>ERZ1740058.152-NODE-152-length-59027-cov-6.543800_pt1 | contig 59027 bp, 47 predicted proteins | sample MGYA00581745_ERZ1740058 | MGnify/ENA primary metagenome ERZ1740058 (study PRJEB43018, sample SAMN04849742) | marine metagenome | isolation source: floating plastic debris | place: Pacific Ocean | collected 2008-08-30 | study: EMG produced TPA metagenomics assembly... | reverse complement strand
TTTTTAACGCTAGGTTTATACCGCAAATTCGGTCAACCTATTTCAGGCATAGACAACCTCTAACCTGTAACTGTTAACCCCGCACCTTCACCCCTAAACCCTCTATCATTATGCGCTACCAAACAAGTCTCTCAATACTCATTTTCCTGTTTCTACTGTCCAGTTCAATGAGCCTGGCTCAAAAGGTATTGGTGGTACAGGACGAAATGCCACAGATAGAAGTGCTAAGCAAGTTTTTGGAAACCACTGGAAATCTGGAGGTAGACATTGTAGATCAGGCGAATCTACCGGAATTGATGACTGATTATCAGGCGGTTATTGGGTTTATTCACGGCAAGTTAGAAGCAACTGCTGAGCGAGCCATTATTGACTATACTGAGGTAGGAGGCAAATACGTGTGTCTGCACCATTCCATTAGCAGCGGTAAAGCTCGTAACGAGTTTTACTTCGACTTTTTAGGCATACAACTGGATCATCCTGAATTCTCGCGCTACCCCGTGAAACCCGGCGAAGGCTACGGTTGGTACCACGACGGCGAAAACGGTATTACCCTGATTCTGGTCAACCTTAATCAGCACCACTATATCACCAATTATAATATAGAGTGGGGGCCAACCGTGAGCTACGTATCATCCGACGGACCCGCCGCCGAAGGACAGTTTCCTAGCATCTCGCTGCCAAAAACTGAGGTCTACATGAACCATAAGTTCACCGACGGTCGGGAGAAAACCGTACTCTGTGGGCTGAAGTACTACGATCCCCGCAACGGCGAACTGTTTATGCAGGACCGGGCGGTATGGCTAAAACCTTACGGTCAGGGTCACATCATCTACATCTTGCCTGGCGAGACCCCTGCCGACTATGAGAATCCTAAAATCGCACAGATGATTTTGAACACTATCGCTTGGGAACCCTGATCTCTCACTCTTCATCCACAAGACTATAGTCTAAGTAGTATCGCAAACAATTCTGGCTTATTGGTGCTTCGAACATTATTTCACCACTAACCAGAACCCATGAAGAATTTCATTCAGGATTTTAAGGAATTGGCCGTGAAGGGCAATGTGGTCACTCTGACCATTGGTATTATCATCGGATCAGCTTTCAACAAAATTGTTTCTATGTTGGTAGGAAAAGCCGAAGACGAAAAAGAAGCCAACGTTTCTACTCCGAAGGACATTCAACTACTATCAGAAATTCGTGATTTACTGAAGAAACAAACTACCAGCAGCTAACACAAATTTAATCTGGAAGTTTTCACCTTTTGTCGTAGTTTCGTCGCTATGGCTACGTTCAAATGGAGACATTACGCGCTAGTGAGCATAGTATTTTACTGCTGGTTGGTTGGCTGCCAGTCGGTAAGCGAAACTGTTTCGGAAGCTACTCCGGCTGATACCCTGTCGGTAGGGTACACTTTATCGCAGCAGTACTGTGCTGGTTGTCATCTGTACCCTGAGCCAGATCTGCTACCGCGAGATACCTGGCAAACCTATGTTCTTCCCCGTATGGGGTATCGGTTAGGAATTTTTCCGAACGATAGTATCCGGTCAAGCTTATTTGAAAGTGGTATCGGTGGGGAGCGAGTAGAACAAGCCGGTATTTATCCAGAACAGCCAGTAATTGAACCGGAGAAATGGGAAGCTATTCAGTCGTACTACCTGACACATGCACCTGAGTCACTTTCGGTAGAAGTTCCGGAGATAAGGCCAGAACTGCCGCAGTTTGTAACCCGGTTTCCTTCAATCCGGCTTTCACCACCTAGTACCACTTTAGCCAAAATTCACCAGCAGCAACTCTTTGTAGGCGATGCCAACAGTAAACGCCTCTACCAGTTCTATTCCGACCTTAATCTACAGAAAGCCGCTAATGTTAAAGAAGGTGGAGTGAGTCTGGAGATTTCAGCCGAGCAACTGTTACTTACCGTAATGGGTTCTTTCTCACCAACCGACCATCCTAAGGGTTTGGTAATGGCCCTACCCCGCCTTACTACCGAAAGCCCTATGGTACTACTAGATAACCTACAACGACCGGTACATACTACTGTGACTGATCTTAACCAGGATGGACTGCCCGACTTGCTAGTCTGTGAATTCGGAAAATGGCTGGGCGGGTTATACTACTATCAGCAGCAGATTGACGGTGGTTTTCAGCAAATTACTTTACGGCAGCAACCCGGGGCTACTGCCGCCTACGTACGCGACATCAATCAGGATGGTTTGTCCGACGTGATTGCATTATTCGGCCAGGGTGATGAAGGGATTTTCGCGTACATCAACCAGGGTGAAGACGAGTTTCAGGAGCAAGCCATATTACGTTTTCCCTCCTCCTACGGGTCCAGTTCCATGTTACTGATAGACGTTGATGAAGACGGGGACGAAGATATTGTGTACACCGCCGGAGACAACGCTGATTACCCTCCTGTGCTGAAGCCCTACCACGGTATTTATTATTTTACCAATGATGGCAACTACCAGTTTGAACAATCACTGTTTTATCCGCTACCGGGAGCCTACCGGGCCTTACCCGCCGATTATGATCAAGACGGTGACCTGGACATTGCCGCTATTTCATTCTTTCCTGACTATCAAACTACACCCCAAGCCGGGTTTGTTTATCTGCAAAATCAAGGGGATAATTCATTTAGCGCATCTACTTTTAAAGAAAGTATGGCGGGCCGATGGCTGGTGATGGACGCAGGTGACCTGAACGGTGACGGTGATGTAGATTTGGTGCTAGGTTCGCTGTCGTTTGAGGTAGTTCCACCCACCGGTTTGCTCAACCAATGGGTGAAACAGGGAATTCCTTTCGTAGTGCTAGACAATCAAACTATTAGTCTGGATGGCAGTAAGCCTTTGAGTATTCATTAGCTTTTTGTGAAATTAAAGCCTATGGTATAACTAATCAGAAATTCCTACGTATTAATATTTAGATGTTTATCTAATTATCTAATGAAAAAATTATTCAAAGCATTGGACGATCCCATCCGGCGGCAGATACTGGAAATGCTGAAGGAAAAGGACCTAACGGCCGGGGAGATTGCCGATGCCTTTCATATCAGTAAACCCAGTATCTCGTATCATCTGGACTTACTAAAACAAGCCGACTTAGTATTTGCCAACAAAAAAGGACAGTACGTAAATTATACTCTCAACACATCGGTGCTGGACGAAGTGATAAGCTGGCTCATGGATTTGCACCAAACCCCAAAACCAACTACTAAAAAACAATCATCATGAAGACACTAGAATTTTTGAAGAAAGATTGGTTAGCCTTACTGTTACTGATTGCACCAGTTATTATGCTGTGGGCGTACTGGAACCAGTTACCCGATCAAGTACCTACCCGATGGAATATCTGGGGAGAATTGGACAGTCACCAATCCAAAACAAAACTGCTCTACACGCTCCTAGGTGTTGGGATATTTGTTTACACCATCCTGGCTATAATTCCTTACATTGATCCCAAACGTAACGCTGAGCGAATACTAAAACCCTTGCGGGTGGTCCGTATTGCAGTAATGGGTTTCTTGGCTATTGTGTTTGGTGGTATTATTCTTAACGGAGCAGGCTACACAGTTAATCTTCTGCTAATTGTGAAAGTGGCAATTATTCTGCTATACCTGATCCTTGGTAATGTTATGAGCAAGTTTCCGCCCAACTACTTTGCTGGAATCCGTACTCCCTGGACGCTAGAGTACCCAGAGATATGGCGACAGGTGCATCGGTTTGGGGGTAAATTGTGGGTAGCCGGTGCGTTAGTGCTGCTGATCTTTGTATTTCTCTGGGACTCTTTTGCTTATTTTATGTTGTTTATCGCCGTAACGCTAATATTAGCGTTAGTACCTACGTTTTATTCATACTTACTGTACCGGAAGATACGTCAGCAAGGCGCAGTAGATACAAAGTGAGTAAAGTTGAAAACCTAACCTATGATTGATCTCCGCACTACGTTTTGGCTACTGATTTTTTTACTACCTATGGCCGATCAACGAAAAGCGCATGCGCAAAATAACACTACCGAAGAGGAAGTAACGCTGACCATGGCGACCGGAACGCTGCACGGAACGCTGGCTTTACCCGATAAACCCGCCCCGGTGCCAGTGGTCCTTTTTGTTTCCGGCTCTGGCCCTACCGACCGTGACGGAAACACCCGGCTACTACCTGGTAAGAACAATTCATTAAAGATGCTGGCGGACTCGCTGGCCCAGTACGGGTACGCCTCATTGCGATACGACAAAAGAGGCATAGCCGCTAGTAAGAGCGCAGTACAATCAGAAGACTCGCTGCGATTTGAAGATTATGTGGGCGACGCCGTGGACTGGATAGAACAACTGCGGCAGAACGAGCGCTTCTCGCAGATTATTGTGCTAGGACACAGCGAAGGTTCCTTGATTGGTATGTTAGCCGCGAGGGAGGCCCAAACGGATGCTTATATTTCCGTAGCGGGCATGGCCCAACCAGCCGATTCACTCATACTGGAGCAGTTAGCCCCTCAACCGGATTTTGTAAAGAACGAAGCTAATGCAATTATCACTTCGTTGCAGCAAGGGCAGGTGTTAGATTCGGTAAGTCAAACTATGATGGCTCTGTTTCGTCCGAGTGTGCAGCCTTATCTTATTTCCTGGTTTAAATACCGTCCCTCAGATATTATTCAGGAGCTAACCCAACCCGTATTGGTTGTGCAGGGCACTACCGATTTGCAAGTAAAAGTAAAGGAAGCCCAACGGCTGGCCAAATCGCAGCCTAAAGCCGAACTGGCGATCATCAACGAAATGAACCACGTACTTAAAACTGCTCCAACTGATCCTCAAACCAATCTGGCCGCCTACAGCAATCCGGATTTACCCTTGACCGACGGCCTAGTGGAGAGTATCACCTCTTTTTTGCTTGACAAGCTTCAGTAGCTAACTACTACTTTCAAAAGTCAGTTATGGCGTTTTTTTCCTAATCAAGGAGGAATTAATCTAGTAAGCTATTTAAGCTACTGGTTATTTGAGGCAAAAAGAGAGTTATGGATTGAGGTATTTTTTTGGGAATGTTTCTACTTTCACACAAACTCCTCGCCCTTATTCAGTGATTTGAATTTTCCGAAATGGTAAAATCGAGCTAAGGCACATTATTTAAAACGGTTGTAAAAGGTAACGGAGATTCCTTGGCTGGGAGAAGCTACATGACCATATTACCCCTAAATACTGGCCTGTTTATTTTTATTTCATTTAAAAGACAGTAGGGGCCTAGCTATTATTATCGGTTAAGCTACCCCCTCATTGATAATGAATTTTTTGACTTTACGCAGTAACGATTTGGCTATTCTTGTTTGTCCAATCGGGTTGTTTTTGGTTGAGATGCAACTTTATCAGGAAAAACAATGTCTTATATCTGGGTGTTTTCAGTTCGCTGATTGCCTATTAACTACTGATTATCAACCCTTTGACTATGAGAAATAAGAATATTATATTTTGTGGACTGCTAGGTAGCGGCTTGGTGTTTGTGCTGCTACTAATCATCATTGGCAACATCCTCACTATTGGCGATAACATCGCCGAGATCCACCCTTACCTCAGCTATGCTTTCTACGGAGTTACTGTACTATTACTCTTTTTCCTGATTGTTCGTCCTCTGTTAAGCGTTTTCTCCCTGCCAGAAATCCGGGCGGGGCAGTTTCTGGATGAGGATATGAGTGATCCGGGTTCCAAAGTAGCCCGTAAGGTAGCTAAACAGCTTATCGTTCAGGGACAACTGGAACTGGAAGAAAAGAACGAATTAAACCACTTACTGAAAAGTGGTCAGGACCCTTCGGAAGCGTTAGGGCGAATTTTTGACGGACGGCTTGATCGGATGGACGACATTATCCACCGACATGCCAAACAGGTATTCATCTCTACGGCGCTTTCGCTGAATGGCCGTCTAGATGCCATTCTGGTACTGATGATTAATTTCCGCATGATGAAGGAAATTGTCCGCAACTACGGTTACCGCCCTACTTACGGACAGTTAGCAAAAACCTACACCAAAGTGCTGGCTGCTGCCATGATTGCTGATGGTATTGAAGATGCTCAACTGGCCGAAATTTTCCCTCAGATAAGCCGAGGCTTTCTGGGCGTGATTCCTGGTTTAGGTACTCTATCTTCCTCTATCCTGCAAGGTTCCGGAAATGCTTTTCTTACACTGCGGGTAGGTTACATTACCAAAGGCTATTACGCCATGGTAGGTCAGGGACTGTCGCGACGTGAGATGCGGGTTTCGGCTAATAAGACGGCTATCAAGAAACTATCACTAATCGTTCGCGAATCTTTACTGGTATTCCCTCGGGAAGCTCAGCGTAAAGCTCGTGAAGTCCTTAAGTTTGTATAGCCTCTCCATTATTGTTTGTAGCCAATTTTCTCTTCTCTTGGGGCTGTTGAATTGTGCTACATTTTGGGGATGAGTGGGTATGTCACTCTTACCCGTCCTTCATTCATAAACTAGATTTTCTAGCTTCCTTTTTACACTATTATCGTATTAAATTTAACTTTATGAATAATTCTCTCTAAAGCAGTTTTGTGGTACTTTACTTGAACAATTAGGTATGGAATCATATACTACTGCTAAATATTGTTCGAGTTGTGAGAGTTCTTCAAGTATCTGCCTTCGTTGTTGCACTACTACCCGTACCGGTTTTCATTATTCCTACCGACATTCATTTCATTGATGTAGTACAGTCGTTCGCCCTGCACGCGGTGGTAGGTTACGCACTTATGGCATTTATTCTTTTCGCTAGGCAAAAGCGACAGTGGGCTATGCCTTTTTTTCTGGCCTCCTTTTCTCTCCTCCTTTATCTACTACCATACTTCACCGCCTCACCAACGCAGGACTATGAGTTTGAAGGGAAAGCGTTCCGGGTGGCTCATTTCAACGTACTGGACAGTAATATCTTGTACGATCAGCTTGCAGAACAGGCCCAGGCAACCGATGCTGATCTAATATCCTTTCGGGAAGTAGACAGCACCTGGATGGATGAGTTGATCCTCCGGTTGAGAAATCAGTACCCTCATCATCACTTGGCTCATCAGGAGGCACATGGGGTAGCTATTTTTTCTAAACACCCGGTACAAGACCTAACTACCTACTACTGGGGAGACGTGCCTAATTTGACCGGAAATATATTGTTCTCGGATACTACGGTTCATATTGTTGCTACTCATACGCTGTCGCCCCGGGGCGAAGATCACTACACTAAGCGTAACCGACATTTACGACAGATGGCCCGCTATCTAGAAAGTATTGATGGTCTGGTTCTAGCTATTGGTGATTTTAACGCGGTACCTTGGAATCCGCATATCATGCAAATTCGCCGTCAGTCCAGCTTGTTTGATAGCCGACAGAGCGGCGCTCCTACTTACCCTACTGACTGGAAGATTGGAAGTATTTCTATTGATTATATTCTTCATTCGGACGAACTTCAGTGTCTGGACTTTCATTCGGTAGACACAGGCGGTTTCGACCACCGAGGCGTATTCGAAGAATACCAGTTTATAATAAAAGAAATATAAGTGTAAGAGTAAACTGTCTGACTGCTAGGCAAGGGAAGGAAACTCTAAAATGAAAGTACTTCCTTCACCCTTCTCAGAGATGAGTGATATAGTACCTCCTAATTTATGAACCGACTCCTGTACAATGTACAGTCCTAAGCCTGATCCGCTAGCATTGGTAGTTGCCCGATAGAACATATCGAATATCCGATCTTGTGAGGCCTTATCAATGCCTAAACCGTTGTCAGCTACTGTAATCTTCACTCCTCGCTTCTTTTTTTCGATAGTAATAGATACAAACGGATGCTCTACCCAGGGATTATAGTATTTAATGGCATTAGAGAGCAGATTATTAAAAATAGTACGCATCCGTACCGGATCGGAAACAAAGCCCAGATCGTCCGGAATGTCCAGCCGAACGTCTATATCAATAGAGTTCCGCAGAAAATAGAGCCCATCTAAAATGTCGGCAATAATCTCTCGGAAGTGGATAGGTGCCTTTCTAATATCAGTTCGGGTATTACGAGAGTATTCAATAATCTCGTGAATCGTTTCATCTAACCGGTGAATACTACTTTCTATCAGTCGTAAATATTGTGTTCTTTCTTCCGGATCTTCAGTTCCTTGCAGCACTGAAACTAGTCCGAGTACTGATGCTAAGGGTGAACGTAAATTATGAGACGTACTGTAAACAAACTGGTCTAGTTCGGCATTGGATTTTCTTAGTGCTTCGTTGTTCTCTCTAAGCTGTTGCTCGGTATTTTTAATATTTGTGATATCCAGATTAACACCTGTCATACGGATGGGCTTACCTTTTTCCCGTGTAATCTTAGCGTAAACTTTAATATGGTGGACTTCCTGGGTGTCTAAACGAATGATACGGTATTCTGTATCGTAGTCTCGCTCATTTTCTAGCGCACCTCTAACACGTTCTACTTCTGCATCATGATCATCCGGATGAATGATTTGATGCCATAATTCTGTGTTATTAACAGACTGCTCAGAAGAAATCCCGTACATATCCTTTACTCTCTCATCCCAGATAAGCTTGTTATCAGGGATATGCCAGTCCCAGATGCCAATATTTGCCGACTGGGTAGCTATTGCTAAACGCTCCGAATACTCCTGAATAGCTTCCTCACTACGACGTTGCTCAGTTACATCCCGAAAGTTAGATACCAACCCTTGAATACTCTCATCCATAAGCAGGTTAGTCATTACTGACTCTACCCAGATTATCTCCCCATCTTTACGTACCAAGCGCGACAGGCTTTTCATACGTTGATGTGGTAATTTCATGGATTTCATCAAAATCTCCCGGACCATCGGTAGATCTTCGGGGAAAATATAATCCCGAGCGTAAGTGCCAACAAGCTCTTCGGCCGAATACCCCATAACATTTGCTACTGAAGGACTGGCGTAGGTAATCATTCCTTCGGCATTATACATCATTATGGCATCAAAGCTTTTTTCGGTGAGGCTACGGAATTTCTTCTCACTCTTCAACAGCATTTCATTAAGCTCTTGGGTTCGGGTGAGAGTGGTTTCCAGCTCCTGTTGGCTCGCCTGTAACCTCTCGTTCAACTGCTGGCTTTTATAGAGCAGCGCGGCGTTGGCCTCTTCGGTTAGTTTGCGATGATGAATATCGCGGGTAGAGGCGATTATTTCCTGGTTACCATTTTCGGTTATGAGTTTGGCCGTAATTTCCATCCAGCGGTACTGTCCATCCTTTCGGCGCTTGCGATACTGATACTGAGTAGTTTTTCCTTTGAGAATATCACTTAAGTGTTCCTGCGCTCTGGCGAGATCATCTGGATGCATGTTCCTCATAGAGGAGGTTCCGAGTAGTTCGTCTTGAGTGTAACCGGTTAACGCCTCACACGAGGGCGAAACATAGTTGTAAGTACCATCCAGATCATGCTTGCTTACCATGTCCGCTATATTATCCGCCAACAGCTTATACCTCAAGCGACTTTCGGATAGCTCCTGATTAAGCCGGATATGATGTAGGGCTGTTCCCAGAATAGTACCTAACAGCTTCAGCGGTTCTAGTAATTTGGTAGACCAGTGCTTAGCCTTAGACGAGTGAGTAAAAACGATGTACCCATTGAGTTTTTGCTGATAGACAATAGGAACGGCGATGAGTGCCTGAATCTCTAGTGATGATAGTAGAAATTTTTCTTGAAAAGCATCTTTAGGTAAGGCACTACTATCTGGAATTTCTATGGTTTCGCACCGTAGTATGGTATCCTTCCACCAGGGGAGATTTTTCAGCGAAATTATACGAGCAATATCAGCAACTATTAAATTCTCAGCCTGTGAATACTCATAAGCAAGACTGCCTGATAAAGAGCTTCCGCGCCGTAGGTAGATTAATCCTCGCTGAAAGCCCAGAAATTGGGTAATCGTTGCCAGTGCTTCATTTATAGTCGGTCGAAGTGATTGGCGGTCAATATTAATGAACTGCGCAGAGATGGTGATAAGATGCTGATTAAGCTCGTTTACCTGTTGCAATTGCTGTTCGGTTTCTTTTTCATCGGTAATATCGTAACCTAAGCCCTGTATCTCGATGATCTTACCGTCATCCTGAGCAATAGCAACAAACTCCCAACAAATAGTATAAAACGATTTACCCTCCTTCACTTTCCGAAGTTCAACCGATACAGGTTCCCCTGGATTTTGCAAGCATTGATCTACTACTTGGTGGTATATCCCCTGGTCACCAGAGTGTAATACATTTTGGAAAGGTTTACCTAAAAACTCTTCTTTGGAACCAAATTTCTGCTCAAAAGCACGGTTGACTAAGGTAACGTCACCTTCCTGATTAATGCGCAGCAGATAATTCGTCCGCGATTTTACCATGGAGTAATACAGACTATATTGGTGAGTATTGTCTGTAGCAAGTTCCTGAAGAGGCTGTCCCTTTTGCATAAACAGCGGTTATTAGCGCACGTAAACTTACGGACTAGATTAGACTTTTCTAATCAGAGGGTAAAATTACTAAATGTAGGATAAAATGTTACGTATTGTTTATTAACTAACCATAGAGCCTAAAAGTAAATATAATCATCAGAAATAGATAGTTCTTTTTGAATAATAATTACAATGTCGCATCGGTCAATTTCTGCAGGGATACAATATGTTATGTAGCATTCCATGAATAATGGTACTATCGTTTATTCATCCAAAAGGGCGCAGTAGCAAACCACAGTATAGTTCCAGCAAACATCAACCATTGATGGTTAGACTTGGAAATAACTTCGGTAAAATACAGTAAGGATGGCACAATGGTAAGCAAGAGTCCTACCAATGAACCTAGTTGAAGGAGTACTTTCATAGTGCTTTTTCTAGAGAAACCGGGGCTTGCCTTTGAAGGGTTTTACTCGCTCCGATATATAACAACACCGCTAAAAACCAGCCGGGCAAACCTAAAAAGAAAATATCAATACCTACGGTAAGATTGAGCAGCAAGCAGCAAGCAAGTGTGGCAATCCACGCAAAAGCGGGGGCTTTATAAAATGTCAGGCCGCGCACTGCTGCGTAGTTTTGCTTTAATCCCATTCGGTTCAGCAGGTAATAATCTACGAAAATAACCGCTCCCATAGGCATCAGTATCAATCCATACAACGCCACAAAATCCAGTAAGCGCATAACCAGAGCCGGGAAGCAGGCCGCAATGGTAGTAACCAAACCTACCATCAGGGTCACCTTCCAACGGCGAACCGAAGGCATAATACCCTGAATGGCTAAGCCAGCCCGGTAAATAGTAGGGTTGGCGGTAGTCCAGCCAGCAATAATTACGCAAATAGCTCCGGCCAAACCAGCGGCACTGTAGGCAATGGGGCCCGGTGCAATAGAACCGGCCGCGGCAGCGCAAAGAATACCGGAGGCAATCCAAGCCACAAAGTGCCCTAAGAACATGCCGGCGGCTGAAGAGAAGCCATACTGCCACTTACGAGCGTAGCGCAGAATAGACATATCGGCCATCCCGATGTGCATAGCCATATTGCAAAACCAAGCAAAAAACATCACATGCCAGAAAGTGAATTTACTTTCACCCTCCAGCGGTACCCCAGTCCATATTTTCTCGTTAGCTACTTGCCAGAAATCGCTCAGCGAATGAACGCCCAACTCAGGTAGAGCCGCAAAACCGGCCGCAATAAACACCAGAATCATCCAAGTATCTGCAATGTAGTCAAAGCGCGATACCTGTTAGTTGCCCATCTTTTCCTCTAGTGTGATTACCGTACGTACTGCAATAACGTGAATAATCCATCCGATACTGGTCGGTAACCAGTCACCAAGCTCGGGCATGGCAATGTCAAAGGGAATGCCCACCGCAGTAGCCGAGACGGCAATCATAGAGCCTGCCAAAAAGCAGAACATCATACCGTTGACCACATTATAAAGAGAAACCAGATTACGACCACATATTTTTTCCAGTTTGAAGTATAACGTCTCCCGCACGTTAGTTGCAATGGGTGCACAGATAAAACCCCAACTTGCTACCGCTAGCACATTACCAATCAAAAGCCCCCAGATTAGATCACTCGCCGACACACCATGAGCGACGAATAGTGGCCCAATAACGAACTCAGTACCAGCCGTATGCTCTCCGGCATACATTCCCAAAAAGCTCTTCAATCCTTTCAGGCGAGAAGATGGTACTGCCTCCCGTTCAAACTCATTAATACTGTTGAGCTTGTTTACTACGGTATTTTCGCTCATGCTTTTACTAATGAATGAGTAGAAAGATCGGATACAGCCATAGGCTCAATCTTCTGAAATTGGAAGAGATGATCAATGGATTGTTCACGGTTCCAGTGCCGGTGCATTACCAGGGCGGCCCCTAAGGCCGAAGCATTGTCTAACTGGGAAGTGTAGAATTGCATTTTTGGAAAATGAGAAGCTAACAGACGCATGAATAACTGATTGGCACAGAACCCTCCGGAGATAAACATCTTCTGAGGCTGCTGCTTGCCAGTGACCAGTTTAATGGATATAGCTTGCATATCTACCAGATCAATCAGTAGCTGATGATAGGCTTCTTCGTAGCTGGAAAACTGACTTAAGTCAGTAAGCGGACCCGTAAAATGTGGCAGCGGCCCAGTCTGCTGCATCGTTTGTGGATAGAAATGCCGATTTGGGTCATCTATTGATAGCAATTGGTTAATCAACGCCTCGTCAGGCACTACTGAGTGATGATAGTCAGCTGATTTATTAAAGTGTTCGGCCAGGCGCTTTTCTTGAAAATTATGTTCGCTGCCCATGAAAATGCGGGAAGATTTTACAGGTACTCCCCGGTAGTTGATATACTGCAAGCAATCTTTCTGAAGTTCGTCACCGGTGAGCGGTTCTTCGTTAAACGGATTTAGGGTAATATTCCAGGTACCCGTAGAAAGCAGCATAAATGACTCTTCAAAAGCCAGCAGATAAGGCACCAGCGAAGCCGAACTATCGTGTATTCCTACTCCACACAATATTTTACTATTGTTGTTCGAAACCTCTTCGTACGAGTGGGTAGAGACAACGGGTGGTAGCACATTTGATATCTTCTCATCGTATACCCAGTCATGGCCCCGGTCGTGGGTAAAATCCCACAAAGCAGTGTGGCAGCCCAGGCTGGTAATTTCGTTGAAAAACTTACCGTGAATCAGATAGGCAAAGAACTGCGGCAGGTGCAGTGATCGCCAGATATTTTGGTATAGCTCCGGTTTGCAGTGTTTGAGCCAGTAAAGTTGTAAACCCGAGTTTAGCATACCCAACGAAGGGGAAGATGTCTGACAATTAAAGCTAAGCTCGCCTCCATACTGGTTATATAATTGTTGCGCTAATTCTTCCGGATAGGGCTTTAGGTAGTTGTAAAGCGGTGTAGCCGGACGTCCCCGCTCATCCAGATGCACAAATGAGGCCCCATAGGCTGAAACATTCAGGGCGCGTACCGCAAATTCCTTATTCTTCTTGGCGGCCTTAAAGCTTTTTTTCACCCACTTACATACGCTTTCCAGATCTTCGCAGGGGTACCCGTCGTCGTCCTCTATTTCGGGAATGTAAATCTGATCCTTATGCACTATCTGATACTCTCGGTCATAGAGCAGTAATTTCTTGTTGGTCTTTCCAATGTCGTAAATGGCAATAACTGGTTCGTTCATTTTCTTTTGCTAGGTGTTGATAATAGAGTAATATTTAGAGGCCGGTAGCCAGTACTTTCGAGCCTCGTTCTTCAATTAGGGCAGATCGTATTTGTAGTTTGCGGAAGAGTAAAATAGGATGCAAGGCAGCTCCATTCCGTCGGCGTACCTCAGCCAGTAGGGGTCGTACGTCGGTCCGGAAAGCCTGTTGAATAATTTCTTGGCAGAGAGTCACATCATTATCTTCCTGAGCGGCATTCAATGCCTGCCGGTCTACCAACAATGCCTGAGCGTAGGCAATCAAAATAGCTTCAACCGATTGCATAAGGTCTTCTAAAGGATCTTTCACGTTATGGCTGGCATCAATCATCCAGGCGAAAGATTCGCTCGCTATTCCCTCCAGCAGTTCTACAAATATCAGAAACAGTTGATACGGTTTGATACTGCCCACTGTCAGATCATCGTCACCGTACTTAGAATCATTAAAGTGGAAACCACCGAGCTTTCCCTCCATCATGAGCCGACTAACGATCTGCTCAATATTCGTATTAGGCAGATGATGCCCCAAGTCTACCAAACTGTACGCTTTTGGTCCCAGTTTGCTAGCCAGCAGCAGCGAACTGCCCCAGTCCTGAATCACCGTGCTGTAGAAATTGGGCTCGTAGGGTTTATACTCTACGTACATACGCCAGTCGTTAGGGAGGTGATCATAAATCTGTTGTAGACTGTCCAAGGTTCGCTCGAAGGCGCGCCGAAAGTTCTGTTGACCAGGAAAATTAGCCCCATCCGATAACCAAACTGTGATTGACTTAGAATTCAGCGCCTTACCGTAATCAATCACCTCTTGATTGTGAGTCACCGCTAGTTGCCGTACGGCCGCATCGGTATGGGAAAGGGAACCAAACTTATACGACTGTAGTTGCCCATCCTGATCCTGAAAAGTATTAGAGTTAACGGCATCGAACACGACCCCCAGTTCCTCCGCCTGCTGCCGAATAGCCGCAGTATCGTCAGGAATATCCCAGGGAATATGCAATGAGATAGCGCCGGCATGGCCACTAAGTGCGTGTAATAGACCTACATCGGCTAATTTTTCTTCTAGGTTCCGGGGTTCCCCGCCACCAGGGAATCGTCCAAACCGGGTGCCGCCCGTACCCAGTGCCCAGCTAGGTATAGCAATTTGCATTGCCGAAAGCCGGGTGATACATTCCTCCCAGTAAGAATCTGATTGCGAAGAAACAGTGCGGAAGCAGTCCCATTGGGTTTGGTGAGCGGAAAGAATTGCCTCATTTTCTTCGGCAATACGTTGGTGGTCTAGGTGCATAGGGTAAATTTTTATTAGATATAAATCTAATCTGCTCGTAACCCCATCCTGCTCTTTCCGGTATTTTACCAAATTTTTAAAAAGAAGCGAGTTATTATGGGGACTGACCAATAAATATGCATAAAAATATTTTTATTTTGAAATCTTCAAAAATCTTTTCTCTTTCAACCCAGCTTTAATGAGTTTAGAAGGTAAATTGGTAGGATATTCAACGAAAAAAGCCTGTCCTAATCCGACAGGCTTCGTCTATGTTGTAAGGAAGTTTTTCTATTGATAGTAGCTGACTTCAAATAAGTCTCGCTCGGGCCAGGTAGTAAGTTGGTTTAATTCCTTTTGCATGACGTAACTAATACGACCAGTAAAGTATCGGCTGCGGTGGTTGCTGGTGTTAGCTAATATTACCCAGGAGGTTCCGTCTTGGTGCCGCTTTACCAGCGCTGAAGTTCCGGCCAAGGTACCGGTTCGCCACCAGGTACTACCTACCTGAGCGCTACGCCAGCCGTAGGGACGCCCGGTTTTGGTTTCTATCATATTCAACAACGACTCGTTGCTTAGAATATCAGGGCTATCTTTAAATCCATCTACTGCTACTAAAAACTTCATTAGATCCGAAGCAGTAGCTACCCAGCCGCCGGCAGCAGACAGCGCCTCAATATTGAAGCTATAAGCATTGGAGACTAGTTCACCAGTGCCGTACATGTCGGGGCGGACGTTATTAGACGTTAAATCGTAGTAGCTTACCTCGTTCTCGAAGCGATCTTCGGGGCGGTTTTTGGCTAATCGCATGTTAGTAATGCCTAACGGAGCTAAAATCTCAGTCCTTACGTACTCCTCGTACGACATACCTGATTTGGCTTCAATTACACGACCCAATAAACAGTACCCGAAATTAGAATAGTCGTAACGAGTGCCGGGGCGATACGGTAAATTCTTGGATAAGATGAACTTGATGATAGTATCCAGATCGGGGACGCCTTCCGTATCCATGGCATCGGCAATTCTCAGCGGAATAAACAGTGGATCGCCGAACGAGCGCTTGCTCCAACCTCCAGTGTGGTTCAGCAGGTGCTCTACCGTAATTCCGTAGTGTTTTTTATCTCTAATTCCCTGATAGACCTCCGTATTCAGAATACCCTCTTTACCAAATATCTTTTCGTCCATTTGCAAGCGACCGTCTTCGCGTAACTTCATTACAGCTACCGCGGTAATCAACTTGGAAACGCTGCCAATACGAAACATATGATAGGGTTGAACAGCTTCTTCAGTTTCCTGATCAGCGTAGCCAAAGCCTTTGGCATAAATCAATTTCCCTTCTTTTACAATACCTAACGAAGCACCCACGATTCTTTGGCGTTGCAAAAAAGTTTGCATAGCCTTATCAATCCGCGAAAAATCCGCTGTATCTGAGTGCTCGTTCGTCAGCAATTCTACTGACCGTACGTAGTCATTATAACCATTTCCCCAGGCAACCTGTCCTGAGTCGGAAATAGAAAAAGGAACGCCCAAGTATAGAAAAAAGAAAAACGAGGTAGCCGCAAAAGAGTAAGTCCGAGAAGGAATCTTCAGTCGCAAAGACGTAAGTTTTTCTAGGAACTTCTGCATAGTTAATAGTTGAAATTAAGGTTGATTAAGTGTGCAAGTGTCCAGTATCGATGTATTACCAAATATAGTACCCTTTAGTTCATTGGTCTTAATAAATACCCTAAAGGTAACCAACAAAATGTGTAAATAATCTTACATCAGCAAGCCTTATATGACAAATAGTCAACATATTATTTATATAGTACTATAATTATTTCATTAATTTTGAAGGGAAAGCAGGAGGCGCGGAGTTGGAAGACAGAAGTGGGAAGTCTGAAGAAGGGAGTTTTGAGCGACCGTCGCCCGGTTCAAAGCTTTTGAGTCCAGAGTTTTGAGGTAAGGAGTCGGAAGTCGGAAGTCGGAAGTCGGAAGTTGTGGACCGCGGACTAATAATCATCAACAATCGAACAATTGAGCAATCGAATTATTGAACAATTAAGCAATCTAACACTATGAACTATCGAACTTTTGGCCGGTTGGGCTGGCAGGTAAGCGACATTGGCTACGGCATGTGGGGCATGGCCGGTTGGACGGGCTCCGATGATGACCAAAGCGAAAATTCACTGGACCTGGCCGTGGAATTAGGCTGCAACTTTTTCGATACCGCCTGGGGCTATGGAGAAGGAAAAAGCGAAGAGCTATTAGGTGCTCTCGTTAAACGGTATCCCAATAAGAAGCTTTATACTGCCACCAAGGTGCCTCCTAAGAATTTTACCTGGCCTTCCCAGAGCCATTTTAAGTTAGAAGACGTATTTCCCTACGATCATATTACAGAGTATACCGAGAAAAGCCTGAAGAATCTGGATATGGAAACGGTAGACCTGTTACAATTCCATGTGTGGGAGGATGCCTGGGCCAATCAGGATGAGTGGAAACGAGCAGTAGAGCAACTGAAGCAAGACGGAAAAATCCAGGGCATTGGCCTTAGTCTGAACCGCTGGGAACCCAACAACGGCTTAAAAACTATCCACACTGGTTTGATTGACGCGGTACAGGTGATCTACAATATTTTCGACCAAGCCCCCGAAGACCAACTATTCCCGCTTTGCGAAGAAAAAGAAATTGGAGTAATTGCCCGCGTACCCTTTGATGAAGGAACGCTTACCGGTACGTTCACCCACGAGACCACCTTTCCGGAAGACGACTGGCGATCCACTTACTTTGTACCTGAAAACCTGCACTCCAGTGTGGAACACGCCGATGCCGTGAAGGCCCTACTGCCCGAAGACATTAGTATGCCCGAAGCGGCGCTAAAGTTCATTCTCGCCAATCCTACCGTAAGCACCATTATTCCCGGCATGCGCAAAGCCCGCCACGTACAAGCTAACATTAGCTGCAGCGACAGCGAACCTCTACCTGCCGATGTGCTTCTGGAACTGAAAAAGCACCGCTGGGATCGAGAGCCCACCGAATGGTCGCAATAGGTGCACACTGGATATTTCAAGTAAAACCCTGAGAGATCTAAGTTTGCCATTACCAATGGGGAAAAGTATCTTGCCCGCATGAATCGACGAACTTTTATTCAGCGTACTGGCACCGCTTCGGCCTTGGCTTGGTTACCTGCTTCCTTTGCCTACAGCCAAAACCAGGCTAATGTGGACATAATAGAGGTCACTATCACCGACCTGCAAGCAGGTATGACTGCGGGTGATTATACTGCCCGAGATTTAGTAGAATCCTATCTTCAACGTATCCGGGAAATTGACCAGCAAGGTCCAACCCTACGTTCAGTGATTGAGGTGAATCCTGAGGCGCTAGCCATTGCCGATCAGCGGGATGAAGAGCGAAAGCAGGGCAAAGTGCGTGGCCCCCTGCACGGCATTCCGGTAATGGTTAAAGATAATATTGACACCGCCGACCAGATGCAAACTACCGCCGGTTCACTGTCCCTAGAGGGCACCGCACCCGCTCAGGATGCGTTTTTGGTAGAGCAGATGCGAGCAGCCGGAGCAGTACTTTTAGGTAAGACTAATTTGAGTGAGTGGGCTAACTTCCGCTCTACCCGGTCTTCTAGTGGCTGGAGTGGCCGGGGCGGGCAGGTGAAAAACCCGTATGTACTGGATCGTAACCCCTGCGGATCGAGTTCGGGTTCGGGAGCAGCGGTAGCTGCTAATTTGTGTACGGTAGCCATTGGCACTGAAACTAACGGCTCGATTGTTTGTCCATCGCAGGCAAACGGAATTGTGGGAATTAAACCTACGGTGGGGCTAGTGAGCCGTTCGGGCATTATTCCTATTTCCCACAGTCAGGATACCGCTGGGCCAATGACCCGCACGGTAACTGATGCGGCTATCCTACTAGGGGTGCTTACTGGAATTGACACCCGTGACCCGATTACCCAGGAAAGTGAAGGTAGAGCCTACCAGAATTATACCCAATTCTTACAGACTGATGGCCTGAACGGTGCCCGTATTGGAGTAGGTCGCTCCTACTTTGGGTTTCACGAAGAAGTGGATAAGCGGATGGAAGAAGCCTTAGCGGCAATGAAAAAGCAGGGCGCGATATTGATCGATCTGGAATCAGTGATGCCCCGCGAAGAACTAGATGGAGCTGGCTACCAGGTGCTGCTCTACGAATTCAAGCACGACCTTAATAACTATCTGGCCGAGCGAAATCACCCAACAATGAAAACGCTGGAGGATTTGATTCGCTATAATCAGGAAAATGCGGGCGATGAAATGCCTTATTTCCAGCAGGAGATATTTGAATCGGCTCAGGAGAAAGGCAGTTTGGAGGACGAAGCCTATCAGGAAGCTATAACGAAGGTGCGGCGGGTGTCACGGGAGGACGGTATCGATAAGGTAATGCAGGAACACCAGTTGGACGCTATCGTGGCCCCCAGCGGCAGTGCGGCCTGGCCTATTGATGTGGTGAACGGTGACCATTTTCTGGGCGGAAGCTCCTCCCCAGCCGCAATGGCCGGGTACCCCAATATTAGTGTGCCAGCGGGGTTTGTCCACGGCTTACCAGTAGGCATCTCGTTTTTCGGCTCGGCTTATCAGGAGCCGCAGCTTATCCGGATTGCTTACTCCTTTGAGCAGGCTACTCAGCACCGCCAACCACCCAAGTTTACGCCTACCCTTTCTTCAACAAATTCTAGCGAATGATAATCAGATTTCTCCAAAGCCACTTTGAACTCATGGCCTGGACCACCGGACTGCTGTTGCTGGCGTTATCTGACCCTACCCAGCATCACTTCACGCTTTGTATCTGGCATCATTTGGGGTTTGATTTTTGTCCTGGTTGCGGGTTAGGCCGGTCAATAGCCTATCTTTTTCGACTAGACCTGGCTGCTTCCTGGCAGCAACATCCGCTAGGAATTTTCGCCATCATTGTTTTATTTGTTCGTATTAAACAACTACTAACCAACCTGTTTCATGAGCGATCCCATTCTCACCAACATCCCCAGTATTGAGAACGAAGAGTACCAGTACGTCAAGCAACTCACTGAACCTATGAGTGGTGAGCAGCTACAAAACTTTCTGATGATCTACCGCGAACGGCGCAAAAAGCCCGATACTATTCTGCTAGCCAACCTGCTGGGCTTTCTGGGAGTAGCAGGCGTACACCGCTTTTTGATTAACCAAATTGGTATGGGACTACTGTATCTGCTCACGGGGGGCTTATGCCTCATCGGCACTATTGTGGATATTATCAACTACAAGCGGCTCGCCACTGACTACAATCGGGAGGTGGCTCGGGAAGTAACCGGCATGGTAGAATTGCGGTAGTTGCTTCCAACCTTTAATCGCTCCGGGTAAACCCCGACAGAAGGAATAATTTTGCTAAGCACAGTATGCTGGTAGTTATGAAAAAAACGATGCTGTTAACTTTACTCTCCATAAATTTTCAATGCTATGCTCAGCAACAGGATAACCCAGAAGAAAAAGCTGTCATAGCCGTAATCAATCAGTTCTTTGTCTCTCTGGAAAAACAGGATACGGTACTCTATAAACAGCTAGTGTTTACCGAAGGGCAGATTTGGCGGATTAATAGTAAACGTAAGCCGATAAGCCACTCAGTTCGCTACTTTAAAGACGATTTAAAAACTTTTGATCCGGAAAAAATTCTCCAGGAAAAACCCCTGAGCTTCGATGTAAAGGTCCATGAAGGAATAGCCATCGCCTGGGTACCTTACGAATTTCGCGTGAACGATAAATTCTCCCATTGCGGAGTAGATACCTTCACTTTAATCAAGGTTGGCACCAATTGGAGAATTCTGAACCTATCGTACACAATTGATGCTGGCGACTGTCAAGAACTGAAGAATGAGTGAACCCCGATAAGCTGCCTAGGACTTTTTCAGTAAACTCTTCAACTGCTCCTGAATAGCCTGGATGCGGGCTTCCGCATCGGCTTGCTTCTTGCGTTCATTGTCCACTACCTTCTTGGGAGCGTTTTCCACGAAGCGGGCATTGCCCAGTTTCTTATCCACCGAAGCCTTAAACCCTTGCTGATATTTCAGTTCTTTCTCCAGCTTTTCTATCTCAGCATCTACATCAATAGCATCGCCGAGCGGAATGAAGAAGGTATCGGGTTGCCCTACCGAGGTGGTTACGATAAAACTATCGGCTCCCTCAATTTTCTCATCGGTAAATTCAATAGAAGAAACATTTGCGAGCTTTTTAATTGCGTTATCAAACTGCTGATAAATTTCCGGAGTATCTGACTTGATGAATAGCGAAAGCTCCTTATTGGGAGAAATATTCCGCGTATTCCGCGTGTTTCGGATGTTGGTTACTACGTCTAAAGTCGCAGTACCACCTTGTAGCAACGTCTGGTCAGCCTGCCTTCTACTTTCTTGCGTATTAGCTTCGGGCCATTCGGCTACAATTACATAATCATCTTCATCCCGCTCCACTAATTTATGCCAAAGTTCTTCAGTAATGAATGGCATAAACGGATGCACTATTTTGAGAACCTTTTCAAAGTAGCCCATAGTGGCATCGTAGGTCATGGCGTCTATCCCTTCGCCATAGGTCGGCTTAACCATCTCCAGATACCAATTGCAGAAATCGGTCCATACCAGCTTATAAAGAGTTCGTAGCGTATCAGAAATACGATACTTAGAGAAGTGATCTTCCAGGTCAACCAAGGCCTGATTGAAACAGGCTTCAAACCAAGCGATGGCCGTGGCGTTGGACTGGTCTTTTTTCTGCTCGTCTACCTGCCAGCTTTTTACCAGCCGGAAAGCATTCCAGATTTTGTTGGCAAAATTTCGCCCCTGCTCACATAGCTTGATGTCGAACAACAAATCGTTACCCGCCGGAGAGCTAAATAGCATGCCGGTACGTACTCCGTCGGCCCCGTACTCTTCAATTAGTTTGAGCGGGTCAGGAGAGTTTCCAAGCGACTTAGACATTTTCCGCCGCTGCTGGTCGCGTACAATGCCGGTGAAGTACACGTCGTGGAAGGGCTTTTCCTGCCGATATTCGTAGCCGTACAAAATCATCCGAGCCACCCAGAAAAAGATAATCTCTGGAGCAGTTACCAGCACATTGGTCGGATAATAAAAATTGATTTCAGCATTATCGGGGTGTCTGATTCCATCGAAGACAGTAATAGGCCATAGTCCTGAAGAGAACCAGGTATCCAAAACGTCTTCGTCCTGCCTCAAATCATCCATCGTCAGCGAGGCGTTACCGGATTTTTCTTGGGCTAATTTCAGAGCTTCTTCAGCAGTCTCAGCTACCACAATCTCACCGTCGGGTAAATAATACGCTGGAATGCGCTGTCCCCACCAAAGCTGGCGGGAGATGTTCCAGTTCTGGATATTCTCCATCCAGGTACGGTACATATTCTTGAACTTGGCCGGATAGAACTGAACATTATCGTTCAGTACGTTTTCTAACGCTGGTTTCACCAGTTCGTCCATTCGCACAAACCATTGTACCGAAAGCTTCGGCTCAATTACCTCACTGGTTCGTTCCGAATAGCCTACTTTATTCTGGTAATCTTCAATTTTCTGAATAAACCCTTCCGCCTCCAGTTGCTCACCAATCTTCTTCCGAACCACGAAGCGGTCTTCACCGACGAACAACTGCGCCGCTTCGCTCATAGTGCCATCATCTGCAATCACATCTACGGTGTCCAGGTCATGTTTCTTTCCCAGTTCGTAGTCGTTTACATCGTGAGCAGGAGTTACCTTTAGGCAGCCTGTTCCGAATTCCATTGTCACGTACTCATCCTCAATAATCGGAATAGAGCGATTGATCAGCGGCACCAGTACTCGCTTGCCCTTTAAGTGCTGATAACGTTCATCGTTGGGATTGACACAAACGGCCGTATCGCCCAGAATCGTTTCAGGGCGGGTGGTCGCAATGGTTACGTGTCCATCTTCTCCTTCAATGGGATAGTTAACGTAGTAAAACTTAGACTGTACTTCCTTATACAAAACTTCCTCATCCGAAAGTGAGGTCTTCGCCTGGGGGTCCCAATTAATCATGCGGTAGCCTCGGTAGATGTAGCCCTTGTTATACAAATCAACAAAGACTTTTATGACCGATTCCGTCATATGATCTTCCATCGTGAATCGGGTTCGATCCCAATCGCAGGAAGCTCCTAACTTTTTCAGTTGTTCCAGAATGATTCCACCGTACTTTTCCTTCCACTCCCAGGCGTGCTCTAAAAACTCCTCACGAGTCAGATCATACTTATTGATACCGCGTTCTTTCAGCATAGCTACTACCTTAGCTTCGGTGGCGATAGAAGCATGATCGTAACCCGGCACCCAGCAGGCCGCTTTCCCTTCCATCCGAGCCTTACGGATCAGCACATCCTGAATAGTATTATTCAGCATATGCCCCATGTGCAGAACACCCGTCACGTTAGGCGGAGGAATGACAATGGTGTAGGGCTCCTTTTCGGGATCGGGTTCGGAGTGAAAAAACTTCTTATCCAGCCACTGCTGGTACCATTTATCTTCTACCTCACGAGGATTATATTTACTGGAAAGTTCCATAGCTATTCTTCCTTATTGATTCACTACTGCTGATTTATTAAGAGCGCAAAGATAGAAATTTGTACTGATAAAGTATGATAAGAAATGATACTGCTCTCTGCCATAAACGCCTGTTTATACGGCACAGGAACAAATTGTAAATAGATATAATAGTTTGATATAGAACTACAGGCAATTGACGAGTTTGAAAAATCATTCTCGTTCTGCATTTTTATGGTATCTTTGAACGAACTAATCGGAGATAACCTATGTCGGCCAAACAACACAAGATCCTCGTAGTAGACGATGAGCCAGATATACTAGATCTTCTTGAGTATAATCTTACCAAAGAAGGCTACAAGGTAAAAACGGCCCTCGACGGAAAGAAAGCGGTGAACGTTGCGTCCAAATTCGTTCCCGATCTAATTTTGCTGGACATTATGATGCCACATCAGGATGGTGTGGAAACCTGTCGGCAATTGCGAGAAAACCCCGACCTGTATAATACTTTTATCGTTTTCCTTACTGCCCGATCAGAAGAATACTCCGAGGTAGCGGCCTTCGATACCGGAGCAGACGATTATATTACTAAGCCTATTAAACCGCGGGCGCTAATGAGCCGCATTGGGGCGATGTTTCGGCGGGAGGCCAAGAAGCGGAAGAAAAGTAATAAGATTAGTATCAACGGCTTGGCTATCGACCGGGCGAGTTATACCGTTGAGGTGAAAGACGAACAAATCAGCCTGCCCAAAAAAGAGTTTGAGTTGCTCTATTACTTAGCTCAAAACCCAGATAAAGTGCACAGTCGCGATGAACTGCTGCAAAACATCTGGGGTTCCGACGTATACGTACTCGCCCGCACCGTGGACGTTCATATCCGGAAAGTACGAGAGAAGATCGGGAGCAACTATATCGTTACCGTGAAGGGCGTAGGATACAAGTTCGGAACAGAAGAATAATGCGTATATAAGCTATGTTTTTTAGTTCGAGAGGAGTTGCGTTGTTATTGGGGTTTTCCATCGCGTTGGTCACTACTGCCTTCTTATCGTTGGTAGAGGGAGTTACTACTCAGGCGTTGCTGGTAGCCTGGCTACTGGCATTTTCCTCGGCTTATATTCTCATCCAGATCACCCTGGACTTTCTGGTCTTCAAAGAGATCAATAAAATTCATGTGATGATCAACAAACTGCGCCGTAAGGATTTGTCGTTTGTTGACGAGAAACAACCTAAATCTTCTTCCGTTAACCCGTGGCGGGGTATTAATCGCGAGATACTGGACTATGCAGCGCATAAACAAAAGGAGATTAACGACCTGAAGAAGATGGAGGAGTTTCGGCGAGAGTTTGTGGCTAACGTCTCCCACGAACTAAAGACACCCATCTTTGCAGCCCAGGGTTTCGTATATACTTTGTTGGATGGAGCGGCAGAACAAGCTAAGCTCCGTAAAAAGTTTCTAAGGAAAGCTGCTCGTAGTCTCGATGGATTAGACCTACTGGTTCAGGATTTGCTCACGCTCTCTCAGATGGAAACCGGAGGTATTAAAATGCACTACGAGCATTTCAATATTCAGGAAACAGTGCAAGAGGTATTTGATCAATTGGAATCCGAAGCTGAGAAGAAAGGCATTGAGCTAAAACTAGAAACTAACCAGCCCATTACCTACGTGTATGCCGACCGACAGCGTATTTATCAGGTCATGATCAACTTGGTAGGAAACGCCATCAAATATACTAAGCAGGAGGGCAAAACCGTCACCGTATTTTTTACCGAAACTACCAATGGAGTAGATATTATAGTGCAGGATGAGGGCCGGGGAATTCCGGCTGGCGATATTAAGCGCATTTTTGAGCGCTTCTACCGGGTAGAAAAAAGCCGAGCCCGCAATAAAGGCGGTACTGGCCTAGGTTTAGCCATAGTGAAACATATCGTAGAAGCTCATCAGTCCGAGGTACGAGTAAAAAGCAAAGTTGGTGCTGGCTCTACCTTTTCCTTTATCCTACCCCGAGGTGAAGAACCCATTCAACCCACCTTAGAAATCCCCCAACCCGAATCGGAGGAAGTGGAATAGCTGCGCTAGTGCTAGGGTGTTTTAGTGCGTTAGTGTTATAGATTGTTAGGGCTCATTAAATTAAAATGGATAAAGAATTGCTTTTTAAGCAAGCTGTTTCAACCAAACTGGGAGAATACCTGGCGGAATTTGGTTACAAACAGGCTCACGTTTATAAGGGATTGATTCAATTTCAGTGTCCCAACAATAATCTGATTTTCATTTATGAATGGAATCAAACTCAAACGTTTTATTGCTCATTAGGATTTGATGGTGAGTTGCAAGATTACCCGGTTGATCTGGTCATTCGCAGGATCAAAAATGAGAACAAACAGAAAGGTTTTAAAATTTCACGAGATTTTGAACAACGCGTGAATGATTGGGCAGCAACTTTACGTAGACAATTTTCAGAAATTAAAATTGAAAATATTTCAAAACAAGCTGAGGTAATCCGACAATTGAGAGAAGAATTATCAGAACAAACGAGATCATATAATCGCGAACTTGAATTGAATCAAATTAAATTTAGGATAGATCAAGCTTGGCATAAAAGAGATTATAAATCCATAGTTAAGATTTTAAAGAACCAACAGTATGAGCTACCAGCTTCATATATAAAGAAGTTTGAGATTGCGAAAAAGAAAATGGATGTAAAAAGCTAACAAGTTGGCCGAGGGCTACCCAAGCTGTTGTGATCGGGTATTTAGGTGTTCATGTATTTGTGATTACCCCACTCTATACTACTTTTACACAAACCTTTAACACAACAACACCATAACACTAAACCTCTCAACTATTTCCCCCTCGCCGGTGTTGATGCACTATGGCAAAAATTCAATTCAAGGATTTAATTCTGTACGAAGACGAAGACTATATCATTATCAACAAGCCCTCGCATATTGCGACGTTGGAAGATCGCAACGATCCGTTCAGTATTATTGAAATGGCCCGGCAGTATACCGAAGATGCGCAGGTGGGGCACCGGCTCGATAAAGAAACCTCTGGAGCACTGGCTATTGCCAAGCATCCGGAGGCCTCCCGCGCGTAAGCACTACAATTTGAGCACCGGAAACTAAAAAAGGTGTACCTAGCCGTATGCGACGGCATCCATAATTTTCAGGATGTGGAAATTGATTTACCCATCTACGCCAACCGACGGGGAACGGTTCGTATCAGTCACCGTGAAGGAAAGTCAGCCCAGACGCTGGTACGTACGCTAGAAGCCTACAAACGACACACCTTAGTAGAGTGCCAGCCAGTAACTGGACGGATGCACCAAATTCGGGTTCATCTGGCCAGCTTGCAGGCCCCTATTGCGGGTGATGAGCAGTACGGCGGGGCTCCGTTCTATCTCTCGTCCATCAAGCGTAATTACAATCTGAAGCGAGATACCGAAGAACTTCCGCTGATTAAGCGAGTAGCATTGCACGCCCGGGCCCTGGAAATTGAACTTTTAAATCAGGAACGCACTTGTATAGAGGCTCCGTACCCCAAGGACTTTGCTGTATTACTAAAGCAGCTGGAAAAAAACCGCTATTAAGCAAAGAATAAATTAGTGGGGGACAGGGGTTGCTTATAAGATAAATAGTCTCTAATTTTGTCGCCTCTTTAACGAGAGGGGTCTTTTACCTATTTAATTTTTATACAATTGGATATTTTAAGTTACAAAACTCAATCGGCCAACAAATCGACCATCGAAAAGCAGTGGTATGTGGTTGATGCGGGCGAAGCCCCGTTGGGCCGGGTGTGCAGCGAAGTGGCGCGTATCTTACGCGGCAAACACAAAACCAGCTTCACGCCTCACGTAGACTGCGGAGACAATGTTATTGTAATCAATGCGGATAATCTCATTCTGACCGGTAAGAAAATGGATCAGAAGGAGTACATTCGGCACACTGGTTATCCCGGCGGACAACGGGTTACTACCCCCCGTCAGCAGATGCAGAAATCTTCTACTCGGGTAATCGAGTCAGCGGTACGCGGTATGCTACCTAAGAACCGACTGGGACGCAAGATTTTCAAAAACCTGTTTGTGTACGAAGGTAGCGAGCATCCGCACGAAGCGCAGCAGCCGCAAAAAATCAGTTTTACTAAATAACATTGACTCAAACTATGGATATAATTAACACCATCGGAAGACGCAAGACTTCAGTGGCCCGGCTGTATATGAAGCCCGGCAGCGGTTCAGTTACCGTAAACAAAAAGGATCTTGCCGATTACTTTCCGTCAGAAATATTGCAGACCATCGTAAAGCAGCCGCTCAACCTGGTGGAAGAAGTAGCGAATTACGATCTGAATGTAAATGTCGGTGGAGGCGGCCCTAAGGGGCAAGCTGAAGCTATCCGGTTAGCGGTATCTCGGGCACTGGTAAAAGTGAACGAAGAGCATCGTAGCCCGCTGAAAAAAGAAGGTTTCCTTACCCGCGACCCTCGTATGGTAGAGCGTAAGAAGTACGGACGCCGCAAGGCCCGTCGTGCTTTCCAATTCAGCAAGCGCTAATCTTAGTTATCACTTTTAAAACCGACATTGATGGAAAATTTAGAATATAAAGACTTACTGGATGCGGGCGTCCACTTTGGACACCTTACCCGCAAGTGGAATCCGAAGATTGCTCCTTACGTATTTATGGAGCGCAACGGTATCCATATCATTGACCTGAACAAAACCCTGGCTTCTTTGGATGAAGCTACCCATGCGGTGAGAAATATTGTGCGTTCGGGCCGAAAAATTATGTTTGTAGCTACCAAAAAGCAAGCGCAGGAGGTGGTTTCTGAAGAAGCGAAGCGACTGCGGATGCCCTATGTAACCCACCGCTGGCTGGGAGGTATGCTTACCAACTTCTCTACTATTCGCAAGTCGCTGCGCAAGCTTTCGTCTATTGACAAAATGATGAAGGAAGAGGCTTACCAGAATTTGGCGAAGCGCGAGCGACTGATGCTTACCCGTGAAAAAGAGAAACTAGAGCGGGTACTAGGCGGTATCGCCGATCTATCCCGACTGCCGGCTGCTTTGTTTGTAGTAGATATCAAACGCGAGCACATCGCCATTCGCGAAGCGAAGAAGCTGAACATTCCAGTGATTGCGATGGTAGATACTAACTCGGACCCTACGCAGGTAGAGCACCCGATTCCGGCGAACGACGATGCCTTCAAATCAATATCACTGATTGTGAAGCACGTAGGTAAGGCGATAGAGGAAGGGTTGCTGGAGCGCAAGCAGCAAAAAGAAGAGGCAAAACTGAAAGAAGAAGAAGCGAAGAAGCGCGAGGCTGATGAAAAGCCGGAGGAAGCCAAGAATGAGGAATCAGCTTCTTAATTCTCAATAGTTATTTTTCTTATTATACATCCAGAACATTGATCGTTTTTTGCGCTTAAGCAGCAGACTGGTCAATGTTCTTTTCGTTTACTTTTATATCAATAAAAATTGAAAATACAATATTACAAATTGTGGTAAGGACTTGAATATTAAATGTTTACCAATTTGTAATATGCAATTTGTAACAGTATTATTCACTTAGAAATTCTATACGACTATGGCAATTACTGCACAAGAAGTTAACAAACTTCGCCAAATGACCGGCGCCGGCATGATGGATTGTAAGAAGGCACTGGTAGAGGCCGACGGCGATTTTGATAAAGCAATTGAAATACTAAGAAAGAAAGGGCAGAAAGTTTCTGCTTCCCGCTCCGACCGCGAAACCAGCGAAGGAGTAGTTTTCACCAAAACCAGCGATAACCAGAAAGAAGCAGTGCTGATCTCGCTAAACTGTGAAACCGACTTCGTAGCGAAGAATGATGAATTTTTAAGCACTGGAGAAGAAATTCTTAACGTAGCTTTCAACGAAAAACCCTCGTCAGTAGAAGAGTTGAAGAAGTTGAAGCTGGGTGATATGACTATCGAAGAGAAGCTTACTGAGTTGGTAGGAAAAATCGGGGAAAAGATTGACATCGGGGCCTATGAAGTCATGAAAGGTGAAGTAGTAGTACCTTACATTCACGCCAATAAGAAATTAGGAGTGTTAGTTGCGCTGGAAAATACTGGCGGACAAGGGGAAGAAGCCGGTAAGGACGTAGCTATGCAGATTGCCGCTATGAACCCAGTGGCCCTAGACGAAAGCCAGGTAGACCAATCCACTATTGACCGGGAGTTAGAAATTGGTAGGGAGCAGGCGAAAGCCGAAGGCAAACCCGAGCATATTCTCGACAAAATTGCCCAGGGAAAACTGAACAAATTCTTTAAAGACAACACCTTGGTTCACCAGCCGTTCGTGAAAGACTCTAGCATGAATGTTTCTCAGTACTTAGATAGCGTGAACAAAGGCATGAAAGTGACCGAGTTTAAGCGGGTATCGGTAAGCGCCTAGGCTAATCCTACCTGTTTATTATCCCCACAGAAAGCCCAGCCAATCTACGGTTGGGCTTTTTATTTCTCCCTTCGGAATAAATTAGAGAAACACCCCAATAGGTTCTCGGATAAATTTTTATATTTACCCTCCAAACTTCTCAAAAACCTAGGGTTAGCCCGCTTTTTTGAATGCTTACTTTAAGAACACCAATCCTATGAAATTCGTAGTCCCTTCCACCACGCTCCTCAAACAACTTTCCGCTATTAACGGAGTAATTGCTTCCAACCCGGTGGTTCCCATCTTGGAAAACTTTTTGTGCGAAATCCAGCACGGAACACTGAAAATAACTGCATCGGATTTGCAGACCACTATTATGACCGAACTGGACGTAGACGCTCAGGAAAGTGGTAGCATTGCGGTACCTGCCAAAATCCTGATTGAAACCCTACGTAACCTACCGGAGCAGCCGGTTACTTTTACTATTGACGAAGCATCGTATAACATTGAAATCCATTCCGAGAACGGCCACTATCGGCTGTCGGGCGAAAATGCCACCGATTTCCCGAAAGTACCAGCCGTAGAAGATGGTAATACCATTGAAGTTCCCGCCGATGTGTTAGCTCATGCTGTAAGCAACACTTTGTTTGCTACCAGTGCTGATGAACTGCGCCCGGCCATGACGGGAGTATATGTTAACCTGAACGGTCAGGGCAGCACGTTCGTGGCTACCGATGGACACCGGCTGGTGCGCTACCGCCGTACCGACGTATCAGGCGGTGAGGGAAAATCATCGATTATTGTTCCTCGTAAAGCCCTGAATCTGCTGAAGACGGTATTGCCTTCGGAAAACACCACCGTTAGCATGCGCTATAATGCTTCAAATGCGTTCTTTCAGTTCTCTGGCACGTCGGGTAGTAACGTACAAATGGTATGTCGACTCATTGATGAGCGCTATCCCGATTACGAAAACGTAATTCCGCAGGACAATGAGAACCAGATGGTAATTAACCGGCAGGATTTCCTGAGTTCACTTAAGCGGATTGCGATCTACGCCAATAAAACCACCCATCAGGTTCGCTTGAAACTGGATGGAAACAAACTGCATATCTCTGCTGAAGACTTAGATTTTTCTAACGAAGCCAACGAAACCCTGGGCTGCGATCATCAAGGAGAAGACTTAGAGATTGGTTTTAATGCCCGCTTTCTGATTGAAATGCTGAATAACATCGAGTCCGAAGAAGTTACCTTTAAATTCTCTCAACCCAACCGGGCCGGCCTAATTGTCCCGAACGAAAGTGCCGAGAACGAAGAAGTACTTATGCTAGTAATGCCCGTCATGCTGAGCAACTATGTTTAATTTAGTGTTAAGGAGGTCGTCGCACGGTGTTATTGTGTCTAGATAATAGGGCTACTGACGAACAGCCACCGTGGAATGGTGACTATAACACCTTAACACAACAACACAACCTATGGCAACTACAACCGATTTAGGCAAACCTGTAGGGGTTACCCTTGACCGATATATTACGCTCGCTCAGGACGCATTTACAATTGCTACCGGAGAATTATCCCAATTGCTGCGGGATATTGGTCTGGCCGCTAAAATCTTGAATCGGGAAATTACCCGCTCCGGCCTACTGGATTTGGAAGGGGCCTTTGGAGCGCAAAATGTGCAGGGTGAGGCCCAGCAAAAGCTCGATGTAGTCGCTAATATCCGCTTTAAACGGGCACTCACCAACGGCGGGCAGGTGTGTGCTTTGATTAGTGAGGAAGAACAGGAAGTGATCACCATTAACCCTGACGCCAACTATCTGGTAGCGATGGACCCACTGGACGGTAGCAGTAATATTGATGTGAATGTATCTATCGGTACTATTTTTTCCATCTACCGCCGCAAGAGCGAAAAAGGGAGCCAGGTGACGGAAGAAGATGTTTTACAACCGGGACGAGACCAGGTAGCCGCTGGCTACGTACTCTACGGCTCTTCTACCATGCTGGTATACACCACCGGACGAGGAGTAAACGGATTTACCTACGGTCCTACCATTGGTGAGTTCTTTCTATCCCATCATAATATTAAGTGTACTCCCGACGGGAAAATCTACTCCATCAACGACGGCTACTGGAACGAAATGTCGGAAGAACTACGAGCTTTTATTCAAAAGTGCCGAGAAGACGGATGTACTGCCCGGTACATTGGATCATTGGTAGCTGATGTTCACCGGAACTTACTAAAAGGAGGTATTTATATTTATCCGCCGCTCCCTAAGTACCCCGATGGTAAACTACGACTCATGTACGAAGCTAATGCTTTAGCCATGATTGTAGAGCAAACCGGAGGAAAAGCTAGCGACGGTAGACAGCGCATTTTGGATATTCCTGTCCGAGACTTCCACCAACGTACACCGCTGTTCATCGGCTCAGCTAACCTAGTGGATGAGTGCCTACAGATGATTTCTTAAGCTCGTACTTTAATTGGTAGACCTCCGATATACTATCCTGAACACTTTACGCTTAGCATTACTACTCATTATTTTTATTGGCTCGCTAAATGCGGTGTATGCTCTCGAAAATGACAGTATTCCGGGAGTTCAGAAAGTTAAAGATATTCTGATTTATCAGGACAGCCTATTCTACGCCAGCTTTCCGTCAATTGTCAAATTACCGAATGGAGAATTCTTATTAGCCTTCCGGCGGGCACCCAACCGGAGTATTTTTGGTGAATCGGAAACCAACCACGTTGACCCTAATAGTTACCTGGTTACACTACGCTCCTTTGATGGTGAAAACTGGCCAAAAGAACCTTCCTTGCTGTACGCTCATCCTTTCGGCGGCTCGCAAGATCCCTGTTTGTTACTGAAACGCGATGGGTCACTGCTGTGTGCCAGCTACGGATGGGCCTTTCTTCGTCCGGAAGGAATTGAGCAGCTAGCCACAAGTCAACTGAAGGTGAGCGAAGACGCAATATTTCTCGGAGGCTACTTGCTTCATTCCCAAGATGGCGGGCACACTTGGAGCGAGCCGACTTATCCGCTAAGCCCGCCGGTAGAAGTTCGTCAGAGTGCTTCAGGGCAACCACTTCCGGCCTACAACCGGGGAGCGTTGTGGGAAGGGGAACGCGGAAAGTTGTTTTGGTCGGTGGCTGTAGCAGAAGATACTACCCAGCTCCGAGAAACCTCTACTCATTTACTAACCTCGGAGGACGGAGGGCAGTCTTGGAATTATTCTTGCCCCATCGCTCGAGATACAGCCGTGGCCTTTAATGAAACCTCGCTGTATCAAACCCCTGAAGGCGACTTGATAGCTTTTTTGCGAACGGCTAATTTCGATGGACAGGCTTGTATTGCCCGCTCCACCGATGGAGGCAAGAGTTTCAGTTCCTGGCAGAGCATGGGTTTTCTGGGATATCCGATGCACGCACTTCCGCTACCCGATAAGCGGGTACTGCTCACCTACGGCTACCGAGTCGAACCGTACGGCATTCGCGCCCGCATCTTAAACGCGGAATGCACTGATTTTGCTACTGCACCCGAAATTGTTTTGCGGGAAGATGGCGGGAACGGTGACTTAGGCTACTCCTGGTCGGTGCAAGTGGATGATAAGCGGTTGCTAGTTGTCTACTACTTCAATCAAGCGGATGGTTTACGCCATATTGCGGGTACCATTCTGGAGATTGAATAATCTAATCCGGTTTGTAGGCGATTTCTAATATCATTATATTAGAAAGTATGAAAGTAAACGGAACAAACTGGCTGATTCTGGCAACTGCCCTATTCTTGTCAGTTGCCTTGTTTAATCAGTGTTCCGATAAGTCCCCGGCTAGTTTACCTAAAACGGTGGATTTTAATTTTCATGTTCGGCCTATTCTGGTAAAGAACTGCTATCTCTGCCACGGCCCTGATTCCAGCAGCCGAGAAGCTGACTTGCGACTGGATACATTTGAAGCTGCTACCGCCTTACGCGAAGGCGATATTTTTGCGATCAAACCCGGAAAGCCTGGAAAAAGTGCAGTCATTCATCGTATCAATAGTGACGATCCCGATAAGCTAATGCCGCCCCCGGCCAGTAATCTAAGCCTAACGGAACGCGAAAAAGCGATTCTGGAAAAGTGGATTGATCAGGGAGCTGAGTGGAAGCCCCACTGGGCGTTTATTAAACCGGAAAAGCCCGAAATTCCTTCGGTAAAAAACCAGGAAGAAATCGCGAACAAAGTTGACGCTTTCGTTCTCGCCAAACTGGAAGAGCAGCAATTACCTATTGCTCCTATCGCCAATAAATATACGCTGATTCGCCGCCTAGCCTACGTACTTACCGGATTGCCTCCTCATCCGGCGGATATTGAAAAATTTGTTAACGATAGCAGTCCCGATGCTTACGAAAAGCTAGTGGATCAGTATCTAAACAGCCTACGGTTTGGTGAACGCTGGGCAAGGCACTGGATGGACTTAGTCCGCTACGCTGAAACCAAAGGTCACGAGTTTGACTATCCAGTGCAGGGTGCCTGGCAGTACCGCGACTACCTGATTCGGGCATTTAACGAAGATGTGCCTTATCCGCAGTTAGTAAAAGAACAATTAGCCGGTGACCTGTTAGAATCGCCTCGTTGGAATAAGGAAAACGGGCGTAATGAATCCCAGTTGGGTACGCTGTTTTATACCATGTTGGAAGGAAAGCACAGCCCGGTCGATCTGGTCATTGACGAGTCAGAGCGGATTGATAACATGATTGATGTGACCACCAAAACCTTTCAAGCGCTTACCGTAGCCTGCTCTCGCTGTCACGATCATAAGTTTGATCCCATTCCCACCACTGACTACTACGCGCTCTACGGCATCATGAAGAGCAGCCGCTTCAGCGTGAAGGATGCGAACTTCACCCTGGAGAAGGCCGAAAACCTAGCTGAACTGAATCAGATCAAGGACGAAATCCGAAAGCTAACCGCTCGAGCCTGGCTGGAAGAAGTACCGCTGCCTGTACAAGCCGCTAGTATACAAGAAACAGAGAATGATACCGAGACAGGCTATACCCTGCTGGGCGATTTCAGAAACGGAGACTTATCCGGCTGGCAAAGCAGCGGTTTGGCATTTGGCCAACACACTACCTTAGGTGAGCCGAAATTTGATTCTCAATCTCAGCGCTTAGTCTCTTTTTCCGAAGGTCAGGCTTCTAGTCGGCAAATCAGTACTGAAATCGTAGGAGCACTACGTTCGCCGGATTTTACTATCACTGAAGATTTTATCACCGTTCGGGCTAAAGGCAAGGAGTCATTCATCCGGGTAATCATCGATAATTTTCAGTTGATCCAAGACCCCATCTACGGTGAGCTAGATATGGAAGTAGACGACTCCAAATGGCGAAACTATACCGTAGATGTTTCACCCTGGAAAGGTCATATTGCCTATCTGGAAATCATCCCCGGCTACTTTGAACGTCATTATTACAAATTACCCAAAGATGCTTACGTAGAAGTAGCCTACGCTCTGGCGTATAACGGCGATCTTCCTTCGCCACTTCCTTTAACGGGTTCAGCCGATCAAAACCTATCCGCTACCATTAGTCGATGGGTAGATAGAAAAAGTTCAGCCTCCGATATTCAGTACTTAAACCAGCAATTGCGCCGGAAATCAGTTTACGTACCTTCCGCTGAAATCAATACGCTCTTGCAAAGGCAGCGGGAGTTAGCTCAATCGCTTACCGACTCAGCGTACTTTACCGGGCTTACCAATGGGTTTGAGATTAATAGCCCGGTATTTCTCCGGGGTAATCCGAAAACCCTTAGTAAAGAAACAGTGCCTCACCGCTTTTTGAGTAGCCTCTCGGAAGATGGACTAACTTTTACCTCCGGCGGAAGTAATAGAAAGGAATTGGCTGAAGCTATTGTCAATCCCGATAATCCGCTTACCTCGCGGGTGATGGTGAACCGGCTGTGGCATCACTTGTTTGGACGAGGAATTGTGGAAACGGTAGATAATTTCGGCCTACAGGGCAAACTACCGACGCATCCGGCTTTGCTGGATTATCTGGCCGTCAAATTTCAGGAAGAAGATGGTTCGGTGAAAGAAATGCTGAAGTTAATGGTCATGTCCAATACCTTCCAGCGGGCAGTGGTGACTGATTCTTTAGCATTATCCCGAGACCCCGAAAATCTGCTCTTATCAGGATACTCATTACGCCGATTGGAGGCCGAATCCATTCGCGATGGCATGTTGGCGGTTTCGGGGCAGTTAGACCCTACCATGTTTGGGCCATCCGTTTCAATACACCTCACCGATTTTATGCAGGGGCGCGGACGACCTCGTGACTCCGGCCCGTTGGATGGTAATGGCCGACGAAGCATCTACGTAGAAGTACGTCGGAATTTCCTTTCACCTATGATGCTCACCTTCGATCGCCCCATCCCCTTCTCTACCTTTGGTAAACGTAATGTCACCAACGTTCCGGCTCAATCACTCATGCTGATGAACGATCCGCTGGTTTTGGAACAAGCCAAACGGATGGCGCAGCGATTGGTTGATCAAACTGAGTTAGACACCCGAGAGCGTATTCAACAGATTTATTTATGGGCTTTCGCCCGTCCGGCTCGGGAAGAGGAAGTAGCCAAGGCAATAGCTTTTCTGGAGCAACAAGCCCAAGAACATAAGGCAGAAGACATCAGTACCTCCGTAGCCGTCTGGAAGGACTACTGCCATACGATATTTAACATGAAAGAATTTATCTATCTTATCTGATATGAGTGGTAACCGACATATCATCCATCAATCCATTAGCCGCCGCCAGATGCTAGGGGCTTGTGGTAGTGGCTTTGGATCTTTGGCGTTTGTTAGTTTGTTCGGAGGTTTGGGAGCTGCCTGCCAGCGAGCAGAAAAATTGTCACCACCCGAAGTAGTATCGGGTGCCCATCCGCACTATATTCCTAAAGCTAAGAGCGTTATCTTTTTGTATATGGATGGGGGAGTATCTCAAGTAGATTCTTTTGACCCTAAGCCTCGTCTAGCCCAGGAAAACGGGGAAGATCCCTACAAAAAATTTAAGGTGGACAATACGCAGTTCGATAATATTGGTAAAATTCTGAAAAGCCCCTGGGAGTTTAAGCAGTACGGAGAATGCGGTATGCCGGTCAGCGAACTGTTTCCTCACATTGCTACTTGCGTAGACGATCTGGCACTGGTGCGGTCTATGACTTCCGAATTTCCCGAGCATACCAACGCTAACTACTTTTTGCATACCGGTAGCGGCTTACAGGGTCGCCCGAGTATGGGGGCCTGGGTCACTTATGGTTTAGGCAGCGAAAACAACGACCTACCCGGTTATGTAGTGCTGGATGGCGGATTAGTACCTCCTGGTGGGTTAGATAACTTCAACAGTGGCTTCTTGCCAGCTTCTTATCAGGCCTCAGTACTGAAAGGGCAAGCGGTGCCATTAGCAAATATTAAACCGCTGGATGACCCGACTATTCAGGATAGCAAATTAGATTATCTCAAACAGGTAGACCAAAGTTTGATTGGGAAGCTGGGCCATGCTGATGCGGTAGAGTCGGCCATCTCTAATTATGAGTTAGCCTATCGGATGCAAGCCTCAGTACCTGAACTTACTGAGTTTGCTACTGAGTCTAAAGCTACCAAAAAACTGTACGGCTTTGACTCGGACGATCCGCATACGCGAGGCTATGCCGCTCAGTGCTTGTTAGCCCGTCGGTTGGTAGAGCGGGGAGTTCGCTTTATTGAACGGACCTGCCCCAGCGTAGAGGCCGTCCGCTGTGATCAGCATAATATCCTAAGGGATGGACACGAACGCAATGCTCACGCCGTAGATCAGCCTATTGCTGGATTGCTCAAAGATTTGAAGTCCAGAGGTCTGTTAGACGAAACGCTGGTGGTTTGGACCGGAGAATTTGGCCGTACTCCCTTCGCGCAGGGAAAAGACGGTCGTGATCATAACCCTTCGGCTTTTAGTATGTGGATGGCCGGAGCTGGTATCAAAGGAGGAACCATCTTCGGGCAAACCGATGATTACGGCTACCGGGTGGTAGAAAACAAGGTGAGCATTCACGATTTGCACGCCACCATGCTGCACCTGCTGGGTATCCACCACGAGAAGCTAACCTTCCACTTCAGTGGCCGCGATATTCGCCTCACCGACGTCCACGGCCATGTAATCCACGATATTTTAGCTTGATGAAGCCTTGGTAATCAATCCGTTATCCTTATCAATAAGTCTGACTCATTATGAGTCCTACCCATTTCTCAATCAGGGCACTCCCTAAATACCTGTTGTATTTCAGTAGTACATACAGAATAGTACTATCTCCTAAGACAAAATCAGCCAAATCTATAAACTAACTTTTCAACCCGTGAAACTTCCTCTACTAACCTATGCTGCAATTATCATGATAAGAAATTTAGTCCTGGTAATTACGCTTAGCAGTTTGTATCTGTCGGCCTTAGCTCAGCCGTCAGGCTATACTTCCATAGGAAAAGTAACCCCTCGCCACGCCGGAGAAATTCAGGCCTCTAACTGGTCAGTAGGAGCCGAAACCATGGATCGGGACTATACCATTTACGAAAACTGGAAGGAGTATCTGGGGCCACTGGGAATTAAAAAAGCCCGATTGCAGGCCGGTTGGGCTAAAACTGAATACCAAAAGGGGTACTATAATTTTGCCTGGCTGGATTCTATCATCTACGATATGGCAGCTCAGGGAGTAGAACCCTGGATAAATGTGAGCTACGGTAATCCGCTTTACAGTGGTGGCACGCGCTTAGGAGCAGCCATGCCCAAAGATTCCGCTTCCATTACCGCCTTCGCCGCCTGGGCCAAGCTGCTGGCCGCTCGGTACAAAGAAGTGGTAGATGAGTACGAAATCTGGAATGAGGGGATACATAGCAAGAAAAATACGGTGGAAGAATACGCTAATTTGTACATCACCACCGCTGAAGCCATTCGCTCGGTACAGCCGGAAGCCCAACTGCTAGCGATGGCCATTGCGGGAATTCGTCCGGAACTGGCCGACAGCTTTCTAGCCGAAATGCAGCGGCGGAATAAACTGCATTTGGTCGATCAGATTACCTACCACCCCTACCGCCAAAATCCCGATGAGGTGTACGAACAGGTACTGAAACTGCGGGCGGTAGTGAACCGCTATGATCCACGCATTACCATCCGGCAGGGCGAGAACGGAGCCCCTTCCCAATACCGTCGCACCAAAGCGCTACGGGAGTACCCCTGGACAGAAACCTCCCAAAGCAAGTGGGCTTTGCGTCGAATGCTGGGCGATTTAGGACGAGATATTGAAACCTCCTACTTCAGCATCGTAGATTTAAACTATCCCGATGAGATCAACCGTAAGGGAACGCTGGAATCGGATACCACCAAAAAAGTGGTGAAAGCCAAACCAGTCTACTACGCCCTGCAGCATCTGGCAGCTATCTTTGATAATACTTTGGCTCGAGTCCCGAACTATCCCTACACCACCTCCGCTGATTCGTCACTTTCGCTGTTTACCTACCAGCACCAGGCTACCGGACAGCAAGTCATTACCCTTTGGCTAGATGGGCATGTTCCGTCTGATTCGGAAGAATATCAAACGATAGATCTCAGTGTCTCTGCCGGACATTTTAACGAAGTCGTGTGGGTGGATTTACGCACCGGCGAGGTATTTGAGATTCCTGACTCAGCTATCCAGCGAACAGGCACACACTACACCTTCACCGATATTCCAATCTACGATTCACCGATCCTCATTGCTGATAAATCATTGATTCCGTTGACCAGCCCTAGTAGCAGTAAATAAGATGAGCCAGACCTGCTTAACACCTAGCCTGCGGAAATTTATTGCCAGCATTGGGAACCTCCGGCAAGTAGCGCTGCTGGTACTGATCATCAGTACGATAGCGGCCTGCCAAGATGCGGATCCTGCCTTATTACTGGTAGATGAAACACGCCAGGCAAGCATTTACCTCCCGGCGAGCACCACCAATCCTATCCGGTTGGCGGTAGATGATTTACAATCGGACCTTGTGAAGATCACCGGAAAGCAACTGGCTACCTCCGAAAATTTTGATAGCACCGCTTCGCAGGTGCTGGTATTCAATCTGGCTGATGAAGCTCAACGAAGCGAAGCCCTACAGCTATACCCTGACCTGGATACGCTAGCCGGAAAATGGGAAGCTTACGTAGTACGGAACATATCGATCAACGGTCAGCCACAATTGCTGATAGCGGGTAGCGATGAGCGAGCTACTATGTTTGCGATCTACCACTTTGTAGAAGATTACCTCGGCGTAGACCCTACCTACTACTGGAGCGGACTGGAACCAGCGAAATGTGAACAGCTCGCTTGGGAAGAAGTGCGGATTACACAGGACGAGCCTACCTTTAGATTTCGGGGCTGGTTTATCAACGATGAGGATTTACTGACCGAATGGAAAAACGGGGGCGGAGCCCGGAATATTGACTATCGCTTTTATAGTCAGGTAGTCCATCCGGAGGTAATCCGGCCCGTGCTGGAAACAGCACTGCGGTTACGCATAAATCTGATTATCCCGGCTAGCTTTGTGGACATCCGCAATCCGCCCGAAGAGCGACTGGTGGCGGAAGCAGCTAAGCGCGGGCTCTTTGTATCCATGCACCATATTGAACCGCTGGGAGTAAGTGCCTTTGGTTATCAGAACTACTGGAAAGATCAGGGTGAAGAACCACTGTTCTCCTTCTTCAGCGAGCGCGATAAGATTATTCAGACCTGGCAGGAATACGCCCGGCGCTGGGCCAAGTACCCTAACGTGATCTGGCAGACTGGTTTACGCGGTATTGCCGACCGTCCGATGTGGATGGCTGACCCCGGCGTCCCTCAATCGGATGCTGACCGGGGGCGTATTATCTCGGAAGCCATTCAGGTACAGAGCGAAATTGTTGATACGCTGGATCAGCGAGAGACTCCGCTTTTATCTACTACTCTTTGGGCCGAAGGCGCAGGACTTAACCAGGCCGGGCATCTTACCTTTCCCGACAGTATGATCATCATTTTTGCCGACAATAGTCCCGGCTGGCGGTGGCAGGCTGACTTTTACGAAACCCAGCGTAATCCGGCTAACCAGTACGGAGTTTACTATCATCATCAACTGTGGGGATCGGGTCCGCATCTGGTACAGGCTGTACCTCCGGCTAAAACCTATCAGATGTTTGAGGAAGCGGTGGAGCATCAGGCTTCGGATTACGCCATCATGAACGTATCCAACGTGCGGGAATTTATTCTGGGTATAGAAGCTTCGGCTGAAATGCTATACAACATGGATTCGTTTGAGGTAGATGCGTTTATGCAGCAGTGGTTTACTACCCACTTTGGCCCGCAGGCCGAATCGGTACAGAACCTCTACCAACGGTTTTTTGATAGCTACCAGGTACACGAAAGAGCGAAAGTGCCTTTGCTACTAGATGGACAAACCCGTTCGTACGGTAACAAGGTACTTAGTCGGCTAACAATGCAGCTTAAGCAGCCCGAGAAATATCAGGAATTACTGGCGCGTGAAGCTAAGCCTACCGTAGAATCTACCTGGGCTAGCCGCCATTTATCTGATATGCATCCTGCTAACGGCTTACCAACCGACGAAGTACTACTGCCACTTCAGCAGCAAATCCAAAGCCTGGAAGGGATGGAGGGTAGTTTGGAACAAGCGGAAAATCAACTTACCGGAGATTCGCTGCAGTTTTTCCGTACTAATCTGGTAGCGCAGCATAAGATATTACTAGGGCTTAATCGCTGGCTAGAAGCCGTGATTTTAGCTCGCCTTGCGGTAGATGAAGGAAATAGGATGGCAGCCAGTACGCATTTGCAGCGAGCAATTGAATTTCTCAAGCGAGTAGAGGAGGCTAAGAAGATTGCTTCCGAAGGTGAGAAGTGGGAGCACTGGTACCGGGGCGATAAGAAAATGGATATTGCTAGAATGTTGGCGCGTACTGAGCAGGTACGTCAGCTAATGGTAGAACAGACAGTCGGGCCGTAGTTAGAGTGTTGGCTAACTTAATCCGTTCAGTTTTTAAATTGTTGAGCCATTAGTGTGTATCGGTTTTCTATTCCTCGTGGCATACACAAAATTCCTAATATTCTAGAAGCGAAGCGGTATGCGGACTTGCATTTGTTGTTTCCCACTGTTATTATCCCTGGTGGTCGTCTATGCTAACTACCTACTCTTGGCACTGGATGATTCCCGCACGTTCAGCTTTCCGTCTAGCGTAACAGTTTGGGGAGCGGCAAAGCCTTCAGAATTGATTTGCCGGAGCAGTAGTTCAGCGGCAGTTCTTCCGATCTCGAACGTAGGCTGACTTACACTAGTGAGGGGTGGGTCTACCACTTCCGCCATCTTCGATTCAGAGAAGCCAACTAGAGCAATATCATCCGGTATTTTCATCCCTGCCTTTTTAATGGCTTTCATAGCTCCAATTGCAGTTGGGTCATTCGTTGCAAAAATAGCATCAGGGACATCTCCTTCAACTAATAGCTTCTCCATAGCTTTCTGCCCCTCTTCTATAAAAAAGCCCGTCTCAATAATGTAGTCATCAGTGTACGGAATACAGAATTTATCCATTGCCTTGCGGTAGCCTTTAATCCGGTTACGCGAAAGGCTCAGGTGTTGGTATCCCGAAAAATGATAGATCTTCCGACAGCCTTGCTTAATTAAATGTTCCGTAGCAAAATAAGCCCACTTGTAGTCGTCAAAAATTACACTAGAGGCAGGAATGTTCTCATCTACCCGATTGAAAAAGACAATTGGGTAGCCCTTTTCAATCATCCGAACGTAGTAATCGTTATTATGTGCTTCTGATGATAGGGAGATAATCATGCCGTCGACCATACTGTCCTCTAAGGCTTTAATGTTTTTCAACTCAGTGGTATAGCATTCGTTCGATTGCATCACCAACACCTGATAACCCCTATTGAGTAGCACTTCCTGAATACCGATAATTACCTCGGGAAAATAGCTGTTAACAAACTCCGGTACTACCACTCCTATGTTAAGCGTTTTCTGCTGAATCAGCTTGCGGGCTATCGGATTAGGTCGGTACCCCATTTCATCGGCTACCCGCAGAATTTTGGCTCGGGTTTCTTTTCGGATGTCATACTTATCATTAAAGGCGCGCGATACCGTTGATATTGAGACATTAAGCTGGCGGGCGACATCCTTGATGGTAATGTGTTTCATACTAATAGGCGTTGTGTCCGGTAATTTCGGAAACGTAACCGAATTCTGAAAACGTTACCGAAAACGTTACCGAAAACTTTTTCTAAAAATCTACGCGTATCAGGGTTTGTAAATGGTAGATTCGTAACGACTACTAATTACAACACCTAAAGACCTACTTGAAACCGCTCGATACCTGGACGTTAATCATCTTCTCGCTGATTGTATTTCTGATCGGCATCTCGTTTACCAAAACTGGGAAAGACATTAAATCATTTTTCGCAGCGGGCGGAGCAGTACCGTGGTGGATTAGCGGTCTATCGCTGTTCATGAGCTTCTTCTCAGCGGGCACCTTTGTGGTCTGGGGTTCAATTGCGTACTCTAACGGATGGGTATCCGTCACTATTCAGTGGATGATGGCAATAGCAGGCTTACTCATCGGGCTGTTTATTGCGCCCCGCTGGCGAAAAACCAACTCAGTTACGGCGGCGGAGTTTATCACTCGACGGCTAGGCTACCGTACCCAAAAAATCTATACTTATCTATTTCTGTTTATTTCCATGTTCACTACCGGAGCGTTTTTGTATCCGGTGGCTAAAATCGTGGAAGTGTCTACGGGTTTTCCGCTAACCGGATGTATTCTGGTTATTGGCGGGCTGGTTACGATCTATACCGCCGCGGGTGGATTGTGGGCAGTTATCGTCACCGATGTGCTACAATTTATCGTACTCACTGCTGCCGTGCTGATCGTTATTCCCCTGTCTTTTCAAGCAATTGACGGCGTGGATAATTTCGTGACTCAGGCACCCGATAACTTTTTCAATCTGGTTAATGAAGAGTACACCTTCGGGTTTATGTTGGCGTTTGGTCTGTATAATCTGGTATTCATCGGAGGTAATTGGGCGTATGTGCAGCGGTACACCAGCGTGGCTCGCCCGAAAGAAGCAAAAAAAGTCGGTTGGCTTTTTTCAGCTTTGTACGTGATCAGTCCGGTAATCTGGATGTTACCCCCCATGATCTACCGAATTCTGAACCCCGGATTAGAAGGCTTTGCCGACGAGGGAGCTTATCTGATGATTTGTAAGGCAGTACTGCCCGCTGGAATGCTGGGGTTGATTTTGGGAGGGATGGTCTTTGCCACTTCTAGTTCGGTGAACACTACCCTAAACATTGCTGCGGGAGTTTTCACCAATGATATTTATCGCCACTTCTTCCCCAAAAGCTCAGACCAGCGAGTGATGTACGTGGCTCGGTTGGCAACAGTTCTATTCGGAGTAATCACCGTGGTGGTAGCACTGCTAATTCCGCAATTGGGCGGGATTGTTGAAGTGGTTTTATCCGTGGGAGCTATCACCGGAGCAGCGTTGTATCTGCCGCCTATTTGGTCGTTATTCTCGGCTCTTCAGACCGGGCAGAGTGCGCTCGTGACCACTGTTGTCAGTCTGATAATCAACAGCGGGCTTAAATTCTTTGGAGAGTCGGTAGGTATCTCACTTAGCCGAGCCGAAGAAATGATCACCGGAGTTTCCGTACCTATCCTAATTCTGGTAGGCTACGAGCTATACTATCGGCTACAAAACCAACCCGAGGTCGTTATTTTTCCTACCAAATCCTCGAGTACCTCTCCCGAGCAGGCAGAAGATGAGGATGCCAATAACCAGCAGGGTGTTCGGGTTATTATTCTGGGAATTTTCGCTGTTGGGGTTCTGATTACCGGACTGGGACTGCTGGCTGATCATGGTCAAACACTAATTAGTGCGGTAGGCTTTCTGGTGCTTACGGTGGGAGCACTGCTGGCGTACAAAGTTAAAAAGAATCAAAAATCACTTACTGAACAAAAGCATGATTCAAGAAAAGTTCATTGAATCGGGACGCACCGAACGATCTACGGTTCTTAATGCCGACTTAGTCATTGTAGGAGGAGGAATGTCGGGAGTTTGTGCAGCATTAACGGCTGCCCGCGAAGGAGTTCAAGTAGTATTAGTGCAAGACCGTCCGGTGCTAGGCGGAAATGCCTCTAGCGAAGTTCGCCTCTGGATTTTAGGGGCTACCTCCCACATGGGTAACAACAACCGATGGTCGCGGGAAGGTGGTGTAATTGATGAAATACTACTCGAGAATGTTTATCGTAACAAAGAAGGCAACCCGCTAATACTAGATACGATCCTTCTGGAAAAAATTCACGAAGAGCCAAACATTACTTTGCTGCTGAATACGGCGGTTTACGGAGTAGAGAAAACATCCGCCCGAAAGGTAAGCATGTTGCGAGCCTTCTGTAGCCAGAACAGTACGCAGTATGAGCTGAAGGCACCACTATTTTGCGATGCTTCAGGTGATGGTATTGTTGCTTTTTTAGCCGGAGCTTCCTTCCGTATGGGAGCCGAGCCCGCCCATGAGTTTGACGAAGGTTTTGCCCCTGATGTTGAGGACTACGGCGAGTTACTGGGGCACTCCATCTATTTTTATACGAAGGATATAGGACAGCCAGTAAATTTTGTAGCTCCCTCTTTTGCTTTACAAAACGCTGGGGAGTTGCCTCGCATCAGAAATTATCAGTTGCAAAATGACGGCTGTCGCCTGTGGTGGGTAGAGTACGGCGGTAGGATGGATACTATTCATCAGTCTGAAGAAATTAAGTGGGAGCTATGGAAAGTGGTTTACGGTATTTGGCACCACGTGAAAAACAGCGGAGAATTTCCCGAGGCAGAAAACCTGACCCTCGAGTGGGTGGGTACTATCCCAGGCAAGCGAGAAAGCCGCCGCTTTATCGGCGACTACATACTCAACCAGCGCGATGTAGTTGAGCAGCGAACCTACGCTGATGCGGTAGCCTACGGTGGTTGGTCGTTAGACCTGCACCCAGCCGATGGTATCTACAGCGATAAAATGGGTTGTAACCAGTGGCATAGCAAAGGCGTGTACCAGATTCCCTACCGTTGCTACTATAGTAAAGATATTGAAAACTTGTTCTTGGCAGGGCGAATCATCAGTGCCTCCCACGTAGCCTTTGGCTCATCGCGAGTAATGGCTACTTGTGCCCACGGAGCGCAGGCGGTAGGCATGGCAGCCGCTATCTGCCACCAACAAGGTGTAATGCCTAGCCATTTGCTGCTACCTGACCGAATGCAGGAGTTACAGCAACGCCTGAACGAGCGAGGGCAGAGCATTCCTGGTGTTCCCCTTGCTGATGAAAAGAACCTGGTTCATCAAGCTCAGGTGAAGGCATCTAGCACCTATCAACTAAACGAATTACCCTACGACGGACCGTGGACTTCTCTAGGAGATGGATCTGCCCAAATGCTGCCCTTGCGCGCTGGAACTAACTACCAGTATAGACTACTGGTACACGCTAACGAGGCTACTACGCTGGTAGCAGAACTGCGGATCAGCGAAAAACCGGAGAACTACACTCCCGAAATCACGCTGCGGCAGTTGAAGATTGAGCTGTCTTCCGGCGAGCAGTACATCACCTTAAATTTTGAGCGTGAACTAGAAGTAGATCAGTATGCTTTTATCACCCTGTTGAGAAATGAGCAGATTCAGGTGAAGAGCAGCCGGCAGCGGGTAACCGGAGTACTTTCGGTATTCAATACAATTAACAAGGCGGTCTCTAACTACGGCAAGCAGGAGCCACCTGAAGGGTTGGGTATTGATGCCTTTGAGTTCTGGATTCCCAAACGGCGACCCGACGGGCACAACCTCGCTATGCAGACTTCACCTGCGTTGAAAGCATTTTCGGTAGGTGATCTTACTAACGGCTTTACTCGGCCCTATCAGCGCAGCAATGCCTGGGTGGCGAATCCACTAGATGCTAATCCTACCCTGGAATTTCAGTGGGAGCAACCACAGACCATTAAAACTATTCAACTGCACTTTGATACTGACTTTGATCATCCCCTGGAGTCAAGCCTACTAGGGCATCCAGAAAGCGTAATGCCCTTCTGCGTGAAAGAGTACACCCTCTACGATGGCAACGGAAAGGTACTGTATCAAGAGCAGAACAATCACCAGACAATCAATCGCATTACGCTAGACGAAGTGGTAACGACTGAGCAGATTACACTAGAACTCAATCACCCTTCGGCGGATGTACCCGCTGCATTGTTTGCGGTCTATTTCTACTCCAAATAAATCAATTCAACAACCTAAAACTGTACGCATATGAAACTCTTACGATTACTCAGCATCTGGCTGCTTACCAGTACCGCAGTCATGGCCCAACAGCAAACCATTACGGGTAAGGTGGTAGATTCAGCAAATGATGAACCATTGCCGGGAGTAAACATTCTGGCGAAAGGAACCTCATCGGGAACCGTTACCGATATTGAAGGAAACTATCGGTTGACCATATCTGAGGGAGTGACCACACTGGTCTTTTCTTCCATTGGTTACGCTACCCAGGAAGCAGAGATTAACGGACGAAATACTATTGATTTGAATCTCTCCCCGGATATCCAATCGCTACAGGAAATAGTAGTGGTAGGGTACGGTGAGCAAAAGAAAGAAAACCTAACCGGATCAGTAGAAACTATTGATGCCGAACGTCTCACCAAGCAACCGGTGATGCAAACCTCTCAGGCCTTGATGGGTACTGCTCCGGGAGTTACGGTACTACAAAACAGTAGTCAACCCGGTAATGACGGTGCCTCAATTCGTATTCGTGGTACAGGCACACTAGGTAACTCTGATCCACTGGTATTGATTGACGGTGTGCCCGGCGATATGAACGGGGTAGACCCTCGGGATATTGAAAATATTTCAGTGTTGAAGGATGCTGCTTCTGCGGCTATTTATGGTTCCCGAGCTGCCAATGGAGTAATTCTTATTACCACCAAACGGGGTAAGGCTGGCGGATTCAAGGTGAGCTACAGCGGTAACGGTGGCTGGCAAACTCCAACAAACTTTCCTGACTATCTAGATGGACTGGGATATATGACCAACTACAACCTGGCTCGCCAGAATTTGGGGCAAGACCCACTGTACAGCCAGGAGTTTATTGATGAGTACCGGGCGGGCTACCAAAGTAATCCCGACTTATACCCCAATACTGACTGGATTGACGAGCTATTTACCGAGAGCGGCTTTCAACAAAGCCATCACCTGAGTGTATCGGGTGGTAGTGATATAGCCCGGGTAGTTGCATCCATATCATACATGGATCAGGACGGAAATATCCCGAACTTCAACTTCAAGCGTTACCAGGGTCGGATTAATACCGACTTGCGAGTCTCGGAAAAAGTAAGCTTTAACTTTGATATGAACTTACGTCAAGGAATCCAGAAACAACCAGCCACTGGACTAAGCGCCATCACCCGAGACGTATTCCGGATTCCTCCCATCTTTGCCGCTCGCTATTCCGACGGCTCATGGGGTCCCGGTTGGAACGGAGGAAACCCATTGGCTAGAGTTTTTGACGGAGGTTCTAACGATGAGACGGAAAACTATATGCGAGCTATACTGCGAGCAAACTATGAGCCCATCCCCGGACTAACGGTGTCGGCCATGTACGCTCCTGAGTATATTGACACCTTTGAGAAAGAATTCAATCGCCAGTACCAAGTTTTTAACTTTGAGACCAAGGATTTAGAATACGAAGAACCCGCTCGTAACTCCCTCATTCAGCAAAATACTCGGGAACTTACGCATAACTTTAATGCTATTGCTACCTACGAGAAGGACTGGGGAGATCACTTTATCAAGGGGTTAGTCGGCTATGAACTGATTACATATCGCAATGATTTCTTTAGAGCTTCCCGAGACAATTTTCCTATCCAAGACTTTCCTCAGCTCAACGTAGGTTCGCAAGACAACCAACAGAATTCAGGAACCGCCAGCGATTGGGGCTTACAATCTTACTTTGCCCGCTTGAACTATGACTACAAGGGAAAATACTTACTGGAGGCAAACGTCCGGCGGGATGGTTCCTCGCGATTTGCCGAGGGAAATAAATACGGTATTTTTCCGGCATTCTCAGCCGGATGGAGAGTTTCAGAGGAGAGGTTCTTTTCCGGAATTGACTTCATTACTAACCTGAAGCTGCGAGCTTCTTGGGGGCAGCTAGGTAATCAACGATTAGTAGATGCCAATAATAATCCGATTCTATACCCATTTGCTTCCACAATTACTCTGGGGAGAGACTTTCTCTTCGGAGGTACCCCGAACAGTGGGGCAGCTCAAACAGCACTGGCTAACAAAGACATTACCTGGGAAACTACCGAAACCACTAATTTTGGGGTAGACCTGGGGATGTTGGCTAATCGGCTTACTATCTCGGCAGAATACTACATTCGCAATACACGAGATATTCTGCTGCAACTACCAGTACCGCAGACAATAGGGCTCAGTGCTCCGTTCCAAAATGCTGGTAAAGTTCGTAATGCTGGCTGGGATCTGGCTGTGGGCTGGCGCGATGAAGTTAGTGACTTCTCCTACGGCATCAATCTCAATGTATCTGACGTGAAAAACGAGGTGACTGATCTGCGAGGAGCAGGCCCGTTTATAGGCAATAACAGTATTATTCAGGAGGGCGATCCGATTAACGCGCTCTACGGCTACCAATCGGATGGTTATTTCCAGAGTCAGGAGGAGGTTGATAATGCTCCTAACCAGTTTGGTGCCTTAGCCCCTGGTGATATCCGTTACGTAAACCAGCCAACGGTAGATACGAACGGCGACGGTATTCCTGACCAAGCCGACGAAGCAATCAACCCTGATGATCGAGTAATTATTGGTGACCCCTTCCCTCGCTTGACCTACGGACTAAACTTATCCGCAGGATACAAAGGGTTTGATTTATCGATATTTGCACAAGGAGTAGGTAAACGCGACTTACTCTTGCGAGGTGATGCAGTATGGGCTTTCCAGAATGCTGGGAAAATTCAGGAGTGGCATCTGGACTATTGGACACCTGATAATCCAAATGCTTCCCACCCTCGCTTAGTGGCTACCACCAGCCATAACAACTACGAAACGTCCGATTTCTGGGTATGGAATGCAGCCTATCTTCGGCTGCGTAACCTGACCTTCGGCTATACCTTTCCACAGACTATGATGGACGATATTTTCGTGGATAATCTGCGCGTATACTTCTCTGGGCAAAACTTGCTAACATTTGACAATATGGCTCCCGGTTGGGATCCTGAAATTCCTAATAATACTTTGGGAGGGCTATACCCTATCACTAAAGTCTTCACTCTTGGAGTAGACATTACCTTTTAACTTGACTGACCTATGAAAACGATAAAATACTTTCTTCTTTCTATCTGTTTGCTGGGGTTTACTATAGCCTGCGAAGATGCATTAGAAAAACTTCCGCTCGATGCCCCTTCTGACGAAACCTTCTTCTCCAACGAATCAGAACTTCTACTGGGAATAAATGGGGTTTATGAAAGTCTCTACTGGCGGACAGGGGGGCTACCCTATCCGGTGGCGTTAGACAATGCTACTGATCTGGGCTTTCTACGGTCTGATTTCGCAGGATTGCAATCGTTCTCTCGGGGGGCTCATAGCTCAGTTACCGGAGGGTTCTCCCAAACCTGGGAGCAGATGTACGAAGGTATCAATCGGGCTAATAATTTACTGACCAATATGAATCGGGCGGCGGAGGTAGTTTCTGCAGAACTATATCAGCGAATACAGGCGGAAGCAAAGTTCCTACGAGCTTACTATTATTCCTGGCTAATTGAGCTATACGGTGATGTGCCTTACGTTACTGAATTACCAGCTAATCTGGAAGAAGCTCAGGTAGCCCGAACTCCCAAGGCAGAAATTATAACCAATCTCTATGCTGACTTGGACGAAGTAGCTAATGTGCTTCCTGACACCTGGGGTGGTTCCGATGAAGGGCGGGCAACCCGGGGAGCAGCCTTGGCTCTGAAATCCCGCATTGCCCTGATGGATGGTCAGTATGAGGTAGCCGCTCAAACTGCTCAAATGGTTATTGATGCCCAGACCTATAGTCTATTTCCTGATTATGAAGATCTTTTTACTTACGCTGGACAACGCTCATCAGAAGTAATCATGGACATGCCATTTCTGGTAGGGTTTGTCCAAACCCCTTTTCCTCGAGAGCAAGGGCCTCGCAATACTGGTTGCTGGAGTCGGTTCGTTCCCTCCCAATTCATGTTGGATTCCTATGAGTGTATTGATGGACTTCCTATCAATGAGTCGCCGCTTTATAATCCTGCTCAACCTTTTGAAAACCGAGACCCTCGCTTAGATGGTTCTATCATTCGTCCCCAGAGCCTGTTTGCTACTTATGTATTTGAAACCCATCCCGATAGTACGGAAACTTGGCAAATTATTGATGGGTCGGCTCAACGAGTGGCAAATCAGGATGTTACTAACCCCTTTGCTACCTTTACGGGCTATCTCTGGAAAAAATATACTAGTGAAGATGATTTACCCCAGGACCGAGCGAACTCAGAGCTCAATTTTATTCTGATCCGTTACGCCGAAGTACTACTGAACTACGCCGAAGCCAAAATAGAACTAGGGCAGATTGACGCTTCAGTCTTAGATGCTATCAACACGGTACGAGCACGGGCTTACGGAGTTGATCCATCGGCTACCACCGAGTATCCGGCCATTACGGCTACCGACCAAGAAGAGTTACGAACTATTATTCGAAGGGAGCGCAAAATAGAGCTTGCCGACGAAGGGTTTCGTCTACTAGATATTCGTCGCTGGCGCATTGCTGAGCACGTAATGCCCGGCACATTAGTAGGTCGCCCAAGAGGAGCATATGTTGATCTAAGTACTGTACCGGAAATTAACCAGTTCGGGCATCCGGTTTACGGCGCTTCCCAGGATTTATACCGCTCGGTAGACCAGCGGGTGTTTGAACCTAGCAAAGACTATCTCTGGCCTATTCCGCAGAAAGATATTGATGTGAATAAGCAGCTAGAGCAGAACCCTAATTACTAATCAGAACAAAAAATGCTTCAACAACCTGCTACCTTCCTATTTTCCTTCCTACTACTGTTTGGCTTAGCGGAGACTATCTCCGCTAGCCAAATTGGGGTCACTAATCTAGCCCTAGGTCAACAAGTTCGTGCGTCTTCGGAAGAGGAACCAGCCTCAGCAGCGGTAGACGGTAATCCCGAAAGCTACTGGCAGTCAGCGGGTACGGTGGGTAATCACTGGCTGGAAATTTTACTAGATAAAACACACACAATCAGTCAAGTGGTGTTACCTTTGGTAAAAGGAGCCGATAGCGTGGTGGCTGAGGGCTGGGTAGGTGAGCAATGGCAAGTTTTAGGACACTTGCCTGCCGATAATCCAGTGATTGCTTTTGAACCGACCGAGACAGGGAAGATACGGCTGAGAAGTATCGACGGAAAGCAATTGAGCATTTACGAAGTACAAATCTTTGCCCACGACCCTCAACCCGTGCTGGTTAATCAAGTTGGTTACAATACCGACCTACCGAAGCGGTTCACTGCGCCACTTGCTCCCGACGGTACGTCCTTTCGGGTAGTCAGTGCTGAGGATAATGCCTCGTTATACGAGGGAACTATTCAGGGAAATATTGGTGACTTTTCTGCCTTTCAGCCTGACGCTTGGGGTACGTATCAGATCGTAGTAGAGAGAGAAGCAGCAAACGGATACTCCGTACCTTTTTGGGTAAGTCCCGGGCTAATTGAGCAGGTGGCTTATCAACCCGCTATTAATTTCATGGTAGATGTGCGCTGCTGGTTTGGCGATTCTCGCAGTTATTCGCCTACCGATAGTAGCGCCGATTGCCCCAATCTGGGGGTAGCTTGGCGTGATAGTCATCAGTTTTCTATGGAGATTCCGTCGCTGCTTAATTTATACTTCGCTAACCCCGAAGCATTCTCTACAGAGCGAATGCCCGTTCAGGGTTTGTACCTGGGAGTGCGAGAAGAGTTACCGGAAAATACTCCTGAAGTTGTCCGGCTAATTTATTGGGCAGTAGACATTTACTTGCGGGGGAAAGTCAATCATACCCTTCTCAAAGAGCAATTGGCCTATTTTCTGTACGCCTATCCAGAGCTATCAGAATACATTCCTCAGTCGGTATACAACGAAGCCCGGGATTATCTGTTTGGTATCTGGGGCGATGAAGCGATCAATCGCTGGCAGTGGCACGATATTGAACATTCGGGTAACCTGTTTCAAGTGTATGATTTTATTGGAACCGGGAAGGGGCAGTTTCCACCGGGTCACAGCATTGTTCCTAACCTGATGATGTACGAAGTAGCCCAGCGGGAAGGACGAGACAATACCGAAAAGTATTTTCAGACCGCCTACGATCAAACCCAGTGGTTGTTGGATAACCTTGATTGGACTGACCCTCTCACGACCAAAGGGCAACGGCAGGGTGAACACATAACGGTCACGGCACTCGTCTATTTTCTAGAAAATTATCCTGAAAAGGCTCCAAAAGGTATTAACAAGAAAATATCAACCTGGGCAGATGAGATGATTCGGCGCTCTGACAATCTTTGGGACTACCGACGCTATTCTGACGAAAAATGGATTATTCCAACGATCTGGCCTGACCGACCGGGAGCAGATAATGGCTTTAATGAAGTGGGGAATATCGCGGGCTTTCCAGCTCCTGCCCTAGCGGTGATGCCTCACCTAAAGGATAAAACTAAGCAACAGCGGCTAAAGGAATTGGCAATCGCTTACGTAGATCATATGTTTGGGCGCAACCCTACCGGAAGACATTTTGGCTTTGATGCCACTACCGATTTTGCGGGAGTGGAACTGGGTTGGCACAAAGAGTGGCAGGGTGGAGCTGGCATTTTACAAACCGCCCGGGGCGTACTTGACGGTTCACCTAAAGAAACTGTTTATCCCTATCATCCTGGGGCAGGTGACCCTGGCCATACTGAAGGCTGGGTAACGTTCAACACCGCCTGGAATACCGGCTTGGCCTATCTCAGTAGCAGTAATACTTCGGTGAAAATCTACGACGCTCAATTTTCCACCGAGATTGACCAAGTTAAGCAGGGTAAAACTATTGGTATAGAACTCACTGCCCCCCTAAACACTGACTCAGAAGTGGCGGAGCAAGCACAGGCGGTGATTCATCATAAAAATGGAAGCACGCCAGTAACTCTTACCGAGACAGGCAAGAACACTTCCTGTTTTCGAGCGACTTGGGAGATCACCGAACCTACTGAAAAACTAGTAGTTAACTACGGTTTGGGTTGGCATCAAAAAGTGAGTACGGTGAGTGTTCAATAAGCTAATACACAAAAGCTACTATTTACAATACTGAATTTTTCTTCTGCTAAACCTCATGTCTCCCTACACTAAAAACAAATTCATTAAGCAAATCATATATCTGTTCGCATTTATCCTGATTTTCATGGGCTGTAGCTCAAAAGAATCTACCGAAGAAAAGGCGGTTGCGGAGAACCCCACAACCATTGAAGACTACAAAATCGAATTCGGTAAAGTATCCCGAGAGTCGGTTTTCATAAACGATAGCCTCAGAAATTGGGGTGGATCACTGGTTAAGGGTGAAGACGGACTTTATCATATGTACTATTCCCGGTGGCCGAAACGACTGGGCTGGGCCTGGGTAACTGATTCGGAAATAGCCCACGCGGTGGCTGAAAGTCCGTTTGGCCCCTTTGAGTTTAAAGACGTTGCTTTAGGAAGAACAAGTAAGGAAGAATGGGATGGCTGGTGTACACATAATCCTATTGTACACAAATTTGGCGACAAGTATTATTTGTATTATATGGGAAATACTGGTGAAGGTGAGGTTGTGAGTAGTCCGGGACAACCCACGCTAAACTGGCAACATCGGAACAATCAGCGTATTGGAGTTGCCGTAGCCGAAAGCCCCGATGGTCCGTGGCAACGGTTTGATGAACCGGTGCTAGACATCACGCACGATGATAGCCTAGCCCACGACGCTCTGATGACTTCGAACCCTTCAGTTTGCCAGCGTCTCGATGGAGGATACCTGATGGTATATAAGGCGGTCGGGAAAAAGTTTCCTACTCCCAACGGCGGACCCATCGTACATATGATCGCCACTTCGGATAGTCCGACGGGACCGTTTAAGAAGCACAGCGAACCTACTTTCACTTTTGAGGGTGAGCGGTTTCCAGCGGAAGATCCCTACATCTGGTATCAAGACGGTAAGTACCGAGCCATCGTAAAACGAATAAAGCACGAGGGAAATCAACGGCTTTTCTCGCTAGTGCATTACGACTCAGAAGATGGATTTGATTGGCAACCCGCCAAGCATTTTGAAATATCAGAGCGAATTTTTACCTGGGAGGATGGAAAAACGCAGCAATTTGATCATCTCGAGAGACCTCAGGTATTCATGGAGAATGGCGAACCAGTAGCGCTCTTGTGTGCTGCCGATACAATAGATAGCAACAATGTACGCCATTCGTTCAATGTTCAAATTCCTCTCAAAATAACTAAGAGTGAGTAATTAGACTAGATTGTCGTTACAATTTCTGTCATCTGCAATGTAAAACACCTATCAGATTAGCCATGAAACTCAACAGTATATTCCAGAAAATGGCAATAGCCTCTGCGGTGGTATGCGCATTTTTTTCTTGCTCAGAACCTAAAGCAGAAGTAGAAAACAATTCAGAAACCACTACCAAACAGGTATTTCCTCACAAAATGCCTACCGAAAAACCGGACATTCCTATGAGTGCAGCTATGGAGCGCATGTTCAATTACCCAGCGCCTCGGGTTCACGATAATGAGCTTTTCTCTCAATTTAAATATACTCGTTTGCAAGGATTTGATTACGGCGAAGGCAACGGAACCATATCCCGGCGTGATTCTTCCCGGCCTATCTTGGTAGATGGAAAATATTATATCTGGTACACTAAACGACATACCAACGTACCGCCTATTGGCTGGAACCGTGCCGCTGAAGCAACGGATGAAATTCCGTCTACCGACTGGGATTTAGCTGATATTTGGTACGCCACCAGCGAAGATGGCTTTATTTGGGAAGAGCAAGGAGTAGCCGTAGCGAGACCACCCAAGCCCCAACCCGGATGGCGCTCAGTAGCTACTCCTGACATCCTGGTATGGGAGGGGAAGTACTACCTGTATTATCAGGCTTTTGATGAACCTAGTGGTCTACGTGGGGATTGGTGTCCGGTCTCAGTTTCTTACGCTGATTCACCCGATGGGCCGTGGACAAACGGTGGTGATGCCGTTATTCCTTTTGGCGAAAAAGGTGAGTGGGATCAGGATGCTACCCACGACCCTCAGCCTATTGTTTACCAGGGAAAAATTTACCTTTACTACAAGGCTGCTTACAACAAATGGCCCGATGTGCGTGATCAGTATGCGGTGGCGCATGGTCTAGCCATTGCTGATGATCCCCTTGGGCCTTTTGACAAGCATCCTCTCAATCCAGTACTTAACTCTGGTCACGAGACCACCTATTTTCCTTTCAAAGAAGGTGTAGCCGCTTTAGCCATCAAAGATGGGAACGAACGGGAGACGATGCAGTATGCCGAAGACGGGATAAACTTTGAGGTGGCTGCCAGTCTATCATTAACTCCTTCGGCGGCGGCTCCCTATGCGCCTGATGCCTTTACCAATACTGAGTATGGGCGAGGGGTTACCTGGGGACTATGTCATTTTATAAATGCGGGTACGCCAGGGAAAGGCTACTCAATAATCGCTCGCTTCGATTGTGACCTGAGCCTAGATTACGATGAACCTACTTTCAAGAAGACCGGAGTGTGGCATCGTCCCGAGGTATATTTCGCTCAGGGATTGGGAAGTCTCCGAGAACATCCTGAAGGTCGCTAATATTCAAGGTATTATCATAAGTATGGTTACAGTAAGAATAATCTTTATCGGAATAGCCACCTATTTGGCGGTATCTTTATCCTTCGCTCAACCAGAGCCTAGCTCATCTCATACAGTCGCACCACCAAATATCCTCTGGATCATCGCCGAAGACCTATCTCCTGATTTGGGCTGTTACGGCAATAGCATTGTAGAAACCCCAAACTTAGATGAACTAGCCCGACGCGGAATGCGATTCAATAATGTGTTCGCTACCGCTCCGGTTTGCTCGCCCAGCCGAACCGCCCTAGCCACCGGCATGTATCAGACAACTATCGGGGCTTATCATATGCGCTATCCCGAAAATCTAAGGCCAGCTTTGCCACCAGGAATAAAAACCATTGCCCAACTGAGCCAGGAAGCCAGTTACCTAAGTGCTAATATCCAGGACTATCCGGGCAAGGGCAAAACCGATTGGATGTTTCGGGCGGATGTGGATCAGCAGTTTGATGCCTATCACTGGAAAGATATTGCCCGACGTGAGCAGCCGTTTTTCGCTCAGCTAAGTACTGCCATGACCCACCGCAGCTTTGCGCCGGCTACTCCCGGCCAGTTTCCGTTGGATAGTATCTCCATTCCGCCTTACTACCCCGACCATCCGGTGAGTCGGCGTGATTTTGCCGATTACTACGCCAGTATTGAGCGGCTAGATAAAGAGGTAGGACAAATATTAGACAGCCTTAAAAAGTATGATTTGGATAAAAATACGATCATATTCTTTTTCTCCGACCACGGCCGTCCTATGACCCGAGGAAAGAATTACCACTACGATTCAGGACTGATGGTCCCGCTCATCCTTTCGATACCACAAGGAATGGATGTGCCGTCTGGCTATGTGCGGGGAGAGGTCTCTAATGAGTTACTAAGCACGCTGGATATTACTGCTACCACGTTGTCTCTGCTAGGTATCACCCCTCCGGATGAAATACAGGGCCGGGTAATTTTCGGAAGCAACCGAGGCGAACCTCGCGAGGTGGTGTTTAGTGCGACCAACCGCATTGGTGAAACCAACTTCCGTAGCCGCAGCCTGCGTACCCCACGCTACCGCTACTCCCGGCACTACCATCGCGATTTTTCGGTCAATAGCTCGGCTACTGCCTACCGTAAGGCTAACCATCCCATCTACCACTTACTGAACATCATGCACGAGCAGGGGCAACTCACTGAAGCCCAGCAGAATTTAGTAACTACTATGCCCTACGAAGAACTCTACGATATTCAGCGTGACCCATTTGAGACTAAAAATTTGACAGAAAAGGCTGAATATAAAGTAGTTTTAGATAGTTTGCGAGGGGCCATGGACGAGTGGATTGAAGAGTCTGGTGATCAGGGATTAGGAACAGATTCTTCAGCTATTGAAGAATCCTTTGCTACCTACGGAAAGGAGTCTGCTGCCCGGTATGCCGAGAAAACAGAATCCCTGCATCAGCAGGTACAGCAGTCTATGGCGGAAACTTCTGAAGTACACCAGTAATGAAAACAATTGAAATCCTTCTCGCAGTATTTCTTATTTCTCATGGTTCCTGGGGCCAAATAGTGATTGATGCCAAATTTGCCGGGGGTAATGTGATTGTGGAGCAGATTTTAGGAGATACCGTATACTTCAGGCCCGACCTGAGAGATACCGAAGGGGAGTGGTTTTACTGGTATTTTCGCGCGGTTAGCAATGAACCCAAGACCTGGTTCTTTAAAGCAACCAAGCCCAACGTGCTAACCAATATGGGAGCAGCTTATGCTACCGACGGCGGCCTGACGTGGGAATGGATACCCCGAGAGCAGCATCTGAACGATAATCTTTTTAGCTTCACTTTTACAGAACCCGACCAAGCGGTGCGTTTTGCTCTGGCTCCACCTTACACCCTGGCCAACTTTGAGCATTTCATTGAGCCTTATCGAGAGGATGAAAGGATAGAAATTTCTACACTTTGCCAGTCTAACCAAGGGCGGGATGTAGAAAAACTAATAATTAGCCACCTCGAACAGGAGCCAACCAGTAAAATTGTAATTCTTGCCCGAGCCCATGCTTGCGAAATGATGAGTAGCTACGTGTTGGAGGGTATCATGAGCGCCCTGTTAAGCGGCTCCACCAAAATGGAGAAACTACTTTCCCAATCAGAACTGATGATCATTCCTTTCTTAGATAAGGATGGGGT
>ERZ1740058.150-NODE-150-length-59386-cov-7.973774_pt1 | contig 59386 bp, 49 predicted proteins | sample MGYA00581745_ERZ1740058 | MGnify/ENA primary metagenome ERZ1740058 (study PRJEB43018, sample SAMN04849742) | marine metagenome | isolation source: floating plastic debris | place: Pacific Ocean | collected 2008-08-30 | study: EMG produced TPA metagenomics assembly... | reverse complement strand
CGGGCGCGAACGTGGCGTCGCCGTTGTTCAGCAGTATGCCAACGTCGTTGCGGAACAGATCCGTCACGGCCAGGTCGGGATCACCATCCCCATCGAGGTCGCCGGCCGAGAGCGCCCCTGCGGCCGTGCCGACACCGCCAAGGACGTTGAGGGAGAAGGTCGCATCGCCATTGTTGAGCAGGAGCCCGACCTCGTTGCCCGCGGAGCTGCTGACGGCCAGGTCCGCGTCGCCGTCACCATCGAGATCGGCGACTGCGAGAGAGCGAGGCGATGCGATCGAATCAACAACCGCTGGCAGTGCGAACACTCCACCGCCGCCATTGAGCAGCACGCCAACGCTGTCCACAAGGGGGTTCGTCACGGCGAGATCGTTGTCGCCATCGCCATCCAGATCGGCGATCACCAGCGACACGGGTGACTCGCCGCCGCCATATCGCGTGTCGCCGGCGAACGTGCCGTCCCCGTTGTTGAGCAGCACGCTGACGTCATCGCTATTAACGTTGGCGACGGCGAGGTCGTTGTCGCCATCGCCATCGAGGTCCCCGATCGCCACCGATGTCGGCCCTTCGCCGACGTCATAGAAAGTGGTCAGCGAGAAGATCTCGTCCACGTCGCAGGATTGTCCCGACGCCGCCATCGGCATGGCGGCTGACAGGACGAGCGCAATGACGAGCTGGTGTCGTCGGATCATGGCGGGGTTCCTCCTTGCGGGGGCGGGTTCTTTGCCGGGCGTGGGTGCGGGGCCATCGGGGCCCGCCAGCCGGGCGGGGGGGGGGTGGGCGGTCGGTATGAAGGGCGGGGCGAGCGGTCGCGGTCGGGCAACCCAGGGGAGGCGTTGGTTGGGCCGCCTGGCTCAGGTCGAGCTCGAGATAGGGTCTGGCTCAACCTGCCCGGAGGCCGTCGGCGCGTGCGCACCCGCCACCGATCGCTGTTGCCGGACGGTACGCATGCGCCGATGGGCTGGATGCACGCGCCGATCGGCCGTGGGCGCATGAGCAAGGTCCATCGGCGCGTGAACGCGGGCCATCGGCGCATGGCGCTGGCCCGTGTGCGCGTGGGCCTGGTCCGTCGCCACGCATCGCCCGGCGCGCGTCGCGGTCCCCGGCCGGCCATGGCCGTCCGCGGAGGAGCGTTCTAACTTTGGTTCCCCCAACGACTTGCAAACTTCTTTCGCCGATCATCATCATCGGACCAAAGTCGCGTCCCTCGACCGTCGATCAACTCCGCAGGCCGGGCGGGTGCCCGGCCACCACCAACCTCGTGGGGCGCCGTGCCAGGCCCCGCTCAAGACAGGAGTTCCGACATGGGACGCAATTTGCCCACACAGCGCGGAAACGCACTGGACTGGATCACCGACCGCCTCGCCACGTGGACGGAAAACGCCGCCGCCATCGGCGTCGATGCCGCCGACGTCGCGGCCCTGGCGAGCGCCACCGCTCAGGCCGATACCGCACGGACGGCCGCTGGCGCGGCGCGCGCCGCCAGCAAGAGCGCGACGCAGAACTACTACGACAAGGCCGATACCGCGATCGAGGGTGCGCGCGACCTGATCCTGACCGTCAAGGCCTTCGCCGCCAGCAGCGACGACCCGCAGGTCTACGTGCTCGCCGACCTGAGCCCCAAGGCGCCCCCCGGCGAGACGCCCGCGCCCGATGCGCCCAGCGACGTGGGCACCACGCTGCTGCCCAATGGCGCGCTCGAGCTCAAGTGGAAGGGCAGGGGGCCGCAGGGCACGTTCTACATCGTCAGCCGGCAGCTGGCGACCGAGACGGCGTACTCGGTGATCGCGACGGTGACCGACAAGGCGTTCACCGACAGCGGCCTTCCCTTTGGTATCGATGAGGTGCGCTACCAGATCAACGCGCAGCAGACCGACAAGGTGACGCAGGGGCCGATCACGGTCGTGCGCCTGGGTGTTGGAAACGCCCAGCAGAGCGCGCAGACCGAAGCGGCGTAAGCGGACCACACACATCCCGGAGGGCGGATCCGCGGGCGCCGTTCTGGCCCGTCGATCCGCCTTTCGCGTGCGCGGCGCACGACAAGGCGGCCCGGGCTCAAGCACATCCTGTGTGCGCGCCCGGGCCGCCGGTGTGTGGGTTCACAAGCGTGCTGGTCTTACGAGCAGCCTTGGTCGAACGCGTTCTGGAAGCACAGGAAGTCGAACAGATCCAGCTCGCCATCGCGGTCGCAGTCGGCCGAGAGGTCGCCGTCGTTGAAGGCGTTCTGGAAAGCCAGGAAGTCGAACAGGTCGACGCCGCCGTCCAGGTTGAAGTCGGCGTAGCAGCTGGGCACGATGCGGCCCTCGCCGCCCTCGGGGTAGGCCGACTCGGCGACGAGGCCACCCAGGCGAACCGAGATCTGGTCGAACAGGCTGCGCTGGTAGGTCACGCCCAGGCTGGTGAAGGGGGCGCCTCGGAACGGGTACTGGTCGCCGCCGCGGGCCAGGAAGTCGACGATCGCGACGTCGACCTCGGGTGCGCCGGGGACAACGGCGAAGTCCTCGACGATGGCGGTGCCATCGGCAAGCGTCACGCGGCGGACGCGCTCGCCCGCCACGGTGACGACGTCGTCCTCGATCACCTGGGCCGTGCCGCGGAAGTCGTACTCGAAGGTGAAGCCGGCGACCTGCGCGAAGCGGCCGTTGGACTGGCCCTGGCGGCTCACGGCGTTCTCGAGGATCTCCTTGAACTGCGTCGCGGGGATCGCCTCGACGACGGTCACGAAGTTGGTGAAGGGCAGGATGTCGAAGGTGTCCAGCTCGGTGATGTCGCCGGCGGGGATGATGCTGTCGTTGCGGATGCCCCCGCCGTTGGCCAGCGCGACGTCGGGCACGGGCGTGCCGAAAGTCGGGGCCAGCTCGGTGGCCGTGGCCAGGAAGCTGTCAGCGATGAGGTTGCCCAGGTTCGTCTCGATGTTGCGGACGCTCGAGCGGCGGCCGTCGAGGTCGACCTCGCTGGTGCCGATCACGTTGGCGGCCAGCGCATCGACGGCGTCCTGGACTGGGTTCACAACGAGCCTGCGGATGAGCGGATCGCCCAGCACGGCGTCATCGCCGATGCCCGAGACGCGCACCGGGCCGGACTCGTCGAGCACCTCGACCAGGTTGCCCTCGGTGTCGAAGCCCAGGATCAGGCGGCCGACGTATTTGTACGCGCCGGCGGTGGTCACGACGGGCACGGTCGCGCCGTCGGCGTCGGTCCGTGTCAGCGGGTAGCCGCTCTCGCCCAGAACCACCGCGGGCTCGTCGCCGGGGATCAGCAGATCATCGGGGTTGGCCAGCAGCTCGTCGCCGCCGCCGCCGATCACGGCGTCGACGTTGCGCAGGCTGCCGATGAGGTCGAGCTCGGTGGTCACGCCCTGCAGGTGGCTGGTCAGCAGGATGATGTCCACGCCATCGGCGGTCAGCGCATCGACCTCGGCCTGCACGGCCGGCAGGATGTCGCTGACGACCACGCCGCGCGGGCTGGAGATGAAGGGCAGGCTGGTGGTCGTCGCGCCGACGATGCCGACCTGGACGGTGCCGCCCATGCTGGTGGCAACGTCGATAACCGTGCTCGAGGCGATGCGGCCGCTGTCAACCAGCGCCTGCAGGCCGGCCTCGCCCGAGAAGTCCAGGTTGGCCGAGACGAAGGGGGCCGGGTTGGTCGTAAAGCCGGCGATGAAGTCCTCGAGCACGTCGGGGCCGAAGTCGAACTCGTGGTTGCCGATCGCGAAGGCGTCGTAGCCGATCAGGTCGAGGGCGATGGTGTCGAAGAACGGCACGCCCGCGTCGAGGCTGGCGCTGAACTCGGGGCCGGCCAGGAAGTTGTCACCGCTGGTGATGAGCACCGAGCCGCTGTCGAAGCCAGCCGGGAAGACCTGGGCCTCGGCCCGCAGGTTGGCGACGACCGTCGCGAAGCGGTCGACACCGCCGAAGTCCTCGAGCGCGCCGGCACCGGCGTTGAGCAGCTGGCTCTCGGCGTCGTTGTGGTGCAGCACGTGCAGGTAGAAGTCGGCCGACTGGGCCGAGGCGGTGCCGGCGGCCAGGGCCAGCAGGATCGAAGCGGTGAGGCCATGGGTGTTCATCTTCAGCTCATCCTCTTTGCGTGGGGTGTTGATTCGCCCAAAAACTGGAACAAATCAATACCGGGCACACGCGCGTCTCGTGTTGCCACGACGCGAGCGGTGCGCGAAGAACGCGTGTGCGATGCACGAAGTGCTTGTGAGGGAGCGCCAAAGAAAGCGCGAAGCGGGAGGGCGTGTTCCTAGACGCGGGCCATGATCGCGTCGGCGAACGTTGCGGCCGCGTCCTCGTGTAAATCCAGGAACAGCTCGGGCTCGATGAGTTCCAGCTCCCCGAGCAGCGGCTCGCCGTCCATGTCCGGCACCAGATCGACACGAGCGTAGAGGGGTCGCTCGCCGTAGTGTTCTTCCCAGGCGCGCAGCGTCCGCTCGGCGGCACCGCGCTGATCCGCCGTCGCCTCGACCAGCGTGTACACGCCGCCAAAGTCGACCTGCGATCGGTAATCGCCCGCGGCGGGCACCTTGGTCACCGCGTGCGACAACGCGCCATCGAAGTACACCAGCGACGTCTCACCCTCGCTCGCCACGCGCGGCAGGAACCGCTGCACGAGGGCCATACCTTCGGCGGTCAACTCTTGCAAGTATTCGACGAGGCCGTCCTCGACTCGATCGAACCTCTGAAGACCGCTCCCGGCCGCGCCCACACTGGGCTTGGCGACGACCACCGACCAGCCGCGCGACTGCGCCTCGTCGGCCGCCGACCGTTCCTCACCTCGCTGGACGAAGATCGTCGGCACGATGCCCACCCCGCTGGCCTCGAGCTCGCGCAGGTAGGACTTGTGTAGGTTGGCGAGCACCGTCTTCGGCGGGTTCAAGAGCACCGGGTCCGCCATGGCATCGATGAACGCCCTGAACTGGTCGAGTCGATCCCAGTAGTCCCACGTCGTCCGCAGGACGTACGCGTCGGCATCGACAGCCAGACCCACCGGCGGACCATCCGCTCGCTTGACCGGACCGAGCACGTCATCCCACGCCACGTAGCTCACGATCGCCCCGCGACGAACCAGCGCCTGCATCAGCGCACCCTCGGACGCGTGGTCGATGTGGTCGTGGTGCCGGCACGTCAGCAGCGCGATCGATGGCACGTGTCTTGGCGGGGTCTCGCTCACTCGCCGACCCGCTCGAACCGCAGGAGGAACCGGCCATCCTGCAGCAGATCCATCGTCTTCGGCCACGGGTAGACAAGGTCCGCCGACCCCAGAAGCTCGATGTACCGACTCTCGAAATCCATCGCCGCAGGCGTGCCGGCCATGCGTGTCATCGCGGCGGGCCCCATCATCCAGCCGTTATCGTCCCACGCGTCGGCATCCACGGATCCCGAGAAGCGGTTGATGCCCGCCAAACCACCGACGGACCCATCCTCGCGCACGGTCAGCGTGGGCAGCCTCGCCCCTTGCGGCAACTCGAACGCCTCGCCCTCGATGGCGACCAACTGCCACTCGCCAACGGGCGTGAGCGTCATCGCCGTGTCGGAGCGGCCCCCACCACCGGCGCACGCCGAGGCGAACACCGCAAGCAGAATCACACCGATCGCCAAACCCATGCGCACCATCACGCCCTCCCTTAGGTCTGCAAGATGCCCGTCTTGAACTCGCGCGAGTAGTCCCAACCCTGGTTCGCGCTCGCGAGCGCGTCGATCAATTCCTCGCGCGTGCGGTGCGGCTGGATGATCCGATCGACCCAGCCGCGAGCCGCGCCGTAATGGATGTCTTGCTGCTCGTTGTAGCTCGCGCGCACGGCTTCGAGGATCTGCTTATGCGTCTCCTCGTCGATGACCTCGCCCTTGCGCTCGCGGCTGCGTTCCTCGATGGTCGCCAGCACGCCGGAAGACTGGGCCGCCCCCATCACCGCGCACTTGCCCGCCGGCCACGCGAGGCTCAGGAAGGGCTCGAAAGCACGCCCGCACATCGCATAGTTGCCCGCGCCATAACTCGAACCGGTAATCAGCACGATCTTGGGCACCACGCAGTTGCTCATCGCGTTCACGAGCTTCGCGCCACTGCGGATAATGCCCGCCTGCTCGCTATCGCGGCCGACCATGAACCCCGTCGTGTCGTGGATGAACACGAGCGGGATCTTCCGCTGGTTGCAATCCATGATGAACCGCGCGGCCTTATCGGCGCTGTCGTCGTAGATCACACGCGGCATGCCCGCCGCCTTGCTCGGCCCGGCCTTGCCACCCGGCTGCGTGCGCTGCGTCATCTCGCACTGGTTGGCCACGATGCCGCAGGCATGCCCACCGATGCGCGCATAGCCGCACACCAGCGACTGCCCATACTCGGCCTTGTACTCATCAAAGTCCGGCTCGAGGCTCTCGTGCCCCTCAGCGTTGGGCAACGCCCGGGCATCGACCACGCACGCCAGGATGTCGCGCACGTCGTACTGCTGCCCGGCCTTGTCGGTGAAGATGTCGTACACGTCCTCACCCGACCGGAGAGAACCAATCCCTTCCCCAACGCCGTCTCTTCGTCTCTCCGTCTCTCCGTCTCTTCCCTTCCCAACCACCTCGCGCACGCGCGTCAGGCACGCCTCATCATCCGCCTCCTTGAAGTCGATCGTGCCGCTGATGGCCGCGTGCATCGACGCACCCCCCAGTTCCTCGTCACTGACTTCCTGACCGATGGCCGCCTTCACGAGCGCCGGCCCAGCGAGATACAGCCCGCTGCCCTCGGTCATCAGCAGCGTGTCACACAGCACGGGTAGGTACCCCCCGCCCGCAACACAGAACCCCATGATGGCCGCAGTCTGCTGGATGCCCTCGGCGCTCATCACGCTGTTGAGGTAAAAGATGCGCCCGAAATCGTCCGTATCGGGGAACACGTCTTCTTGCAAGGGCAGGTACACGCCCGCGCTATCGACGAGGTAAATCAGCGGCAACCGAGCCATGCGAGCCACGTGCTGCGCTCGGATGATCTTTTTGCACGTCATCGGGAAGAACGCACCGGCCTTCACCGTCGCGTCGTTGGCGATGATCATGTGCCGGCGTCCCTGCACCTCGCCGATACCCGTGACCACGCCGGCCCCGGGCGCGCCTCCGTGCTCGCGGTACATGCCCTCGGCCGCCCACAGCCCGAGCTCCATGAAGCCTGGGATCTCGGTCGCATGGGCGTCTTCGGGCACGGCCCCATCCACCAACCTCGCGACTCGCTCGCGCGCGGTGAGACGCCCCTTCTTGTGCTGCCGGTCGATGGCCTTGGCCCCGCCGCCCATACGGATGTTCGCCTCGAGGACAAGGGAGCGCTCGTTGGCCTCGCGGAGCGTTGCGGGCGTCTGGGTCGGTTCGGCGGTGGCGTCGGGCAAGGCACGGCTCCCAAGGCGGCGATCACGGTTTCGGGCGTCTAGGCCCCGATTGGGGCGGGTTCGCTCGGAGCATATCCGGCGTGCTGACCGCCAGGAGGCACGAGCCGCTCCATGATCGGCGGGCGGCAACTATACTGACATCCCTGTACTCTGGCACTGGAATCCCGGGGCCACTCGCCCGGGCGAGAGGACCACCCATGCGCATGCAACTCAGCACGCACATCGACGCACCGGCGGAGGCGGTCTTCGCGGCCGCGAGCGACTTTCCGAACGCGACGGCCATGGTCGAGGGCATCAACGCCGTCGAGATGCTCAGCCCAGCGAACGACGGCTCGCCCATCGGCGTGGGCACCCGATTCCGCGAGACACGCACGATGATGGGCAAGCAGGCGACCGAGGAGATGGAGGTCTCCACCTTCGATCCGCCCCATTCCTACACGCTGAGCGCGCTGTCCTGCGGCGTCAAGTTCGACAGCAAGGTTGAGGTGATCCCTGACGGCCAGGGCTGCCGGCTGGGCTATGACATCCTCGGAGTGCCAACCACGCTCTTCGCCCGCGTTGTCGGCGCGATCATGACTCCCCTTATGAAAGGAAGCATGCGAAAAGCGATGGAGAAGGACCTCTCGGACATCAAGGCGTATGTCGAGAACGGCCAAGCCGGGTCCTCACACCCAGGCCAGCACCAAACCGAGGTATAACGCCTTCGCACCAATGGGCGAGACCCGCGTCACGATCGCAGGGTCCGCCCCATACCGTCTATGAACCACGCCTGGCGGAGCCCAGGCCGCACACCGATTGGAGTTCCACCATGCGTCGCACCGCAACCCACATGATCGCCCCGGCCCTCGCCCTCGTGCTGAGCGCGGGCGTCGCCCTCGCTCAGAACAGCGGCGAAGCCGAAAGCACGACCCCGAAGGTCGATGCCGCCATCGAGATGTACCAGGCCAATTGGGCCGAGGTCCGCGCCGCGAAACAGGCCACCTACGACAGCTGGATCGCCACCCAGATGGAGGCCCTCAAGACGCTCGACATGAGCCAGATCTCCGCCGAGGGCATCAACAAGCTCAACCGCGCCGGGCTCTTCAACGGCGACGACGCTCGCGCGATGGCCGCGGCCCGCGTCGGCGAGCTCATGGCCAACATCGATGCCAAGTCGGTCGACGCGGTCGAGATGGCCACGCTCGATCTCATGCTCCGCGGCATGCCCACGCGCACCAGCACGCCCGAGCCGGAACTCCAGGCCACGCTCGTCAAGAACGTGCTCGAGCACCCCAAGCTGCACGACGCCATCAAGCAGGGCAAGGTCGCCGGCATCGGCGGACTCATGCGCGGCCTGCGTGATGGCGCGGACGAGTACAAGGACCAATTCATCTCTCTGGGCGTGATGCTCGCCGACGCGCCGCCGAGCATGGCCACCGAGGGCGCCATGTATTGGAGCGGCATCAGCCGCATGGACGGCGTCGAGGCCGAGCAACTCGAGGCCATCCGCCTCGGCCTCGTGGCCATGATGAATAGCGCAGTCACCGCCACAGACGACGCCGGCGAACCCGTGCTCGGCACCTCGCTCGATTACGTCAAGAACAGCCTGGCACGCATGGACGGCGCCGCCGCTCGTGGCAAGCTCATCGGCTACGCCATGCCCGAGATGACCATCAACTGGTCCAGCGATGCCTCAATCACCAGCTTCGAGGACCTCAAGGGCCAGGTCGTGGTCATCGACTTCTGGGCCACCTGGTGTGGGCCGTGCATCGCCAGCTTCCCCAAGGTCCAAGAACTCAAGGACCACTACGCCGGCATGCCCGTCACCATCGTCGGCGTGACCAGCCTGCAGGGTGCCGTCTACGGCGTGCCCGGCGAGGAAGGCCCGGTTGATACCGAGGGTAACGCGCAGAAGGAGTACGACCTGATGCCCGCCGTGATGGAAGGCCACAGCGTCACCTGGCCCGTCGTCTTCACCGAGCAGGACGTCTTCAACCCGGACTTCGGCGTCGCCGGCATCCCACACGTCGCCATCATCGATGCCGACGGCAAGGTGCGCTTCCACAACCTGCACCCCGCCGCCCCGATGCCTGAGAAGACAAGCAAGATCGACCAGCTGCTCACCGAGATGGGCATCGAGCCGCCCGTACTCGAGCAGGCCGACGACGCCGACAAGGCCGAGGGCTGATCTGCGTACAACACCCGAGCTCGTGATTGCTTCGCGCCGCCCCACTGGGCGGCGTTTTCGTTGGCCCGCCGCAACAAGGGCCTAGCGTCGAGAATGACCGAGCCGTCCGCCCCTCCGAGCGTCCTCTTCGTCTGCCTGGGCAACATCTGCCGGAGCCCACTGGCCGAGGGCATCTTCTTGCACCTAGCCGCCGAGCGCGGCATCGATGGCATGATCGTCGACTCGGCCGGCACCGGCGGCTGGCACGCCGGCGAGGGCCCGGACCGGCGCGCATCGGCCGTCGCGACCACGCGCGGCGTCCACCTCCCCAGCATCGCGCGCCAGATCGAACGCGCCGACTTCGAACGCTTCACGCACATCATCGCCATGGACGCCAGCAACCACGAGAACCTGCTGTCGATGGGCGCACCGGCTGAGCGACTGCGCCTCATGCGCAGCTACGACCCAAGCCACTCGATCCAATCCGCCCCCGACGTGCCCGACCCTTACTACGGCGGCGACGACGGCTTCGATCGGGTCTTCGACATGCTCATGGCCGCCTGCGCCGGCCTGCTCGACGAACTCGCCGCGAACGCCCCGGAGCGTTAGAAGCCCCGCCGCCCCTCGATCGCGTCCTCGAGCACGGCCTTACTCGCCCAATCGATCTGGCCGCCGCTGGGCAGGCCGCGCGCCAGCCGGCTGACGCTCACCCCACGCTTGCCCAACTCCTCGGCGAGGTACAGCCCGGTCGCGTCGCCCTCGAGCGTAGGGTTCAATCCGAGGATCACCTCGCGCACGGGCAGCCCGCCAGCGTTGCGCTTCGGATCGTCCACGCGTGCAAGCAGATCGGCGATGTTGATGTCGCCCGGCCCGACACCCTCGAGCGGGCTCAGCCGGCCCATGAGCACGTGGTACACGCCCTTGAACGCGCCGCTGGCCTCGATCGCAAACAAGTCCCGCGGCTGCTCGACCACCAGGACCACCGACGCATCCCGCGCCGGCGCCTCGCCGCCGGGCAGCGGCACCGCGGCGCGACACACCCGGCACAAGGGCTCGTCGGCCAAGTTTCCACAGATCGTGCACGGTGACGCCTTGGTGCGCATCTCGCCGATGGCGCTCGCCAGCGATTGGGCCACCTCCGGCTTGCCCTTCAGCAGGTAAAACGCCAGCCGCTCCGCCGTCCGCCGACCGATGCCCGGCATGGCCGCAAGCTCATCGATCGCCCGCTGCACGCTCTGCGGGTACGGCGTGGGCGCGGCCGTGCGCTGGCTCCCCCTCCGGCTGGACGATCCATTCGGCATCCCACGATCGTATTCCTACGATCGCCCATGACCGACGCCCCACAAGACACCGCAACGGAAAAGGCCGCTCCCACTCGACCGTCCAAGAAGGGCAGGATCATCGCCGTGGTGATCCTGCTCGCGTTCGCGGCCGGCCTGATCTGGTACGTCGACGAGGGCCACGAGATCTTCTGGCCCAAGCGCTGGGGCGTCGTCCAGGAGGGCGCGATCTACCGCAGCGGCGAGCCAACGCCCAACGCAACCCGGCGCGTCGTCCGCTCGATGGGCATTAAGACCATCATCGATCTGGGCGCCCACACGCAGGGATCCGACGAAGAACGCACCGCGCAGGCCGTCGCCGAGGAACTCGGCGTCACGCGCTACCGCTTCACCCTGATCGGCGACGCCACGGGCGACCCCAACGACTACGTCATGGCCCTGCGCATCATGAACGACCCCGCCCACCAGCCCGTGTGGGTGCACTGCGCGGCCGGCAGCGAGCGCACCGGCTGCCTCATCGCCCTCCAACGCACGATCAACGACGGCTGGGATGTCGACCGGGCGTACAACGAGACGCACGTGTACGACCACGACGACAACCCTTATCTGCGGCCGATGCTCGAGACTTGGCTTCCGCAGATTCGTTCCGCGTACACCGAAGGCGGCACCATCCCCTACGACCAAGCGACCGACGGTTTAGGCGGCGCCGGCAACATGGAAACCAACGGCGATCGCTCTGGGCCCTTCGATAAGCTTGAGTTCCTCGCCTCCGAGACGACGCAGGAGCCACCGCTGCTGGATGACGCTTCTGGACCGGACGCCGAACCCGGGTCGGGAGGCTGAGCAGTGGATCCCATCCGCATCGCTTGCGTGCAGTACCTCAACACGGCCCCATTGGTCGAAGGCCTCGACAAGCTCGAAGGCCTGAAGATCATCCCGGCCGTGCCCGCGGACATCGCCCCGATGGTGCGCACCGGCGAGGCCGATATGGGCTTGGCCTCGATCATCGATGCCGCCGGCTCGGAGACCCCGTTGTCGGTCGTTCCGGCCGGCATGATCGGGTGCGACGGGCCGACGCTCACCGTTCGGTTGTTCTCGAGCGTGCCTCTTGAGACCGTCACGCAGTTGTGCGTCGACGCCGACAGCCACACCTCGGTCGCGCTCGCACGCGTGCTCCTGGCCGAGCGGTTCGGCGCACGACCAGATGTATTCGAGTTCAACGCGCTCGAGCGCATCGCCCTGGGCGGTGCCAAACCAAACCAGGACGACGAGGGCTGGCCCGAGACGCTGCTGCTCATCGGTGATAAGGTCGTCACGCACAGCCCGCCCGCCGTCAAGTACGCACACCAGCTCGACCTCGGGGAGGCCTGGAAAGAGCTCACTGGCTTGCCGTTTGTGTACGCCTCGTGGATGTGCCGGACCGAAGTGCTCAACAACGACGAGGGCCGCCGCCGCATCGCCCTCGCGGCCGCCATGCTCGACCGCCAGCGGCGCCACAACGCAACGCGCCTCGATTGGCTCGTGCAGCAATGGGCCCCGAAGGCACGATGGCCGGTCGATCTTGCCCAGCACTACATCGCCGAACTGCTCCGCTACGAGGTCGGACCTCGGGAGCGCGAAGCGATCGATCGCTTCTACGGCTTGTGCGCAAGGCACGACATCATCGATGTCCAGTCGCCCCGTGTGGCCGATCTTGCATCCCCCTCGGCCCAACCGGTCGCGGCCCCCGAGAGCGAGTGAGCGGTGGCCTCACGCAGGCCCTCCAGCCAGGCCGCGGCCGACGCGCTCGCCGAGCTCCTGCGCGCCCCGCACCACGTTCTGCTCCGCGCGATCGATCGGCTCGAAGCCGGGATGTTCACGATCGAAGCCGATGCCTCGCTGCCCGCCGGATGGTTCCTGAGCACCGCCTCGGGCTACGCCATCGATTCGCGCGGCCGAATCGACGGTGCCACGGCGATCGCCGATGCGGGCATCCTGGTCGAGCGACTGAGCGCCCACGCCAAGGTCACGCCCAAGGAACTCCCCGCGGGCTCGCTCGACCTCGCCCAGCTCGCCGCCAAGTGGGGTGTCGCCGAACGCACCGTGCTCCGCTACCGCGCACGCGGGCTGCCCGCTCGTAGCGTCCGATCGGGTCGCACGCAACGCCTCATGTTCACCCCCGACGCGATCGCGGCCTTCGAGACCAGCGCCGGCGCCACCATCGGTAAGGCAAGGTCATTCACACGACTCAGCGACGAAGAACGCGAGCGCGCAATCCTGCGCGCCAGCGAGCTCCAGTCCGGTGGATCTTCCATCAGCTCCGCCGCCCGAACGATCGCCGCCGAGCTCGGCCGCAGCCACGAGTCGATACGACAGCTCCTCCTGAAGCGCTCTGGCAGCAATGCCGGCTGGTCGACGAAGCAGCGCCGGCTCGCCCTGAAGGCCCACGACCGATGCATCGAGCCCGCGGCGATCGCCAGCCGCCTCGGCCGGAACACAACCGCAACACGCCGCATGATCGATGCGCAACGGCTCGCGCGACTGCGCGGCCTCGACCTACCCGAAACCGAGCCCGAACACAACGACATCATCGAAATCCCAGTGGGCGCTCCGGGCCCGACACTCCTCGCCGACCTCGTCGCCGAGATGCGAGATTCGACCACGCCCGATCGCGCCTTGGAGCGAGCGATCACCGCCTCCGCGCGCACGCTCACGGTCCGAGCCGCGCGCACCATCGCGCAAACCAGCGCCGCGCACCTGCGATCCGAGCCCATCGACGCAGTCGAGACCGATCTGCTCTGGGCCGCCCGCCTCCGCGTCGAGGCCCTCCGCCCGCTGCTCAGCATCGTGCTCCGAAGCATCGAAGCACGACTCGGCGGCGAGATCGAAACCCTGCCCTCGCGTGCGGCAGCCACCAAGCTGCAGTTGGCTATTGCTGCCGCCGCCGAAGCCGCCCACCGCTACGACCCCGCCCGTGGCGGTCGACTGAGCGCCGCCGTCACGCTTGCGGTCGATCACGCTATGGCCGACACCCACGCGCCCGCGTCCCGTTCCACGACCGCCCGCCGCACGTTCGCTCAGGCGCGGATCGAGGATTGGACCCACCGTGTAAGCCCGTGGCAGTCGTTCCTGGACACCCCCCACGCGCTGCGTGCCGGGCTGCCGGCACTCGCACCAGAGCAACGGGCACTACTCGAGGCACGCTTCGGACTCGGCGAGCGTCCTCGGACACTCGACGCCCTGGCTGAGCGCTTCGGCATCCACCGCCCATGGGTCGCCCGGAGAGTGCGCGAAGCGACACGAGAAGCGATGCGCTTCGGCCGGAGGGCGTCTCGGCCAGATAGCATCGCACCATGACCACGACCGACGCGCCATCGCTCAGCGAGCACGAACGAGCCGACATCGAGATCCGCGATGTTCGGCTGATCGTCGGCATGGAGGTCCACATCGAGCTGGCGACCCACAGCAAGATGTTCACCCGCGCCCGCAACCCCGCCCACCCAAGCACCGGTGCCGTTGAGCCCAACTCGCTGATCGACCCCGTCGTGCTCGCGCTGCCCGGTGCCCTGCCCATGCCCAACGCCAAGGCCATCGAACTCTCCATAGCCGTCGGCCTCGCCCTGGGCTGCTCGATCGCGGACGTGACACGATTCGACCGCAAGAGCTACTTCTACCCCGACCTGCCCAAGGCATACCAGATCAGCCAATACGACGCGCCGCTTTGCGCCAGGGGCGAGGTCGAGCTGCCGGCATTCAATGATCGCGGTGAGGCCGATCTCGACGCCCCGCGCACACGCATTGGCATCACCCGGGCGCACCTCGAAGAAGACGCCGGCAAGCTGCTGCACGAGGCCCCCGGCGGCCGGCCGATCGACCACTCGATCGTCGACCTGAACCGCGCTGGCACGCCGTTACTCGAGATCGTGACCGAGCCCGACTTCACGTCCGCCGCACAGGCAGAGGCGTTCTGCCGCTGGCTGCGCCACACCGTCCGCCTCATGGGCGCGAGTCTGGGCGTACTCCAAGAAGGACACATGCGGTTCGAGCCCAACATCAACTGCGAGCTCTCGCTCGCCGACGGCAGCACCGTCCGGACGCCAATCATCGAGGTCAAGAACCTCAACAGCTTCCGCGCGGTCGTTGGCGCCATCGAGTACGAGCATCGCACCCAGCCCGTGCGCTGGCGTGAAGACGGCCGCGAGATGGGCGCCGGCGCGAAACGCACCTTCGGCTGGGACGACGCCAACCTGCGCACCATCCCACAGCGCGAAAAAGAAGACGCGCACGACTATCGCTACTTCCCCGACCCCGATCTCCCGCCGGTGCGCATCACGACGGAGATGCTCGAGCGCGCGCACGCGCTGGCCGATATGCCTTGGCTGGGCCAGCTCGAACGCCTCACTCGCGAGTTGGCGATCCCGCTGCCAGACGCGACGCTCATCCTCAACGATCGATCGACAGCGCGTTCGTTCGCATCCACGCTACAGCTGTTGCAGGAGCGTGGGCACGAAGGATCCACTTCGGCCCGCCCGCTGGCCAACGCGTTCGCGCAAAAGCTCGCGAGCCTCGCTAACGAACGCGGATGCACCCCCGGCGAACTCGCCATCACCGAGGCCCAACTCGCCGATCTCATCGCCATGCGGCTCGACGGCGAGCTCAGTAGCAACGGGTTGGACGAGCTGCTCGAGGCGTTCGCGATGGAACGACGGGAGAGCAACGCACACGATCTCGCCAAAGAGCGCGGCCTGCTGGTCGTGAAGGACGATGCCGCGATCGACACCTGGTGCCAGTCAGCCATCGAGGCCAACGCCCAAGCGGCCGACGAGGTGCGAGCCGGAAAGCAGCAGGCCATCGGCCGGCTCATCGGCCACGCAATGAAGGAAGCCAAGGGCTCGGGCGACCCCAAGGCCATCCGTGAAAGGCTGCTCGAACTGCTGGGGAGCTAGGCGTCGCTAGCGGGGCATCGGCGGGATCGGTGGCGAACCGATGAAAGGCCTCATCCCCTCGACCGGGCCGGGCACGTACTCGAAGGTCTTACCCAAGCCGGTTGCATACTCGACAAACCGGACCGAGCCATCGAGGAACAGCACGTTGCCCGAATTTGGCTCCGGGTGCCACGACGCGTCGATGCGCCACTCGCTGTCGACCGAGATCTGCCACTGCGGTACGGAGATCAACAACAATCGAGAAGGCATCGTCTGGATCTCGTGCTCGGCCATCGGCCCGCTGGGCAATTCAGGGTTCCAGCGACGCTGGTCGAGCAAGAGCGGGTTAGCGCGATAGCTCGTTCCAAATCGCTCGAACGCCGTGCGCTGCGGGAAGACGTCCTGATCGACCGGTCGGCCCGACCGCTCTGTCCACCGATATCCGCGGTCCAGCGGCGAGCGGAACAGATACGCGAGGCCACCGCTCTCCTGTTCTCCATCGTTCACGATGTACGCGTTCACCGGCCGATCGCTCGAGAGCACGGCCCGCTTGTCGGCGCCCCCGCCCCCGTAGACGAACGAAGCGCCGCCATACTTCCAGTCGGCATCCTCACGAAACGGCATGGCCTGGTGGTCGTCAACGTACTGCCGCCAGCCGATGCCGATCTGCCGGAGGTTTGTCGCGCACACGGCCCCGTTCGCGGCATACCGGACGTACCGCAACGACGGGATCAACAACCCAAGCAGAACCGTCACGATGCCCATCACCACGAGCAACTCGATCAACGAGAACCCTCGGTGGGTCCGCCGACGACTCTCGGTGCTCTGGGGGTTTCGCGAAGGCACTCGCATGCAGGTCAGATCCTAGCCGATCGATCGAGTGGCGAGAGAATCGCGAGAGGCCCCGCCACGCACCGCTTCTATACCCAAGCCGAGCCGGGAGTTTCACAGATCCTTGCGAATCGGTCCACTTCGGTGCGTTCGCCTCGCGATCGGGGAGGCATCCCCCGGAAACGACAGGCCGAACCCTCGCCGACCCGACGCTCAGGTCTGGACGCTGGTTGCCGCGGCCGCGGCCGCGGGCGCAAGCAGCATCGCCGGGAGGAACACGCTCAGCCAGCCCGGCATTCCGGCGATCGGCGCCGAGACCCCCAGCGCCGACAAAACCAACGCCGCGAGCACGATCGGCGCACACTTCGCAGCTTGCAACGCCATGTTCCTGGGCTCACGGGTCACGAAGAACGGAACCGCGATCACGATCGAGAGGCTCATGGCAAGCCACGACCCCACCCGACCCCAGCGATCGCGCTGCAGCCTCCGGCGAAGCTCAGGCGTCAGGCTCTCGTCCTGGCCGAGCAGGTCGCCCAGCGTGGCAAAGCTCAGATGCTGACCCAGCCCCGCGAATCGGCGGACCGCAAACGCGTTGGGGTCCATCTCCGTCTCGATGCGGTCGATCGCGGTGATCTCGCCCGCCTGCCCGACGAGCGAGGCCCGCCCGCCCTCGAGCACCCAGGCCGAACCATCCCACCGAGCCGCGTCTGCAGAAATCAACCGCGTGGGCACGCCCACCTGGTTGCGCTCCCAGACCTTAACCCCTTCCATCACGCCCTCACCAGGGTCGAACGTGGTCGCGAAGAAGAGCCGCCCGCTGGCATCGGCAGTCGTCGGCAGGTTCGTCACGCCAATGCGCCCATCCTGGTTGCTCACCCGCGGATCGTCTGCAAGCAGGATGCCCACGATCCGTGGGATCACCAACTCCTGGTTCGCCACGCCGATGAGCAGGAAGCCGAACGCCACGACGAACACCGGCGCGATCGCACGCCACAGGCTAATGCCGCTCGCGAGGATGGCCACCAGCTCTCGACGAGCCACGAGCTGCGCCATCGTGAAGCCCAGCGCCGAGACCAGCACAAACCCAAGCGTGTAGTTGAACAGCTGCACCAGCCTCGGCCACCACAGACTCCAGATGATCGAGATCGTGCTCATCGCCTTGGGCAGGAATTCATCGTGCTCGCCCGCGTACCGCAGATAGCGGTGCATGTTCAGCGACGCATCGACCACGACGATGAAGCTGGCCAGGATGAGCAGCAGCAGCACAACATTCAGGAAGTACTGGATGCCGATCGAACGGTCGAGCAATCGCACGAGCTCGCTCCCTTCCTAGCGCTGCGAAACGCGCTGCAACACCCAGGCAATCAACGCCGCCAGCACAACCAGGCCGCCCCACAGCACCGGCAGGCCGATCGGTCCGTAATCGTCCACCATCTCCTGGCCGGTCGAGATTGCGAGCACCATACCGAGTGCCGGCACGAAGGCGGCGAGGTACGCGGTCAAAGGCGACGCCTCCTGGAAACGGATCGCGACCACGGCGCCAGCAATGACCAGCAGGATCGCCGCCGCACTGAGCGCCAAACGCTCGTGGTGCGTGCCCAGGATCTGCTTTCTCGCTTTGGCAATGCGATCCCGCAGGTCCTTCGTCGGCGGCGCCAGGAACGGGTCCTCGCTGCCCCATCGGCCGTTGTGGGCTTCCACCGCCGCGAGCAGTTGCTCGCTGTGCATCGCGAGGTTCGCCGCGATCGGATCGTCCTCGACGATGAGCGGGCCAAACGTCATCGAATCCCGAACGCCGCCGACCCGAGCATCGGCCCCCGGTCGCTCGGCCAGCGCCGTGCGCACGTCCTCACCCACGAGCTCCAGCGACATGCCGCGATTGGTCGGGTCGCCGGTCAGCGAAGCCACGATGGTCGCAGCACCCAGCTCGAAGCGGTCGACCGATCGAGAGCCGTCCGACCTCGAACGATACCGCTCGACCGTGATCACCTGGTTACCCCGAGGCGAGAGCCGCCAGGCCTTCTCGTCCTCGACCCACTCGATGCCGCCGGCACGAAGCACGAGCGTCGAATCTTCCGAGTCGCGCATCTGCACCGTGCTGCCGGCACGAAGCTCGCCCACGGTGCGCTCGATGACCGTCCGAAGCGCGAGATGGAACGCCAGATCGCGCCGCTGCGCATCGATCGGCCCCATCGGGTCCGGATCGTGATACATGGCACGCATCTCGCCCCAAGTCAGGAACTTCGGGCTATCTCCCCCACCGCTGGGCATGTACCACGTGTCGGTGAACTCGCCCACCGTTCCGTCGGCGAGCACGCCGGCGTCGCCGACCGCCTCGCGCACCCGATAGATGATCTCGCTGACTCGCTCACCCGGCGCACCCGGCGCTTCGTCCGGGTTCACGAGGTCCGCCTCGGTCACCTCACGTGGCTGCATGACCCAGAGATCAGCCCGCTCCGCGGCACCCCAGCTCTCCATCTCGCCCGTCTCATCGAGATTGACGAGGTGAGCGCCCAGCAGCACCAGATGCGCCTGAACGTCCGGCTGCCCGACCTCGGGCATGAACACGCGATCCGCGAAGAGCAGATAGCCCTCGACCTGCACCGCCTCACCGCGCTCGATGGCCCGGCTGATGAGCCCCGCCGCCTGCCCCGAGGCCACCTCGCTCATCCGCTGCAAGAACCTGGGGATCACCTGCTCGCTGAGGACGCCCATCGTCGAGGTCAGCACGACGCCAGTCACGATCGCCGGCCCGAGCAACGCGACGAAGCTCATGCCCCCGGCCTGCGCCGCCATCAGCTCCCGATCCTGGCCCAGGCGGTGGTACGTCAGCGTCGCCGCCAACGCTCCCGAGAACGGGACGGCATACGCCAGCATCGGGATCGCCGCAAGCCCCATGAACTTGAGCGTGTCGACGGCCGAGAGCTGGCCCTTGGCGTAATGCTGTACGGTCGCACCAAACGCCGTCACCAGCACCAGTACGGCGGTGATGAGCAGCACATGCCGCCAGAGCTCGAAGGTAATGTGCCAGAGCAGGGTCCAGGACACACGCACGCCAGGACGATAGGGCCCAGCCGCACCACCGGCCCACATGCCGCCCACGATCGGGCTACAACCCCAAGATGCCCAGCGACCCCGCTACGCCGCTGACAAGCTTCGTGATTCCGTGCTTCAACCACGGGGCGTGGGTCGCCGAGGCGGCCCGCTCTTGCCTCGACCAGCGCGACGCCAAGGCCGAGGTCATCGTCGTCAACGATGGTTCGGATGACGGCACCACGCCAGCCGCCTGCGACGCCCTCGAACCGCTCGGCGTGCGCGTGATCCACCAGCCCAACGCCGGGCTGCCCGCTGCCAGAAATGCCGGGGCCAGGATCGCCACGGGCGACTACCTCGCCTTCCTCGACGCCGATGACTGGATCGAGCCGAGCTTCCTTCGCGTGCTCCACACCAAACTCGCCGCAGATCCCGACGCAAGCCACGCGTACTGCCAGGAACGCCTGACCGACCTCGGCAAGGGCGTGATCTGGCGCGTGCCCGAGTGGGATTCCATCCTGCTCCTCGTCACGAACCTCCACCCCGTCACGTGCCTCATCAGACGCGATCGCTTCGAGGCCGCCGAGGGATTCGATGAATCGATGAACGACGGCTATGAGGACTGGGACCTCTGGCTGAAGTTCGCCGCCCACGGCTGGCACGGCGTCCGCGTGCGTGAGCCGCTGTTCAACTGGCGACGCCACAGCCAGCAGACCATGATCGACGACGCCACGGCACGGCACGAGGCGTTGTATCGCCGCCTGATCGCCAACCACCAGGACTTTTTCGCGAATCACGCGGCCGAGGTCGCCGTCCGAGCCAACACGATCCTGCGTCAAGCCGAGTGCCACTGGATCGACGAGACGCACACACCCATCGAGCTGCAATACCTCCACGCCGTCCGAGACGCGTACCACAACTCGGACGAGGTCGCGATCGCACGCCGACTGGGCCCCATGCTCTCGCGCCTCCCGCGGCCCGCTCGCGCCGCGCTGCGCAAGCTCTCGGGCGACGCCAAGCCCGATCTCGTCACGCACCCAGCCACTGAACCGGAGCGCACCAAAAAGGGCCGTCCGACAGAGTCGAACGGCCCGTGAACGTACGCAAGATCTGTATCAGGTCGTTGTACCGGGAGGCGTCACGAAGATCGCATCGGAAAGATCGCGGACCGTGCCCTCCGCGAACGTGCCCGTGCTGATCGTGCTCGAGTTGCCCGGCCCAAACGGGTCCGACCCAAATCGCGACAGCGAAGCGGCAAACTGACCGGCCTGCGGGGTCACGCCACCGCCCGAGGGCAACGCGATACCCGCGATCGCGATGCCATATCGGCCCCAGTCCTCGCCCAGCTCGAGCGTCGCGAGAACATCCGTGAAGTCTCGGGCCGTGATGTCGGCGCGCTCACCCGGTGCCAGCATCGGCAAGAACCCAAACTGCACGAAGATGTCGCGATCGAAGAAGAAGAACTGGATCGTGAAGTTCAGCGTCACCTCGGCGTCATCGTCATACGGGTTATATAGCGAAATCACGTCGCCGGTCGTGCCGGAGCGATCACCCGCATCGAACCCGCCCGAAAGGATCACGAAGTCCGAGAGCTGCGTCTGGAACGAGGTCGACATGATCTCGTTGTCGATCACGGCAACATACTGCCCCGCGATCGGCACCGACGACGAGTAGCGGACCGTCAGGAACTCATCAGGATCGAACGCCCCGCCAGGGATCAGCGACAGGTTGAAGAACCCAAGATCGCGAGCGCCCAAGACGACGCCGGTCGTGGCCTCATTGCCGTCGGTGTCGGTGAAGATCAGCTGGACCACCGCGCCGCTGCGGGCCGTGTTCAGGAAGCTCAGGTACGCTTCCTCGCCATCGCCGGCGGAGTACCGCACGCCGGCGAGCACACCCTCGCGGTCGCCGCCGTTGATCGACCCGATCGCGTTGTACGCGCTCGTCGCGACCGTGGCGGTGCCGCCGGAGTTGAGCAGCACGTCGTACGTGCTCAGCGCCGCGATAATGGGCACGTCCGACTCGAGCAGCACGGCCTGCGCCGTCTGCGTCATCGAAGCGAAGAGGTTGTGGAGCTCGGCCCCACCACGCCGGTTCCCTTCGAGTGGGAAGCTGATCCGATTGAACGTGCTCGCATCGGTGTAGAGCGTGAGCGTCACCGTTCCATCGATGTCGTCGAGGTTCTGCCACACGACGTACGACTCACGGAAGTCCACGTTGTCGATGCGTCCGTCCGCATCGGAATCCGGCGGGACCAACGTCGACGCGGTGCCGCCGAACGCCCACGTGTTGAACGCATCAGTACCCCGAGCATCGAGGTCGGTGAAGTTCACGAACGACTCGCTCAGCGTCGCGCCAAAGTCCGAGTGCGTCAGGGACGCGCTCAGGCCGCGCGTGCTCTGGATCTCGATCGCAAACGGTGCGAACCGCCGCGCCTGATCCTCGGGCGTGAGGTCGGGATCGCTGATGGCGATGCTGGTGCGCTGCCCGGGCTGCAGCGTGCCGCTCGAGATGACCTGGTCTCGCACGCCCGTCTCATAGCGAAGGACCACCTGGTAGAAGGATGGCGTCGAGCCCGCCGTGTTCGACGTCAGCTCGACATACGTCCGGCTGGTCTCGTTCGCGTAGCCCTCGGGGTGCCCGACCAGGAACGTGAAGAACGTCTCCGCCTCGGCCGGCTTGATCACCAGCGCGCTCGTGACCGACACCAGGAACTGCTCTTCGAGCGCCGTGCTGCGAACCTCTTCCGGCGGAATCGGTGCGGGAGTGCTCCGCACCGGGACGTCGCTGAGCGCGAAGCTCACCACGTTGGCGTCCGGGTTGTCAAGGAACTGCGTTCGCCCGGACGCGTCCAACACCGGGTTGCCATCGGTGTCGACAAGGATGTCCGCAAAGACGAAGGTCTCCAGGTTCTGGATCGCCTCGACGACGCCCCACGAGCGATCGTTCGCCACGCGGCCAAATACCGTGAAGTCCTGGGCGTCGAGATCGATGTCACCGTCGCCGAGGCTGCCGTTGTTATCCCGAAGGTTGATGAAGAACTGGCTCGTCGCGGTGTCGATGCCGATGCTCTGCGTCAGCGCCATCGCGAGCGAACGCTCAACATTCGAGCGGTCCGGATCGGCCTCGTTCTCGATCGCGTCGAACGTATCGACGCGGCTCAGGCCGTCCTCATCCGTGAAGATGAAGCCACCGCCCTGGATCACGAACGGATCGCCGTCGATGTCGGGGTTGGTCGAGCTCACCTGGACGGAGCGATGGAAGAAGCTGTCCAGGTACCGACCCGAGTTGACATAACTCAGGAAGTTCTCGACCGTGACCGGGGCCGCACTAGCGCCGCCAGGTCCCGCGTTGTCGAACAGTTCGAAGTCGATCTCGCCCAGCGTGGTCTTGATCCTCACCACGGTGTTCGTCGGATCGACCAGATCCGTGATGTCCGGGAAGCTCGCATCGAGCAGCACCCGCGGCTCGAGCGTCTCCATCATCGCCAGATCGGTCCGGTTCTGGTCCCGTCCCGCGAGGCGATCCAACCAACCCAATGCGCGTCCATACATAGACATGGTGTACTCTCCGTCTTCTGTGATCGCCCGCCGGGCGGGGGGCCGGGTCGGCCCAGTGGCGGGGCTGCTCGCCGCCAGGGGGTGGCGGCTCCAGGGAACCCATATTAGCGGCCGGCCCTAGCCGGCGCAGGTTACCCCATGTCCCCCCCGAACCATACTGCCGTACGCTAAACACCATGGAGCGGTTTGCCGAGGGCGACAATCCACTACGAGGCGGTGCCGTCGAACCACTACAGGCCGCGCCCACCAACCTGTGGGTTATCAGCCCTTGCTTCAATCGGCCCACCGATGTCCAAAACCTTTGCCAAGCGCTCCGCGCGCTCCAGATTCCTCGAAACCTCGAGCCAACCCTCGTCCTGGTCGACAACGCCAGCAATCCGCCCATCGCCCAAGGGCTCCCGCGAGATCCGCTGCCCGAGCCGTGGAACTTCATCGACCACCGCCAGCCCACCAACTCCGGCGGCAGCGGCGGCTTCAACGCCGGGATGCGATACACATTAGGGATTGCCCGCAATCGTGACCTCGTGTGGCTGCTCGACAGCGACGCCGTCCCGCAGCCCGACGCCCTCGAACACCTGATCGCCGGCCTCGCGCTGCCCAACGCTGCCATGGTCGGCTCCACGCTCATCGATCCCGAGACCGGCAAGCCCTTCGAGTGCGGCGGCCACATCGCCCCCCTCAGCGGCGAGTACCTGCAATCTCCTCCTGAGAGCGACCAGCCGATCGTGTGCGACTACTTGGCCGCGTGCAGCATCCTGACCACCGCCGCCGCTGTGCGCAAGGCCGGCCTCTTCCCCGATACGTTCCTCAACGGCGATGACGTCGGCTGGGGCTGCCGCGTCCGCCTGGCCACCCGAGGCCGCCTGCTGGGCATCCCCGCTAGCCAGGTCGAGCACCCCGGCCCGGGCCGGATGCGCACCGTCCCGCGGTACTTCGCCGCCCGCGGCGCCATGGTCGCGCTCACCGAGGGCGGCCTGCCCGTCATCGGCCGAGCCACCAAGGAGACCATGCGTGCCACGGCCCTGCACGCCGCCGGCCTCCACGCCGTGGGCGACCTCCACATCGCCGGCCTGCGCGACGCCGCGCGAGGGCGTGTCACCGGCGCGCTCCCCAAGGGCCTCGACACCGGCAACCCAGACCGCCCCGGCCTCACCGAAGACCAAGCCCGAGCCGAGGCCAAGCCGCCCGCCCGCGTCTTCGACGCCCGCGTCCGCCGCGGCAACCTCTCGCACCTGCTCAACCCCGTTGGCTCCATCGCCCACGAGATCCAGGGCGGTTGGACCATCACCACCACGCCCGCCACCCAGGCACGACGCGCCATCGGGGCAGCACTGCAAGGCGTCCGACTCGCCCTGAAGATGCAACGCGCCGGCGGTGTCTTCGGCCACGCGCCACCCGCGCCGCCAAGCCGGGAGGTCCGCGGCGATGAGCAGGGCTTGAGCATCGTCATCGTCGCCTACAACCGCAAGGACGCGCTGCTGCGCACGCTCGCGCACCTCGCCGATGACGAGCCCATGGCCAGCGCCCAGACCATCGTCGTCGACAACGCCTCGACCGATGGCACAGGGGCGGCGGTTCGACGAGAGTTCCCCCGCACCAAGCTCATCCGCCAAGAAACCAACACGGGCGTTGCCGCCTTCAACCGCGGTGTTGACGCCGCCACCGGCAAGACCGTGCTGATCCTCGACGACGACTCCTGGCCAGACGCCGACGCACTCGCCCTCGCATTGCAACTTCTCAACGATCGTCCCGACGTCGCCGCCGTCGCGCTGCACCCGCGCCACCCCGACGGCGGACGCAGCGAGTGGCCCTTCGCCCGCCGCGTGTACCAGGCCTGCGAAACCTGGCCAGTCATGGGCTGCGGCAACCTCGTCCGCAAGGAAGCCTGGCACCGCGTGGGCGGATACTGCGAGCCCTACTTCCTTTACCGCAACGACACCGATCTCGCGCTCGCGCTGCACACGCAAGGCAGAGTCTGGTTCGATCCGTGCTGGGTCGTCTGGCACGACAGCCCCGCCGCCACGAACAAGAGCCCCCGCTGGTGCCACCTGGCCACACGCAACTGGCTCTGGATGTCGCGCCGCCACGGCCAGGGTTCCAGACGCGCCCTTGCCTGGCTCGGCGTCGCCCAGGCCTTCCGCCTCGCGGGCCCGCGCCCGGCCGCAGTCCTCGCCGTGATCCGCGGCGTTTTCGAGGGCATCACCAAGACCCCACCGCCAACCAGTTCATCCAGCCCCGAGGGCTGGAAGGCCCTCATGCGCCTGCGCCTCGGAAAGCCCGTGCCCGCCGTGCCACGCTACGTTGCCTCATGCCCGACGCTCCAGACCAAACCCAGCACACAGACGCCCCTCGCCACCTCTCGTCCGACGAGTTTCGCCGCCTCGCCCACGACGCCGTCGACCTGATCCTCGACTACCACGAGACCATCGGCGAGCGCCCGGTCCGCTCGGCCGTCAAGCCCGGCGACGTGCTCCGCGCCATGCCGGACAAGCCGCCACAAGCCGGCATCGATCACACCCAATGGCCCGACATCCTCGAGGACGTCCGCTCGATCGTGCTGCCCGCGCTCACGCACTGGCAGTCGCCCGGCTTCTTCGGCTACTTCCCGGCCAACGGCTCCTGGCCGGCCGTGCTCGGAGACCTGATCTCCACCGGCCTGGGCGTCCAGGGCATGCTCTGGCAGACCGGCCCGGCAATCACCGAGGTCGAGACCCGCATGCTCGACTGGATGGCCCACCTCGGCGGCCTGCCCGATCGCTTCCTGAGCACGGGCGCCGGCGGCGGCGTCATCCAGGGCACCGCCAGCGAGGCCACGCTAGTCGCCATGGTCGCCGCCCGCCATCGCTTCCGCAAAGCACACCCGCACACCAATCCCGGCACCCTCGTCGCGTACACCTCAAACCAAGCCCACAGCTCCGTCCTGAAGGCCACACGCATCGCCGGCATCGAGCACCTCCGCCTCATCGCGACCGACGCCAACCACGCGATGGATACCGAGGCGCTCCGCACCAAGATCAACGAGGATCTCAACGCCGGCCTCACCCCGTTCTACATCTGCGCCACCGCCGGCTCGACCAGCAGCGGTGCGTTCGACCCCATCGATCGCATCGCAGCCGTGCGAGCCGAGCACTGCCCGGACGCCTGGGTCCACGTCGACGCGGCCTGGGCCGGCTCGGCCACCGTGTGCCCCGAGCACCGCTGGTTCCTCGAGGGTGTCGAGCACGCCGACAGCTATTGCACCAACCCGCACAAGTGGCTGCTGACCAACTTCGACTGCGACCTGTTCTACATCGCCGACCGGGCCAACCTCATCGACGCCATGAGCGTCACGCCCGAGTACCTCCGCAACAGCGCGACCGACTCGGGCGAGGTCATCGACTACCGCGACTGGCAGGTTCCGCTCGGCCGCCGCTTCCGGGCGCTCAAGCTCTGGTTCGTCATGCGTCACTATGGAGCCGAGGGGCTCCGGGCCCACATCCGCCAGCACGTCGCCTGGACCGAGTGGCTCGAGCGACAGGTCCTGGCCGACGATCGCTTCGAGCTGGCCGCCCCGCGGTCGCTCTCTCTGCTATGCCTGCGGCTGACGGGTGATCGCGACCACGAGACGAAAGCCCTCCTCGAAGCCGCCAACGCCACCGGCCGCGTCCTGCTCACCCACACGACGCTGCCCGATGCCGACGGCCGGGAACGCTCGACCATCCGCGTGGCCATCGGCGGCATGGGCAACACCTTCGAGAGCGTGCAAGCCCTCTGGCAGCTGCTCACCGAACTCGCCGACGCCGCGACCTCTGATGCAACCTAGCCCGACCGGCGTACGCTGCACGATGCTTGCCCGCCTCGCGTTGCTCTTGGCCCTCGTCGTACTGCTCGCAGGCTGTGCCCAGACAGGCCGATCGCCCGCCCCACCTGCCGCCGCGACGTTCGCCGTCCCGGTCGAGGACTACGCCGGCGTCTTCCAGGCCGCCCGCGACGAGCTCACCCGCCGCCGCTTCGAGATCGAGCGCGTCGATGCCCGCTCGGGCGTGATCGTCACCGAGCCCAAGACCGGCGCGGGCCTGCTCGCGCCGTGGACGCTCGCCCCGGGAGCTCGCATCGCCGAGGACACACTCAACGCACAAAGCAGGGTCATCGAGGTGCGCTTCGAGGCAGCCGAAGCAGCGATCCAGGCACCGCGTGGCGTGCGAGCCCCGCTCGCCGACCCCCAGCCGACGCTCCCGCCCGGCCAAGCCGCCGAGACCGTGCTCGTCAGCGTCCGCGTGCTCATCCTCCGCCGCGTCTCGCCCAACCGTCGGCTCGATTCTTCGGGCATCCGCTACAGCGTCGACTCCACCAACCCCGCGCTCTCACGCCGAGGGCTCGGCACGCGCTTCGATGCGCCCAAGGACCTCGACGAGCGAGCCGCGGCCCAGGTCGCGCGGTCGATCCAGAATCGACTCGCCGAATCCTCAGGGCGGGGCGACTCCACTGGTCGCGCAACGCACCAGCGCGGCGCGGCGGGAGACACCGAGCTTGCGATGCAGTGACTTCACGTGGTCGTGCACAGTGAAGGGGCTCCGCTCGATTTCTTCGGCAATCTGATTCACCGAGAGCCCCTCGGTGAGCCGCTGGAGAACCTCCGCCTCGCGGGGCGTCAGCCACGCCCGCGGCTGCAGCCCGTCGCCCTCACCCACAGCGTGGCATGCGATCGCGTGTACCCATGGCAAGACCAGCGAGAGCATCGACGCCGACATCCGCCCCGCGTCGCCCCGAGGCTGTCCCAATTGCACGGCCACCACGAGGCCATTGGCATGCCCAAGCCGCACGATCCCCGACAGCTGGATGCTCGACCCGGCCGCCCTGTAAAACGGTTCGAGCGGTGCCAGTTCGGGCTCGCCCGGCGACGGGCTCCGAACGATGCACAGCGGGCCATCGTCCTCGTGCAAGGGCCGATGCCACGGAAGCGATAGCACACGGCGAGCGGGTGGCATGTCTCGTGCCGGCCGCACAATCGCGGCGCTCACCTCGCATCGCCAGTCTCTCGAACGATGGACGCGCCCGATCTGCAGCGTGGCGATGCCCGATGCACCGCAGAGCTCCAGCAGCGAGTGCGCGAGCTGCTCGGCAAGGTCTGGGGTCGGCACGGCCGCGACGCGAGACAAGGACCATGCCAGCCGCAGGATTCCATCGGCGTTCGCGGCGCTCGCGGCGGCTGCTGGCACTCCACGTGTCTCGACCATGCCCGCCGCCCGCTTATAGTCATGTCCTGCGATCACGCGACACCCCCTTTCTGTGGGATGAGGTATCGGGCGAAGATTGGCGGTGTTGCAGGGCCGAGATGCGCGCCAGACGCGCGCACACACAGACCTGTGCCGTCGCGGCGACGTTCCAATGAACAGCACACAAAACCGTGTGCAAGAACTTCCAGAGCAGCCAACGATCACGGAAGAGAGAAGACCAGCCGATGGGGTCGAATTTCCCTAATCAAGCCGAACATCAGGCTTCGAACGAAGGCATCCTCGGCCCCGAGAGCCGCGTGCTCATCATCGGAGCCGGCCCGACGGGCCTCGGCGCCGCGTGGCGGCTGCGCGAGCTCGGCCACGAGAACTTCACCGTACTCGAGTCGCTCCCCTACGCGGGGGGGCTCGCCCACTCCTTCCAGGACGACATCGGCTTCACGTGGGACATCGGCGGCCACGTCATGTTCAGCCACTACGAGTACTACGACCGCATCTTCGACGAGGTCATGGGCGACGACTTCGTGCTCAACGACCGCGAGAGCTGGGTCCGAGTCAGCGATCGCTGGGTGCCGTACCCGTTCCAGAACAACATCCGCTACCTGCCCGAAACAGACGCCGCGGACTGCCTCGTCGGCCTCATCCGCGCCCAGGCCGCCGATGCGCCAAGCTCGAAGGACGCGGCCAACTTCGGCGAGTTCATCGACCGCGTCTTCGGCGAGGGCATTGCCCGGATCTTCATGCGGCCGTACAACTTCAAGGTCTGGGCCCACCCCCCAGAAATGATGAACAAGCACTGGATCGGCGAGCGCGTCGCGGTCATCGACGTCGAGCGGGCCGTGCGCAACGTCGTGGAAAAGCGCGACGACTTCGGCTGGGGCCCCAACAACCGCTTCAAGTTCCCCCTCAAAGGCGGCACCGGCGAGTTCTACCGAAGGATCGCCGAGCGGCTGACCGATCGCATCGAGCTCTCCACCGCCGTCGTCCGAATCGACGCGGCTCGCAAGGTCGCCATCGTGCGCACGCCCGATGGCACCACCCAAGAGCGACCCTACGACGCGATCATCTCGGCGATGCCCTTGGACGTCCTGTGCACGGAGATCGTCTCCGACGCGCCCTCGGACGTCCGCGAGGCCGCGGGCGGGCTGCTGCACTCGGCCGGCCACATGGTCGGTGTCGGCCTCAAACGCCCGTGCCCGAGCACCAAGAGCTGGATGTACTTCCCCGGCGACGACTGCCCTTTCTATCGCGTCACCTACCTCAGCAACTACTCGCCCCACATGACCCCCAATCAGACCGGGGCCAACGACACCCACTACTCGCTGCTCTGCGAGATCAGCGCCAGCGGGCACAAGCCCGTGGATGCCTCCGAGGTCGTCCAGGACACGATCGCGGGCCTGGAGAACGCCGGCCTTCTCGAGCCGGGCGAGCGTGACGACATCGTCAGCACCTGGCACCACGCCGTGGAGTACAGCTACCCCACGCCCTCGGTCGATCGCGACGAGCGGCTGTCGGTCGCCATCCCCTGGCTCGAGAGCCACCAGATCTACAGCCGAGGCCGCTTCGGCATGTGGAAGTACGAGGTCGCCAACACCGACCACACGCTGATGCAGGGCGTCGAGGTCGTCGATCGCCTACTGCAAGGCCAGCCCGAGCACACGATCGGCATCGTCTACCGCGTGACCGAGGACGGCCGCAAGGCCGCCGGGCACGACCGGCCGACGGTTGCCGGCTCGGGCGAGAAGCGGCTTCAGCGTGAGGCGGCGGCCGCCGGTTCTGTTCTCCCGGCCGTGCATCCATCCGCCGATGTGCCCGAATCTGAACTCGGTGCAACGCTCGGCCCACCCGCCGAAGCCCGCCGACATCCCGGATAACCCACACAATAACGGCATTCGGACGTTCTTCCCGTACGGGAATCCTGCCCGATTCTGTCGGTTGTAACGCGTATTCCGGCGAATGCTGGCCGAGCCGCAATCCTGGCGCACATTGTCAAAAGAGGAGAGCGGCTGCCCCCGCTTTGCAGCCGCGATGGGGTTCGTGGTGACCTCCTGCTTGTGCTGTGTACGGGAAGGTCTGGGTGTCTCAATGGGTGTGCTAACCAGCCAATCGAACAACCCCCTCTTAGGGGGACGGTGGCAGGCCGATGTGCTCGCCCTAATGGACGAGTCGCACCTCGTCGCGTGGTCGCCGTCGCCGCGCCGGCAGCTGGACTTCATGGCCTCGCTCGGGCAATTTATCCAGGCCCAGCGCCACACCGAGGTCTTCCGCTTCCAGGGACGCCACATCGAGGACCTGGAGAGCTTCTGCGCCCAGCTCGAGCACGGCATCCCAGGACCCTCGCTCGCTCGAAGGGTGCACGGGCCGCGGGGCGTGGTTTCGCTGCTCCGCGGCCGAGACCCGGCCCACTGCGGCCCGGCCAGCCGCCACCGATTCCTGCTCTGGGATGACGCCCATGTCCTGCTCGAGCGTGACCGCCAGCTCTTCGGCGAGTTGGTCGACGCCATCGTGGGAGTGTCGGCCGAGTCCGAGTACGTGAGCGACGACCTGCTGCTCATCCAGCGGGCCCTGTTTACCGGCAATGCGTCGCTGAAGACCTACGCCGACGACCCATCCAGCCAGTTCAACATCTGGATGCCCGACGGATTCGACGAGCCCTTCTGGGAGGTCGTCACCGGCATCGATACGCCCTCGGTCGAGACGCTGGCGATCGACAGATTGGTACAGCGTCAATCGGGTTAAGCACCAAGCCGCAACGCGTGTGTCCTACTCAGCCGCAACCGGCCATGAATGAGGCCTGGAAGCAGTTGAAGTCGGCTGCCGTGACCGAGCCGTCGCCGTCGCAGTCGGCCGAGGCCTCGCCCTCCGAATAGGCGTTCTGGAAGCACAGGAAATCGAAGATGGTCAGCGCGCCGTCGCCGTCGCAATCGGCCACGCAGGCGGTCGAGCCGTACACCTCGAACGGCAGCGATACCTGCAAGCCGCCCTCGGTGCGGTTGCGTGCCTGCCGCCACGAGCCGAGCACACGCTGCAGCGCGCTGCCATCGGCCGGCGCCGTCTCGTCGCCTAGGTACGGGCTGTACGGGCCGCCATCGAGTGAACCGCCCATCGACCACACGAGCCAGTACTCGCCGGCCTGCACCGACCAATCGAGGTCGCCAGCCGTGAGCGCATAGACCGGGCGGTCGGTCGTGAACGACACGCCATGCAGCGCGACATACGCGTCGGCGAACTCCGCGGACGAAAGGGCGTTCGCCGAGATGTCACCCGCCACACGGGTGCTGCCGGGCTGGCCGGGCTGGCCGGCCCAGAGCTCGACGCCCAGGAAGTCGATCGTCGGCCCCGCGATGGCGCCCTGCTGGTAGCCGTACACGACGACCGACTCGATCGTCGAGGCGGACACCTCGACACGCTCGGCCAAGCGATACTCGAGCGTTGAGTACGCGCTCACTCCAGCCGACGCACCCTCGGGCACGGCCCAGATAAGGTCGGCTCCGGTCTCGTGGGCCGCGGGCATGGACGACAGCGGGCCGTTGCCCGCCAGGAGGTCCTGTCCGGCCGCGGAGCCGGCCACACACCCAAATAGAGCGGTAACAGCAACGGCCAATCGGCCGCGATTCATCGGCGTGCTCAACATCGAATCCCCTCCTGCGGCAGGTTATGCGCCGAGCCCCTCTATCGCTACAGCGGAAGTCGGCCCCATGCCACTACTTGGGGCCGCTCGGCCGACAGCTCGGGGGCGCAGGATCGGCCGAAGCCGGAAATCTGTCCGGAGTGCGTCAACCCGAATAAACCACCCACCCCTGCCAGACCGATGGCTTGGGCGGAGGGATCGCCAGACCTGGCGAGAACACGCCCAAGGCCGAGGTGGTGAGCCACGGGCGAGACGGATCCGACCACCGGGTGGTGAACACGTCATGGATGCGGCACGAAACATCGAACTCAAGCAGGAGCCCGCGGCTTCGGACCACGGGCCATACCGCTTCGAACGCCGGCGGGCGCCCCGCATGGCCGCCGAGGGCCAGCGGCTCGCCGTGGTTTTCGGAACCGACGGCGGGCGATGGCTTCTACCCCTGGAGATCCGCGACTCCAGCTCGAGCGGCATCGGCCTCGTATCCCGCCAGCCGCTGACCGCCGGCGACCGCATCACGCTCTACGACGAGGGCCGCCGTGCAACGTTCATCAAGGGCGTGGTGGCCCGGTGCGGTGAGCGCGAGGACGGCCAATTCGACCTCGGCCTGACCTGCCCGCCAACGTTCTAGCCAATCCCCGCTTTCATCGAGCTCCACGCGTCGCGGTAGCGCCGGGCCATGTCGTCCAGCGCCTGCGGCACAACGCGCACCTGCCCAACCGTCGTAATGAAATTGGTGTCGCCGGTCCAGCGCGGCACCACGTGCACGTGCAGGTGGCTCGGCACGCCGGCACCCGCCGCGCGCCCTTGATTAATCCCGACGTTCATGCCCTGGCACTCGAGCGTCCGCTCGGCCAGGTCGCAGGCCAGTTCGACCAGCATCCAAAGGTGCGCGCGGTCCTCGGGCTCGTAGTCGAGCAGCCTCGGACGCCCTTCACCCAGCGCCACGAGCAGGTGCCCGTTGGAGTACGGAAACGCGTTGAGCATGATCATGCCCTTGGCCGTGCGCGCAATGACGTGGTTGGCCTCGTCCTTATCGGGGCTTGCCCAGTATGCCGCCAGGAACGTGGCCGCGCTGCCGTGGGCGGTCTTGGCCGGCGGGCCGTCTTCGCCGAGAGACTCGAGGTACTGGAATCGCCAAGGCGCGTGGATGCTCTCGGGGCCGGCGGGCCGGTTATCGGGGCCCACTCCGGGCTGATCAGCAGGAACATCGGGCATCGGCCACTGTAGCGAAGCTGCGCTCGGGCCCCACAACAGCCGATATCCCAGGCGAGGGTGTCAGACGTCCCTCGGAGGCACGCCGATGCGCATCGAAGACATCATGACCAGTGAGCTCATCACCGCGACCATGGACGACGACCTCGAGCATGTGCGCGGTCTGTTCACGAGGTTTCGCTTCCGGCACATCCCGATCATCGGCGATGAGGGCGAACTCGTGGGCATCATCTCCGATCGAGACGTCCTGGCCAACGTCAGCCCGTTCGCGGGGACCATCAACGAGCGCACGGCCGACGCAAACAGCCTGAGGCGCCGGGCCCACCAGATCATGACCCGGACCCCCCAGACCGCCTCGCCCGCCGAAAAGGCCGAGCGGGCCGCCATCCTTATGCTCAACCAGCGGGTCTCGGCCCTTCCTGTGGTCGAGCAGTCGGGCCGCCTGATCGGCATCGTGACGACCCGGGACGTCATGCGGTGGCTGCTCAACCGGGCCAACATCGATTCGGCCAGCGACGCGGCCTGAGGCGGAATTCAAGCGCCCAGATCTCAGCCCAAACCGCTGTCTTGGCCACCCTTGGCCGGAGGCGATCCGCCGCGTATACTCCCAGCCCGACTTTTGACCCGAGTCGCACCGGAGCCGGCCATGAAGCAGGACACGCACCCCAAGTACTACCCAAACTGCAAGGTCTACCACAACGGCGAGGTCGTGATGACCGTCGGCGCGACCGTGCCCGAGATGCACGTGGAAGTCTGGTCGGGCTCGCACCCGTTCTTTACGGGTAAGCAGGCCTTCGTCGATGCGGCCGGCCGCGTCGAGAAGTTCCAGCGGAAGTTCGGCGGCAACTACTTCGCCAAGGACAAGAAGAAGGGCTAAGGCCTTTCGCCATCCGGAATACGTCTCAGCCGCGTGGATCGCATCCACGCGGTTTTTGTTTTCGGTCTTAGCCGACGTTCTACTCGGACCCGATGCGCCCGCACAGACCGTCGCGGGGGCCGGCTATCCACAGAACACCCCCAGGAATTCGCTCAAGCCATCTATTGCCGGGACGAATCAGCCGATCTTCAGTGCGGGTAGCTCCATGATTCCCGCAACGGAACCCAGCACGAGCAGCCGACCGAACGCGTTCGAACGTCCGAGCGTCACTGGTGTCGCTCGCTCCGCCTCGAGCGAGAGCCAGCTCAGCGACTCAGAACAGCGCAAGCTGGACGAGCTGAAGCAGACCGACGCACGCGTCAAGCGGCACGAGGAAGCCCATAAGGCAGCCGCAGGTCCGCTGTTCCGCGGGGGCCCCAACTACACGTACGAGACCGGCCCGGACGGCAAGCGCTACGCGGTCGCGGGATCGGTGCAGATCGATAGCTCCCCGGGCCGCACGCCCGAGGAAACGGTACAAAAGGCGCAGGCCATCCGTCGTGCGGCGCTCGCGCCCGCCGACCCCAGCAGCACGGATCGATCGGTAGCCGCCAAGGCCTCTCGCATGGAGGCCGCGGCTCGCCAGGCGATCGCCGAGAAGAGCCTCAGGTCGACCAGCGAGCGCCCGAAGGCGGAGACCGTTCCCGTCGGGGAGGCCGGCCCGGCGACCGGGCAGGTTGATCCCGACACCAGCAGCGACCGCGGCTCCGTGATCAGCGTGCTGTCGCCCGGAGATCTGGGGGCGGAGGTGTGGTCGATCGTCAGCGATCTGGCGAATTCCGAGATGCTGCGCCAGGATCGCCGGGCCGACGAGATGACCGCCGCCGCGCCGAGCCTCGACCTGCTCGCTTGACTAGATCGGCCGGCTGACCTGCGAACGCAGGATGACGATGAGCGCCGGCGCGGCCAGGACGGCCACCACAACTCCAGTGGGCAAACGTCCCGTCTCGAGCGGAACGACGCGAACCACGCTGTCGCTCAGCAGCATGAGCGTCGCCCCCGCCATTGCGGCGCCGATGACCAGCGTGCCGTGGCGCGGCCCGATGACCAGTCGCACGAGGTGCGGGCACACCAAGCCGAGGAACGCGATCGGCCCCGCGAGCACGACGGCGACCGCCGTCAGTCCGCCCGCCACGAGCAGCATCTCGAGCCGCAAGCGGCGCAACGGCACGCCGGTGCTCAGAGCCTCGTCTTCACCCATCGCAGCGGCATCAAGTCCGCGACCGCGCGCGGCGATCCAGACCACACCGGCAATCGCCACCGCACCCGCAAGCGCAAGGCGGGGCGTGGTCAGTCCATCGGAGAGCGTGCCGAACATCCAAGCGCCCTCGGGCCGCGCGCTCGGCGGCAGCAACGCGCGCACAGCACTCGCGAGCGAGCCCAGCCCGATCGCGAGCGCCACACCCACCAGGATGAGCGTCACCGGCTCAATCTGACCTCGACGGCGGCCCAGCAGCAACACCAGCCCAAGGGCCCCGATCGCACCAACCAGAGCCGCCGCGCCGTCGGGAACGCCAATCCCAAGCGCACGCCCCAACGTGACAGCGAGAACCGCCCCGGCCGACATGCCCAGGAGATCCGGCGAGGCCAGCGGGTTCCGCAGCATCGCCTGGAGGGCCACGCCAGCGGCCCCGAGCGCCACGCCAACGATGATGGCCGCGATCGCCCGATCCAGCCGGATGCCCCAGATCACGCCGTCCCCGGGAAGGCCCAGGCGGCCTCCCGGCTCGATCACCAGCCGCAGGATCAGGCCCAGCAGCATCAGCACGAGCAATAGCACCAGGCCGATCCGGGCGGGCATGGCCCAGCGTATGGCGCTACCATGGCGGCCCCGGCATGGATGTGTTTCTGAAGCCGGCGACCGCACGCTTTTTGCCACTATCTGGAGCCCGCGAGCCCCATGAGCGACACCGCCACACTCACGTGCAAGCTGATCACCCCCGACGGCATCCTGGCCGACAAGCCCGTGAAGTACGCCTCGGTGCCGGCACACGACGGCCAGTTCGGTGTGCTGCCCGGCCGAGCGCCGATCGTCGCCAAGCTGGGCCTCGGTGTGCTGAGCCTAAAGACCAACGAACGCAACGAAGAGATCTACCTCGTCGAGGACGGCTTCGTGCAGGTCTCGAACAACACCATCCGCGTGCTGGCCAGCAGCGCGAAGACTCCGGCCGAGCTGAGCGAGCAGGACGCCAAGGCCGAGCTGGCCGAGGCCGAGGCCCGCCGCGTGCCCAAGGACCACCCCGACCCCGTCGCCGAGCAGGAGCGCATCACCCGCCAGATGGAACGGGCCACGCTCCAGCTCAAGATGATCCGCGAGCGCGACCGCGGCTGAACAAACCCGATCCGACGAGGCCGTTCGGAAGAGCGGCCTCTTTTACGCGCCCAGCGCGCAGAGCTTGTACAACACCCTCGCACCCACGATCGCATCGATCGAACGCACATTCCGATCAGGATCCGGTGCGACCTCGACGAGATCGAAGCCAATTACCTGCTTGCCGCAGTCGATGATCGCCCTGATGATCGCACCGGCTTGCTGAAAGCTCAGCCCGCCGGGCACCGGCGTTCCCGTGTTTGGGCAGAGGTACACCTCGAGCGCATCGATGTCGAAGCTCACGTAGATCGTCGGCGGCAACGCGTGCAAGGCCCGCTCGACGAGATCGAGGAATCGGCCCGGCTCGCCGCCCGCGTCGGCGATGTCCTCTCCGAAGATCGTTGTGACCGGCTTGCCGAGCGATGCCTGGCTCGCTTGAGCAAACTCGCGTTCTTCGCGGCAGTAGTCACGGATACCGACCTGAGCCAGCGCCGTCACGCCGGGGACCAAAGTCAGCGCGTTGCGCATGACCGAGGCGTGGCTGTGGCGCAGGCCGCAGTACGCCTCGCGCAAGTCCATATGCGCGTCGATCTGGAGGATGCCGATCTCACCCGCGTGGGCCGCGCTCGCCTCGATCGAACCTTGGCTGACGCCGTGCTCACCGCCGACGACACCCGGCGTGCGACCCTCGGCCAGGACATCGGCGACCTTCTGTCGCACGTGATCGCGGACACGCTCGCACGCGGCATCCACCCGATCGCGTGCAGACTCGTCAAAGGGCGGCTCTCCCTCGGTCTCGATCATCGGCTCGGCATCGGGCCGCACGGCCGCCGAGAGTTCCGCTATCCAGGGCTCGATCGGCTCCATCAAGATGCCGCGGTCGCTGATGCGGCCGAGCCTCGTGTCCTCCAGATCGATCTGGGCAGAGGCTTCCAGAATCGCGGCCGGCCCCATCGCCGTTCCGGGGCGATAGCTGGTTGTCGCGTCGAACGGCACGCCCAAGAGCACCACGCCGGCATTGGCACGGTCGATTTCCAGGTTGAGAAACGGTGGCTGGCTCAAGCTCTACCCCCAAGTCCAGCCGAGCCTAGGGGTTGCTTCGCTCGGCGGGCGGGGGTAGGTTGCTGGCGGTTCACAGACCCGTGGGAGACGCCATGGACCCCAGCAGCACGCCGCCGAAATCGAACGATCAGCCGAATGACCCGCCGGTCGGTGCGCCCATGAGCGAGCCCGAGTTGCTCAAGGGCCGCAAGGGCCTGCTCGACGGCATCGAGTGGCTGGGCAACAAGTTGCCCGACGCGGCCACGCTGTTCCTGCTCGGCGCGATCGTGGTGATGATCATGAGCCACATCGCCTTTTCGCAGGGCTGGTCGGTCGAGGTGAAGTCGCTGCAGGAGGCCGTCGACCCCGAGACCGGTAGCGCGACGACCGAGCTCGTGCCCACGGGGGAGATCCTCAAGGCCCAAAGCCTGCTCACGGGCGAGGGCCTCTACTGGGCGCTGAGCACCATGGTCGCGAACTTCATGGGATTCGCGCCCCTCGGCGTCGTGCTCACCGGCATGCTCGGCATCGGCGTCGCGGAGAAGACCGGGCTGATCGGAGCCGGGCTCAAGGCGTTCATGAAGGTCGTACCGGCTCGATTCCTGACGCCGGCGATGCTGTTCCTGGGCATCATGAGCAGCTTCGGCCTCGACGCCGGGTACGTCGTGCTCCCGCCGTTGGCCGCGCTGCTGTACAAGGCCGTCGGTCGATCGCCACTCGCCGGCATCGCCGCGGTGTTCGCCGGCGTCGCGGCCGGCTTTAACGCCAACCTCGTCGTCACCGGTCTTGACCCCATGCTCGCGGCGCTGAGCACCGAGGGCGCCCAGGTACTCGATCCCGAGTACGAGGTCGCCGCGACATGCAACTGGTGGTTCATGATCGCCTCGACGTTCGTCATTACGGGCGTCGGATGGGCGACCACCTCGTGGTTCGTCGAGCGGCGATTGAATCGCAAGAGCGTCGCTGACGGTGGACCGGCGCCAGTCGACCCCGGCGATGTCGACGCGCACAACCTCTCGCCGACCGAGACCAAGGGCCTCATCGCCGCGGCCATCGCCGGCGCGATCGTGATCGGCCTCATCTTCGCTTCGGTGCTGGTCAAGGACTTGCCGCTCCACGACTACAGCATCCCAGGGGTCGCGACGGTCGAGCAGCCCGAACCCGACTCATTCATCGCCGATGTCGTGCGTTTCGAGGGCAAGCCGATCGATCCGCCGGCGGCGATGCCCGAAGGCGCCGTCGTGGTCGAGGGCGAGGGGTACTACACCGACGCGACGCTGACCCGATTCGTGACCGTTGACGGCGTTGTACTCCAGAGGCGCTCGCCGCAGTTCGAACGATGGGTGCTCGTCATCACGCCGTTGATCTTCATCGGGTCGATCATCCCCGGCATCGTGTACGGCATCGTCGTCGGTAACGTGAAGAGCACAAAGGACGCCGGCGCCGTGATGATCAAGGCCATCGAGCTAATGGCGCCCATCATCGTGCTGGCGTTCTTCGCCGCGCAGTTCATCGAGTACATGGCCTACAGCGGCCTTGACGTCATGATGGCACACGCGGGCGGCCAGTACCTCGCGACCAGCGGGCTGAGCAACTACGGGCTCGTGATCGCCTTCATCGTGCTCACCATGGTGTTCAACCTGTTTATCGGGTCCATGAGCGCCAAGTACACGCTGTTCGCGCCGATCTTCGTGCCCATGCTCATGTTCGTGGGCATCAGCCCCGAGCTCACCCAGGCGGCCTATCGCATTGGCGACAGCACCACGAACATCATCACGCCGCTGAACGCGTACCTGGTCATCATCCTCGTCTTCATGCAGAGGTTCGCACCCCGTTCGGGCATGGGCACGCTCATCTCGATGATGATGCCGTACACCATCGTGTTCGCCATCGCGTGGACGATCATGCTCTTGCTCTGGATGGCCCTGGGCATCGATCTAGGCCCGAACGGACCGCTGACGTACAGCATGGTCCAGGGCTAGGCGTTGGGACATCGAAGACCCGGCCTTCAGAGGCGGTGGGCTGGCACCGAGACGCGAAATACCATCGTGGCTCGGCCGCCACTCGCGGCCCCGATGTGCCGATGAAGCGGTGCAGGGGCCGTCCGGCGCGGTCCGTTGAGATAGGGACGGGCGCTGTGCTATGGGACCTTCGGGCGAGGCCGCAACATTCCACAAGCCCTCGAGCGAAGGGCGAGGCATGAGCGGCGCGAACGCCATCCGGCAGATGCTGCTGTTTGCCGGCGCCGTGCGCGCGACCCCGTTGCTCAAGGCCGCGGGCCGCAACGTGCTCGACCTGCCGCTGACCGCTGACGAGACCGTCGGCCAGCGATGGATCGCAGCCCACGAGCGGCTCGGCGAGCACCTCGGATCCGCCCCGGACCTGGGCGTCCTCATCGACCGCCACAGCTCCAAGCCCGCGTCGATGCCATCCGATCGATCGAGCGTGGAGCCCGATGATGTCGCGTTCCTCGGCACCGGCGGCGTGCTGCGGGCCGCGGCGAGCGAGCGTCAGGGGCTCATGCTTGTCGCCACGGGCGGCTGCGTGCTCAGGCAACCGCTTACCGAGGTGGTTGACCTGTTGCTGGGCCTCGACGCCGACGTCGCGCTGCTCGCCGAGCACGACGGTACCCCCACCGGCATCATGCTCGTCTCGGCCGAGGCCATGCGTGCAATCCCTGGCAGCGGCTACCTCGACTTCAAGGAGCAGTGCCTGCCGAAGATCGCTCAGACGCACCGCGTGCGTGTCGCGTACGCGAGCCGTGGCCAACGTGCGTCACTGCCGATGCGAGATCGCGAGCAGTATCTCGAAGCGCTCGGCGTGGTTCACGGGGGGGCGCCCTTTGCGATCGTGGAGCGCGGGGCCGAGGTCAACGCATCGGCGCGCATGCGCGAGGCTGTTGTGCTACGCGGGGCGCGCGTGGGCGCGGGGGCGGTCGTCGCCCGTTGCGTGCTCGGGCCCGGCAGCGTGGTGACCAAGGGCCAAGTGCTCACCGACCGATCGACGGGTGCCACCGCATGACCGCGGCTTCCCGGACATGGACGCGTTGGACGCTGGTGCAAGCCGTGGTCGCGATCGGCCTGGCCGTCGCGGCGTGCTGGCCCGCGTGGCGCGATATCTACCTCAGCGCCACGGCCGACCCAGACAACGGGTACATCGTGCTCGTACCCGCCGTAGCCGGTTGGCTGGCCTTGTGCCGGCGAGGACGCTTGCGTGGCGCGGGTCGGCAGGGCCTTTGGATCGGGCCGATCGTCGCGGCGCTGGCCGGCCTCTTGTATCTGCTCGGTGGCGCGAACGGACACACGCTCGCGCTGCACCTCGGCGCCATCGGCGTAGTCATCGGGGCGATCTGGTCGGTCGTCGGACTGAGCGTCATCATGCGGATGCTGCCGGCGGTCGTCGCGCTCCTGTTCCTGGCGCCAGCGCCCATGCCTTGGCTGCTGCCCATCGCAGACGTGCTGGGTGCGTGGACGCTCGCGTTCACAGCCGGCGTGCTGGAGACATTCGGCGTCGCGGCGTCGGCGAACGGCGGCGAGCTGATCGTGGGCTCATCGCAGCAGAGCCTGGGCGACAACTCGGGAACTCGCATGATCGCGGCCATCGGCCTGGTGACGTACGCGTTCGCGTACGGCACGCCGCTGCGGCAGAGCGTGCGCATCGGCCTCGTGCTCGCCAGCCCACTCGTCGCATTGGTCGCCAACATCGTCCGGCTCGTCCCGTTTTCAGCGGTCGCAAGCGTGTGGCCGGCATCGGCGGGCGTCATGGCCCAGATCAGCGGGTGGCTCACGCTGCTGCTGGCGTTCGCGCTGCTCTACCTTGGCATCCGCGTGCTGCGGTACGCCCAGATCCCCGTGCGTCGGTACGCGCTTGCGTACCAGTAAGAAGGAGCTTGATACGGCAGTGAAGCTCGTTCTCCCGACCATCCTGACCCTGTGCTGCTCGGTCGTGATCTTGCTCGTCGATCCTGCGCGCCAACGCGGCTCGATGATCGAGCCCAGCGACATCGCGCCCAGTGCGATGCCAGATCGGGTTGGAGCGTGGCTGCGATCCAACTCAAACGAAGAACTACCCCACGCCTACCCGCCGCACAACGAGGTCTGGGAGCGCGTCACGGTCTACAGGCCACAGGGCGTTGAAACCGCGGATGCCGCGTTCGTGCGCGTCATCATCGCCCAGGATCGACGCGATCTGCTCGCGTACGAGCCGTCATACGCGATGCGCATCGGGGGCTGGACCCCCGAGGGAGCCGAGGCCACGAATGGGCTGACGGTCAGCCGGCATGCCCGTCGCGAGGGCCCGCTACGGGAGATGCTGACGATCGAGACCGCCTACGTCGCACCCGGCGAATGGGGGGCATCGCGCGGCGTCATCGATGATGCCCAGCCCGACGGCCCAGGCTGGCCCGGCCCGGGTGCGGTCGTCCAACTACTCACGACGTCCCCAGCCGAAGATCCGGGCGCGCTCCGCCAGATGGTCAGGGACACGGCCGCCGAACTTGCCGCGGCGATGGCCCCGGAGCGGGCCCCATGATCGCCGAGCCCAAAGCGAACCCCGCCGAGCAGCCGGACGCGATGCCCACGGTGTTTGGGCTCTCGCCCATCGCGATCCACGATCGCTACTGGGCGTCGCGCGGCGTGCAGGTGGTCCGACGCGCGATGCCGACGCCGCTGGTGCCTCACGCCCATCTCTTCTTGCTGCTGCAGCAGCGGGTGCTGTGCCTGTTCGACATCGGCCCCGTGGTCGATCGCATCGTGTGGGACGATGCCGATCTCGTGATGCTCCGGCTCCAAGACCAGGACGACCACGCGTACCGCGAACGCATCGTGACCGGACCCGCCGGTGACTTCGAGCGCTTCGAGCGCATCTACGGCAGCCACGACTCGCGATTCGCGCGTGCGGCGATCACGAACCGCCCCACCGTCGCCAAGCTCTGGCAAGAGGCCGAATCGCCGCGCGATGGGTGGCGCAAGCTCCGGCAGGCCGTTCGGCCCGGGCAGCGCTGGCCGATGCAGACCTCCGCGAGGGTATTCGACGCTGAGGATCCCACCGAGTTACTACGCAGCGCACGCACGCTCGTCGACCACTGGCAGAAGCCGGGAAGCACCGTGAATCGCGCGACGCCCGGGCGTGATGGTCTTTGGAGCGATCCCTCAGCCAGCATAGATCCCGGCGCACAGTGCGTCGGCCGAGTGTGGGTCGGGGCAGGCCAGAAGGTCGACGCCGACACGCTGATCGTCGGGCCGGACATCGTCTGGGACGACCCGGAACGCGCGCCCGATCCCGGCGATGTCCAGTGGCTCGACCTCGAACCCACCGAACGCACCGAACCGCTGCGGCCGCGATATCGACCACCACTCGAACGCGTCATCAAGCGCGGCTTCGACATCGCGTTCGCCGTCGTGGCGTTGCTGCTCACGCTGCCAATCTACCCGTTCGTGATGCTCGCGATCCTGATCGAGGACGGACGGCCGTTCTTCTTCGCCCACACGCGCGAATCGCTGAACGCCAAGGAGTTCCCGTGCCTGAAGTTCCGCTCCATGCGCAAGGACGCGGAGAAGATGAAGGCCGAGATCGCCGCGATGAACCAGGTCGACGGGCCGCAGTTCTACATCAAGAACGACCCAAGACTGACCAAGGTTGGGCGGTTCATCCGCACACTCCAAATCGACGAACTTCCGCAGTTCATCAACGTGCTGCTCGGACACATGTCGGTTGTCGGGCCGCGACCCAGCCCGTACAAAGAGAACCAGTACTGCCCCGGCTGGCGTGAAGCGCGGCTGAGCGTGCGACCCGGCGTAACGGGGCTCTGGCAGGTAAGCCGCACGCGCGCCGCCGGCAGCGACTTCCAGGAGTGGATCCGCTACGACATCGAGTACGTCGAGAACATGAGCCTGCTTCTCGACCTCAAGATCATCTGGCGCACGGTCATCATGATCCTGCGCACGATCAAACGCTCGTAAGCAAGCGCCCGACTACCACGCCGACTCGCCGAGCGGCTCACCCTCGTAGCGCTCGACGGGTACGCCCTCTGGCATCGCCGCCAGGAACTTCGCGCCGTAACGAGCCGTCACGAGGCGTGGGTCCAGCACGACCACGCGGCCCGAGTCGCTCGCGCTGCGCACGAGCCGGCCGAAGCCTTGCTTGAAGCGAATCACTGCGCGCGGGAGGCTGTCCTCTCGGAACGGGTCCTTGCCCATCTCCTTCAGCCGCTCCGCCCGGGCCTCGGCCAGCGGACGATCCGGGGGATCGAACGGCAGCCGCGTGATGATGACGTTGCGCAAGGTGTCGCCGGGGACATCCACTCCCTGCCAGAAGCTGGCCGCGCCGAACAGGGCCGCGCTCGGGTCATCACGGAATCGCTCCAGGATCTGCGCGCGAGAGCCGTCCGCTTCCTGGGCATAGATGTCGATTCCAAGCCGGCCAAGCGGATCGCGGCACGCACGCGCCATTGCACGCAAGCGCCTGTGGCTCGTGAACAGCACGAACGCTCCGCCGCGCGTCGAACCAACGTGCTCCACGATCGCGTCCGCCAGCCGCTGCTCGTACTCAGCGCCGTGACCGCGAGTTGGTGTGCCCACACGCTCGTCGATGATCAGCTTTGCCTGGCTCGCGTAGTCAAATGGCGAGCCGAGGCGGAGCGTCGACGCCCCCACCGCACCAAGCCGCTCGATCGCGTGCTCGAAGCCCGAGCCCTCTTCGCGAGAGTTGGTCGCGAGCGTTGCGCTTGTGAGCGACACGGAGAAGTCGCGAGAGAAGAGCTCTTCGCCGAGGATCGGCCCCACATCGACGGGAGCGCACGCGATGCTCACACGCGGACGACCCGTGCTGCCGCGACTCGAATCGATCCAGTAGACGAAACCTGACTCCTTCTGGCTCACCAGAGCCTCGCAGGTGCGAGCGATCTCGGCGGCACGCATCGTGTAGCTATTCAGCTCGAACTTGTCGGGCTCGAACTGCGGCTCGTCGGGCAGTGCTTCCTTGAGACGCTTGAGCCGCCCGGCGAGTTCATCAAAGGCAGGCGTGACGCTGTTGCCAACAACCTCTGGCTCCCGCACGCGGAGTGTGGCGCTCTGGCCACCTGCACCATCCGACGCCACGACGCCCAGCGACCCAAAAAACTCGCGCGCCGCCAGCTCGGCCTCGTGCACCGCGTTCGCCGCCGCCAGCACCGGGCGATCCTCAGGAAGCTCGAGATTCACCAGATAGCCCTTGTTCGTCCGGCTGTTGAGCAGCACGCCCAGCAGGTGCATCACGCGACCCTCGGTCAGCGACAGCCCGAAGTGGTCGGCGGCTACCTCCTCGACGGTGTGCGCTTCGTCGAGCACGACGTGGTCGTAGCGCGGCAAGAAGCCCGTGCCTCGTGATCGCAACGCGAGATCACTGAAGAACAAGGCGTGGTTGGTCACCAACAGATTGGCCCGCTCCATGTCGCGGCGGGCGTTCTGATAGAAGCATTGGCTGTGCCGCGGGCATTTGCGGCCCATGCAGTTGCCGCTGTCGCTCTGCACGCGATCCCACACGCCTGGCCGTTCGAGCGCGGGAAGCGTGCTGAGCGTGCCATCGTGCGTCTCGTAGGCCCACTCCTCGATGGTGCCAAGCGAACGCCGGCTTGGCTCGTCGCCGAAGAGCTTGAGCCGGCGTTTGCTAGCCAACTCCAACCTGCGGATCGAAAGGTAATTGCCGCGGCCCTTCACGAGCGAGGCGTGCAATTCGCTCCGGCTGCCCGGCTGGGCGAGCAGCACCGGCTGGAGCACGCGTTGGAGAAGTGGGATATCACGTTCGATGAGCTGCTCTTGCAGCGCGATCGTGTGCGTCGAGATGACCACGCGCTCGCCGGCGCAGATCGCGCGAACCATTGCGGGCACGAGGTACGCGAAACTCTTGCCCACGCCCGTGCCGGCCTCGGCGAGCAGGTGGGCGCGATTCTCCATCGTGCGCTGCACGGCGTCGGCCATCCCGAGCTGTTCGGGCCGGGGCTCGTAGCGGCCCTCGAGCGCGTTGGCGACCGGACCGTCGGCTTCCAGCAACTCGCGCGCGTCAGGCATCGGGGGGACGCTTCTCGGTCTTCTGTACAGGCGTGGGCCCGAGACCGCCAAAGGCCCAACCCACGCTTATCAGCAGAATGCCCAGCACACCGATGAGCAGCATGCCAAAGAGCACGGGCACATGACCGAACTCGATGTCTACACCTTCCATCATGGAGCCGATGGCGTTGACCAGCAACAAGCACGCCACGCCGGCCAGGATACCTACCCATCCACAAACGTACCCAGCGATATGGCTGGGCCAGGTTGAGCGTTCCGTCCGACGCCGCATTGGCCGGAATGCGATAAGGATGATCGCGCGTACCGCGATGAGCACGAGGGTTGTCGCCGAAATCGCGACAGAAAGCTGGAGTGCCGTTCCGAACCAGCCCGTAAACCCGCCCCAGGGCGACCGAAGCCACTGTATCAAGAACGCCGTAGCACCAAGCGCGAGCACGATCAGTGCGCGCTTTCCGAGCCGAACGAGCCGCCAGTCCATCTCACGACACTCCTAGCGGCTTCCGCTTCGGTTCGCCGTTGCCGCGCGGGTAGGCCTTAGGGGTCGGCCTCATCTTCTCGAGGATGACGATCTTACCGGTCGGGGTATCGAGCGTGCCGGCGTGTGCGCTCAGCAGCAGGTGCAGGGCGGCCTTCGCGTCGGCGAGTTCGTCCGCGGCCCGCTCGCCCTTGATGAGCAGCGCGACGCCGCCGGGCTTGACGAACGGTGTCGCGAGCTCGGCGATGGTGGCCATGGGGCCGACGGCGCGGGCGATGGCCACGTCGTACGTGTCGCGATGGTTGGGATCCCGACCGGCGGCCTCGGCCCGTGCCGTCACCACGGTGGCGTGTTCCACGCCCAACACATCCATCGCCGCGCGCACAAACGCGGTCTTCTTGGCGGTCGCATCGAGCAGGGTGAAGCGCAGATCTGGCCGCACGATCGCCAACGGGATGCCCGGCACGCCGCCGCCGGTGCCGATGTCGATCACCGTGGCGCCCTCAGGTAGCTCGGCGAGCGGGGCCATGAGCGTGAGCGCATCGAGGATGTGACGCTGCCAGGCGGACGGCGCATCCTTGATGGCCGTGAGATTCATGCGCGTGTTGGCGTGCAGCAGCAGCGCGAGGAACCGACCCAGCTTCTCCACCTCACCGGGCTCGAAGGCGATGCCGAGCTCGGCCGCGGCTGCCAGGAAATCGGGCGGGGGTTCGAGCGGCTCGGCGGGAGCCTCCGCGATCACCTCGGCGATGAACGCGGCGATGTCGCGCTCGGGGGGCGCATCGCCGCTCGCGGTTTCAGGGGCTGGGACGTGTGCGGACGTTGCCGAGGACCGGTTGCGCATCACCTTGAGCGTATTCAAACGAGGGGCGGTACGGCTGGCTGGATCGGCGAAGCCCCACGCTGAGCACCAGCGCGGTCGTCAGCCACACCATGACCATGCTGGAGCCGCCGGCCGACAAGAAGGGCAGCGTGATCCCCACGATCGGCACCAAGCCCACGTTCATGCCCACGTTCACGATGGTCTGGCCGGCGATGACCGCCGCGAGGCCAACCGCGAGCAGCCGGCCGAAGGGGTCGGTACACACCGCCGCGACGCCCAGCGCGCCCAGCAGCCACGCAAGGTAGAGCCCCAGGATGCCCACGCCGCCCCAGAAGCCGAAGCGGGTGACGAGCACGCTGTAGACCATGTCGTTGTGCGCCTCGGGCAGGCGGTTGTAACGGATGAGGGCCCGGGCGTGGTCGTCGGCGGTACCGGTTGCGAGCCCGGCACCCATGACCTTCTGCGCGGTAAAGCTCTGGTAGTTGATATCGTCGGCGCCCTCGCGGCTGCCCTGGATCTGGCGGACGAGCCCGACGACACGCTCCTTCTGGTAGTCCTTGAGGAAGGGATACGTCGCGGGCGCCGCCATCGCGGCGATGAGCGCGATGATCGCAAGATGCCGCAGCTTGGCGCCCGCGGCGATGACGATGGCCGCCAAGGCTGGCACGAACGTCATGGCGGTCCCAAAGTCGGGCTGCAGCATGATCAGCGCGATGGGCACGAAGGCGATCATCGCGGGGCCGAACAGCCCGAGGAAGCGGCGATGGCTGCGCTTGTATCGCATGTGCCATGCCAGCACGATCACGAACACGACCTTGGCGACCTCCGACGGCTGGAAGTCGGTCACGCCGAGATCGATCCACCCACGCGTGCCGTTGCGCGGTGTCACGATCGACGATGGCACGGCCGGGATGAGCAAGAAGACCAGCAGGCCGATCGTTACCGCGGCCATCGGCCAACGCAGGATGCCGAGCCAGCGGTAGTGCGGCACGCACACGACGCACGACACGCACAGGCCGATGCCAAGGAACAGCAACTGCCGGTGCGCCGTGCCGCTGAGGCCGGTGGCTCCGGGCTCGGGCTGCGTGGCGATGTCGATCGCGTAGACACCCAGCAGCGAGAGCGCGAACGCGGCGGCAAAGCTGAGCCAGCCGAAGTTCGCCACCGCCCACTTGGCGCGGGCCCCGGCGCCCTCGGCGAGCATGATGCCGCTGATGCGGTCGAGCATGCGTTAGAGGCCCCCACCCGCGCCATCCGTGAGGTATCCCTCTCGCTGCAACGCGTGGATGATCTGGTTGGCGATCGGCGCGCTCACGCGACCACCGCTGCCGGCGAATTCCATCATCACGCTGATGGCGTACCTCGGTTGCTGCCCTTCTGGCCCGACAAGCCCGACGAACCACGCGTGCGTGTAGCGGGTCGTGACTTGCGTGAGCTCGCTCGTCGTGCCTGGCGGATCGGGCTGTCCTGGGATCAGCTCGGATCCGGGTGGTGCAACCTTGAGTTCCTTCGTGAGCGTGGCACTCTGCTGGGCGGTGCCGGTCTTGCCCCAGATGTCGACGCCCTGGACATCGAAGTACGGCTCGAACACGCCGTTGATGACCGTGTGGTTGCCGGTGCCGAAGCGACGATCGTTCACGCTGCCTCGCAGGCCTTCCAAGGCACGCTCAACGGCCGCGGGGTCGAGCCCGATGTCTTCAGATCGCGGCGGCGTGTCCTCTCGCACCACAACCGGACCAAGACGAACGCCGCCGCGCGCGAGCGTGGCGTACGCGTCCGCGGCGTGCAGCGGACTCCAGGCGACGGGGCCCTGACCGATGCCCAGCATGGCGGCATCGGTGCTCGTCAGTCGCGCCGTCGGACTGCTCGAGCCGATGATGCCCGGCGTGCTCGGCACGGCGCTCAGCGGCGCTTCGCCGGCCCCGAACGCTCGGTATGCCTCGAGCATGCGCTCCGCACCCAGGCGGCGGCCAAGTTCGTAAAAGTAGATGTTGCACGAGCAGGTGAGGGCTTGGGCCTCGTCGGGATCGACCTCCCACTGCATGCTGTGCGTCGCCATGCCGAACCGAGGCCGCCAGATCCAGCACCGCAGGATGTCCTGCCGCTCGGGAAGGAAGTGCCCATTGCACGCGATGCGTTCGCCCAGTTGCTGCTCGCCGCGGCTGGCGGCCCACGTCAGCGTCATGGCCTTGGCGATGCTGCCCGGCGGGTAGATCGCCGACGTCGCGCGGTTCACGTGCGGGCTGGCCCAGTCGTGCGAGGCGACGCCTTCGGGCTCGGTCAGGCTCTGCGTGGGATCGCTGGGGTCGATCGTCGGCGTCGATACCAGCGCCAGCACCTCGCCGGTCTCGATGTCGATGACGACCGCGGCGCCGCTGAGCGGCTGGCCCGTGTCGCGTCGCGTGTCGAAGCTGCCGTGCCACTCCCGCGAGACGGCGAGGCCGACCTCGGGCGACATCGCCGCGGCGATGCGCGCTTGGAGCTGGGCATCGATGGTGAGCGTGACGTCGCGGCCGTGGTCCGCCTCGATGACTTCCTGGGCGCCCGTGTCCAGGCGGCGGACGCGCACGCCGCGGAGGCCGCGGAGCACGTGCTCCATACGCGCCTCGACGCCGGAGTTGCCGACGTGGTCACCCTCGAGGTAGCGGCCGCGATCGACGCCGCGCGCCGTCTCCACGCGTGCGCGCTCTTCGGACGAGGCTTCTTCCTCGAGCCACGCCTCGCGGCGTTCGGCGTCTTCCTTATACAACTGGTCACGCGTCCGCCCGATGATCGAGTCGAGCACGCCGCCAACGGTCACGCTCACCGATCCATCGCCGCGCGCGGGGCCGATGAGAGTCGTGCGGTCGATGTCAACGGTGACGGTGCGGAACGGGTACTGCCGGTCTCGCGCGTTGCCCGCCTCCAGCCCGGGCACGACCGGCAGCTCGACGCGCGCCAGGGATCCCGTGGGCGTGCCATCGAGATCGAGCACGGGCGCTTCGAGCACGCTCGTGCGCTCGCCGAGCGCCTGGATAGCGAAGCCGATGTGGTCCTCGACCTGCGGGATGATCGTGTGCGGCTGGGTCTGCTCGAGCACCGGCCGCTGGGCCTGCCTCTTGAGTCGCTCGTCAAGCTCCCGGGTGAGCTCTCGCCCTCGTGCGTTGACCTTCTTCTCGAGTTCTTCAAAGCGCCGCAACACAAACCGCCCCGCGATCCGCTTGACGCGATTGGTGACGTCTTCGATGCGGATCAGGATCTCTTCGAGCGGCGTCTGGCCGACCATCGCCAGCTCGGCCAGCCCGCGCTCGACGTGCTGGTCGAAGTACGGCTGGTACGCCAGCGCCAACGCGTCACGCTGCGTGGGCGCGAGCTCGCGCCACACCTCGGCGTGGACCTCGCGCGCGAACGCCACGCTCCACGCCTCGGCCCAGGAACCACTGAGCACGGCGTAATCGACGCGGACATCGAACGTCGGCCGGTCCTGGGCCAGCACGCGGCCCTTGCGATCGAGGATGCGGCCGCGGACGGTCGGCTCCCACGCCAGCCGCTCGAGCCGGGACTCGGCCTGCGCCTTCAGCCCATCCGGTCCGGGGCCCATCTGGAAGCTCAGCCGCCCGAGCTGGGTGGTCAGCGCCAGGAAGCCGACGAGGCCAAGGCCCGCGAGCAGGATCAGCCGCCCGTGGAACATGCCCAAGCCGTCTTTCTCGTACATGCCCATGGGCCACCCTCCGTGGCGGACTTGACGGGGTACGGGTTGGAATCGGGCCCTCCGGTGGCCCGCCGCCTGGTCCCAGACGCCCCAATCCAAGGATATCGGTCAGCGGAAAGACGGGAGGCGAGCCGGGCCGCGATTCGCTATTGAACGGCCCTCGGATTTCCAGTACCTTGTTCGTGGACGCTGGCATACTGGCGGGGCGTACGGGAGATCGACATGCACGAGGCAGATTTTGGGGATCGGGCCGGTCGTCGTAGGGCCATTTCTGTGCTGGCCGCATGCGGCATGGCATGGTCGGTGCCCGCAGGCGTGCTGGGGCAGGACGACCCGTTCCCTTCGGTGCTCGACCTCATGGAACTGGACGGCACGACCGGGTTCAGGCTGGAGGGCGCTGGGTCTGGGGCGTTCTTTGGTCGTGACGTGGCGAGCGCCGGCGACTTAGACGGCGACGGATTCCAGGATCTGATCGTTGGTGCCGAGTACGGGGGCGGGTTCAAGGGTGCCGCGTATGTGTTCTTTGGCGGCTCCACACTACCGCCGGTGGTTGATGTGAGCACGCTGAACGGCGAAGACGGGCTCCGAATCGACGGCGTCAATCGGGGCGACCGCGCAGGCCGGGCCGTCAGCGGCGGCATCGATGTGAATGGCGACGGCATCGATGACGTGTTGATCGGCGCGGAGCGAGCCGATCCTGATGGCAAGCGGGATGCGGGCGAGGCTTACGTGGTCTTCGGCCGTGATGTCGGCGTGGTCGGACCGTTTGCCTCGCTGTTCAATCTCGAGGATATTGACGAGACCAACGGAGTGCGGTTCAGGGGCGAGAGTCCATTCGACTACTTTGGCTCGTCTCTGGCGTCTTCCGGTGATATTGACAACGACGGCTTCGAGGATCTTGCCGTTGGCGCATTGCAATACAGTTCCGGCGGTGCATCATTCGTCGGCGCAGCGTACGTGTTCTACGGCCGCAACTATCCGGCTGACCCTTTCCCCCCCACCGTCGACGTTGGCGATCTCACGCCCGATGACGGCGCGCGCATCGCCGGAGACGAGCCGGACGAGCGAGCCGGTAGTTCGCTCGTCGCGGTGTGCGACGTCAACGATGACGGGTTCAAGGACTTCCTCGTAGGAGCGCCCCGCCGCCAGTACGGAGCCGGCATCTCCTACGTTGTGTACGGCGATACCGATCGATCGAGCGTGCTCGACGAGTTCGACGACCTCGATGGCACGAATGGCTTTAAGGTCGTCCCCCCCACGGGCACGTATGGCAACAGCGGCCAGGCCGTTGCGAGCGTCGGTGACATTAACGGCGACGGCGTGGACGACTTCGCGATCGGTGCGCCTCTGGAAAACGTGGGCGGCCGCTACTCCGCAGGCGTCACGCGCGTGGTCTTCGGGCGAGATGACGGATTCCCGCCCGAACTGGACCTTGGCGACCTCGACGGCACGAACGGCTTCACGATCGAGGGCGACCTGGAGTTTGGTGCCAGCGGCCGTTCGCTCGCCGCTGGCGACATCAACGGCGACGGCATCAACGACATCGCGATCTCGGCGCCATACGCCGAAGGCGAACTCGGGCAGGTCTACATCCTCTTTGGCGACGACAGCCCACCCCCTCCGGTCGTGCAGCTCAGCGACATCGACGGCACGAACGGGTTCGTAATTGTCGGCAGCGACACCAGCCGCGATCGCATCGGCTTTGCACTCGAGTTCGTCGGCGATCTCAACGGCGATGGTTTGGAAGATCTGGCCGTCGGCACCTACCCGTCGCCGGGGTACGGCGAGGAACGGGCATTCGTCGTGTTCGGCCGGCAGCTCGGCGGCGCCCCCTGCGCTGCCGACCTCGACGGCGACGGCGCGCTGACCATCTTCGACTTCCTCGAGTTCCAGAACCTCTTCGACATCATGGACCCGCGAGCCGACTTCGACGGCGACGGCGGCTTTACCATCTTCGACTTCCTGGCCTTCCAGAACGCGTTTTCGGCGGGGTGTCCATAGCACGCTCGAGGTGGGCGAGGCTGGCGGGCACGGCTCGCGTGGCGTGGAGCACCGTTCGTGTCGCGTCGGGAGCCGTTCCGATCGCGACGGGAGGCGTTCTTGCCGCGATGGGAGCCGTTCTGATCGCGACGCGAGGAGTTCTGGTCGCGACGCGTGCCGTTCTGATCGCGACGCGAGGAGTTCGTGTCGCCAGCAGAATCGCTCGTGGCGTGCCCAGAACGATTCTGCGCTCGGCCAGAACTCCTCTCGGGGGCGCCAGGACGGTTTTGGTAATCGGACGTGAGATTCGGGGCGTTATCGGCGGGGCCGGCGCGAAGGAACGCGTGCGGAGCCCAGAAAGTCCCGTTGATCCGTCCAGCCGATTGCTGTACCTTGTTCGAACGAGCCGGCCCGCCGTCGGCGCGAGGGGGATTGCGATGCGTCCGAGTAATCGTTTGGGAACGCTGGCAGCCGTGGTTGGCCTGCCGCTGGCCTGCGAACCGATGGTGCTTGCCCAGGGCGGCCTGCGAGACCCGTTTCCCGTTGCTCTCCAACTCGCCGATCTCGATGGTGAGATCGGGTTCCGCATCAATGGCGTCACGTCCGACACCTTCAGCGGCAGCGCCGTTGCATCTGCCGGTGATGTGAACGGTGACGGCTTGGATGACTTCATCATTGGGGCCACGGGAGCGCGCGACTCCAGCACGGATCCCGGCTCGTGCTACGTCTTCTTCGGCCGAGATAGCTCTTCGGGTACGCCTTTCCCATCCGCTATGGAGTTGGATGAGCTCGATGGAACGAACGGATTCCGCCTGGATGGCGTGATCGCCGGAGACTACACAGGCCAGCGAATCGACTCCGCTGGCGACGTGAATGGCGATGGTATCGACGACTTGATCATCGGGGCGCCGCGGGCGGATCCCGGCGGCCTCACCAATGCGGGCTCGAGCTTTGTAGTCTTCGGCCGAGACGGAGCATCCGGCGCCACGTTCCCTGCGGTCATGCAACTCGCAGATCTCGACGGCGAGAACGGATTTCGAGTCGATGGCGCAGGTGAGAATGACAACAGTGGCAGCGCGGTGGCCGCGGCTGGCGATGTCAACGCGGACGGAATCGACGACCTGATCATCGGGGCGTTCGATGCAGACCCCGACGGCCGGACTGATGCCGGCTCAAGCTACGTCATCTACGGCCGAGACGTGTCATCTGGAACACCGTTTCCTGCGACCTTGTCGCTTGCGAGCATCGACGGAACGAACGGTTTCCGACTGGATGGAGTGAGCGAAGGAGACTACAGCGGCAGATCTGTCGCCTTTGCGGGAGACGTGAATGGCGATGGCCTCGACGATCTGATCATCGGTGCCACTGGCGTCGGAGCAGATAGCCGAGGAAACTTGGGGATGAGCTACGTCGTCTTCGGCCGCGACTCGACCTTGGGAGAGGTCTTTCCGGCCGTGTTCGAACTGGCCGACATCGATGGTACAAACGGGTTTGGGGCGCTGGGCGTCGATATCTCGGACGAGAGCGGCGATCAGGTCGCGACCGCGGGCGACATCAATGGCGACGGCATCGACGATGTGATCATCGGCGCGTACAAGGCGGAGTTCGCGTCGTTCTACACAGACGCAGGCTCAAGCTTCGTGGTCTTCGGCCGCGATACCACATCGGGCGCGACGTTCCCGCCGGTGCTCCGGCTGGAGGATCTTGACGGAGTGACGGGCCTGCGAATAGATGGTGTGGCATTCCAGGATGCCAGCGGCTGCTCGGTCGCCGCGGCCGGAGATGTGGATGGGGACGGCATCGACGACTTGATCATCGGCGCGCGGACGGCCGATCCCGCTGGCCGATTCCGTGCCGGTGCGAGCTACGTCGTCTATGGTCGCGACGTCGCTTCTGGCGACACGTTCCCAGCGAGACTTCGTTTGTTTGACTTGGACGGCGTAAACGGTTTCCGGCTGGGCGGAGCTGAGGATGGGGATCGCAGCGGCTTCTCGGTCGACTCCGCGGGCGACGTCAATGGAGATGGCATGCCCGACCTGATCATCGGCGCGCCCATTGCACGCGTCGGTGGCGTGCTGAACTCAGGCTCCAGCTTCATCGTGTTCGGCCGTGACGTGGGAAGCTGTGACGCAGATATCGACGGCGATGGCCGACTCACGCTGTTCGACTTCCTGGAGTTCCAGAACCTCTTCGACGCCGGCGACCCCATCGCCGACTTCGACGGCGACGGACGCCTCACGCTGTTCGACTTCCTGGCGTTCCAGAACGCCTTCGACGCCGGCTGCCCGTAGCAGCGCGTGCATCCGATCCTCGAAGATTCGCTTGCGTGAGTGGGCGGCTTCCTGTACGCTGTGGTGAGGAGGAGACCCACGATGCCAGAATTCCGCACCGCGCTGCCCGCGGTCCCTTCCGCGTTGATGGCCTCGGCCCTGGCCGCAGCCACCACGCTCGCCCAGCCGTGCGACCCCACCGAGATCTTCAGACCCCAGACGGCCTACGACGCCGGCGACGGGCCCGTTTCGATCGTCGTTGGCGATCTCGATGGCGATGGTGACGGCGATCTGGCCGTGGTCAACGCCTTCGACGACACCGTCGTGACCCTGCGCAACGATGGCGTCGGTGCGTTTGTGCGGGTCGGGCGCTACGTCGTGGGCACCCTGCCAACCTCGATTGCGATCGCCGACCTCGACGGCGACGGCAGCCCCGACCTCGCGGTCACCAACTTCCAGGACGACACCATGAGCGTGCTGCTCAACGAGGGCGATGGATCCTTCGCGGACAGTGTCGAATACGACATCGAGCGCTCCCCTGCAAGCGTATCCGCGGCCGATCTGGATGGCGATGGAAACGTTGACCTCGTGACGACCAACATCGGCAACGACACCGTGAGCGTGTTGCTGAACAACGGCGATGGCACCTTCGCGCCCGAGATTCACTACGCGGCGGGCGACCAGCCCCAGGTGGCGGCGATCGGCGATCTCGATGGCGACGGCGATCCAGACATCGCCGTGCCAAACTTCTCGAGCGACACGGTCAGCGTGTTCCTCAACGACGGCGCGGGGACGCTCACCAGCGAGCAGCAATACCGTGCCGGCAGCTTCCCCTGGTCGATGTCGCTCGGGGATCTGGACGCCGATGGTGATGCCGACCTGGCCATCACCAACCTGGACGGCACGGTGAGCGTGCTGCCCAACCCCGGCGACGGCACCTTCGACGTCCGTGTGCCCTACGACGTGGGGATCTCTCCGCAGTCCGTCGCAATCGCCGACCTGAACAGCGACGGCGCTCCAGATCTCGCCGTCGCGAACGATGCCAGTGATGACCTCAGCGTGCTGCTGAACACCGGCGACGGCACGTTTACGACCCAGGTGCTCTACGGCGTCGGCGAGAATCCTGCGTCGATCGCCGTAGCCGATTTTGATACCGACGGCGACGCGGACCTTGCGATCACCAACAGCAACGACGACGCCGTCGGTGTGCTGCTGAACCAGTGCGGCCCGTTTCGTTGCCGCGTGGATCTGGACGGCGACGGCGAGGCCACCGTCTTCGACTTCTTCGAATTCCTCAACCTGTTTGACGCCGGCAGCCCCATCGCCGACTTTGACGGCGACGGAGCATTAACGCTCTTCGACTTCATTGAGTTCCAGAAGGCCTTCGACACCGGCTGTCCATAGCAATCGCGTTCCGACGACAGATCAGGGGACCAAAGAGCAGAGGAGAGAGACATGCCAGCATACCTCAAGAAGCCTTGTCCGATGCCGATCCGCACTGCGGTCGCCGCCTGCGTCGTTGTGTGCGGGCCCGCGGCACTGGGCCCATCCAAGGCCCTCGCGCAATCGTGCTCACCCGGGCAGGCGTTCGCCGGGCCAGTTGGGTACGCCGCGGGGTCGTTCCCTTCGGGCATCGCGCTCGGCGATCTGAACCGCGACGGCACGCTCGACATGGTCGTGGCGAACTCTTTCAGCAACGACGTCACCATCCGGCTGGGCCTTGGCGATGGGACCTTCGGGCCATCGAGCAGGCGGGACGTTGGCGAGCAGCCCCAGGCCGTGGCGCTCGGGGACATCGACAACGACGGCCGCCTGGACATCGTCGTGCCCAACGCGCGCACCGACGACGCGAGTGTGCTGCCGGGCAACGGTGATGGCACGTTCGGGCTCGAGCGGCGCGTGGCGGTCGGCGATCAGCCGCGCGACGTTGTCCTTGGCGACCTCGACCGCGATGGCGACCTGGACATGATCGTGCCCAACCAGGACCTCGACGTCGTGAGCGTGATGCTCAACACCGGCGGCCTGTTCGCGGCGCCGGTAACGTACACCGCCGGCGACCGGCCGTGGCGGCTGGCGCTGGGCGACGTCAACCGCGACGGCAGCCTGGACCTGGTCGTCGCCAACGTGCTGAGCGACGACGTTAGCGTGCTGATGGGCAACGGCGACGGGACGCTTGCGCCGCAGGTGCGCTACGCCGCGGGCGATGTGCCCCAGAGCGTGGCCGTGGGCGATCTCAACGGCGACGGCGAGCCGGACATCGTCGTGGCGAACGAGGTGACCGACGACGTGAGCGTGCTGATCAACCGTGGCGGCGGCACGTTCGATCCCCAGGTGCGCTACGCCGCCGGCAACGGGCCGTTCGATGTCGCGCTGGCCGACCTGGACGGCGATCGCGTGCTGGACATGGCGGTGCCCAACCTCCTGGGCAATAGCGTGAGCGTGCTGACGGGCGTTGGCGACGGCACGTTCGCGCCGCGGGACCAGTACGGCGGCGGCTCGGGGCCTGGGGGTGTGGGCCTGGGCGATCTCGATGGCGACAACGACCCGGACATCGTCGTGTTCAACGCGACCGGCAACGCCGCGAGCGTGCTGCTGAACCTCTGTGGCCCTTTCTGCCCGGCCGACCTCGATGGGGACGGCGAGCTGACGATCTTCGACTTCCTCGAGTTCCAGAACCTCTTCGACACCGAAGACCCGCGGGCCGACTTCGACGGCGATGGCGCGCTGACGATCTTCGACTTCCTCGCCTTCCAGAACGCGTTCGACGGGGGGTGCCCGTAACGGGCGCGAGCCCGGCGCGTGCGGCGCCGCTGGCCCAGAGGAAGACTCGCTCCGCCATGAACGCGGTTCTTGTCGCGTCGGTCAGCGTTCTTGCCGCGCTGGAAGACCATCTCGCCGCGCAGACAAGAGCCTAAGCCGCGCCAGATTGGATTCCGACCGCCCCAGATTCAGTTCCGGCCGCCCCAGATTGAGTTCCGACCGCGCAGGATTGAGTCCTTGGTGGGGCGGAGGCCCTTCTGGGGGTCACCAGGGCGGTTTTGGTATTCGGACCTACGCCCGGCGGGTTACGGGCCTTTGCAAGGGCCGACCCGCGGTCAGCCAGCGGTCAGCCTCTTCCAGCGCCGGCCGAGATTGGGCCACAGCCAGCCGAAGAGCGCGTCGATCACCAGCCACGACAACATGCCGGTGAGGGCCACGAGGCACACGGCTGGCAGGCCGTAGCGGACAACCTCGGACGCCCCGTGCAGGCCGGTCTCGCGCAGGATCGCCATCGACTGGTCATACACGACCACGATGACCAGCACCATCGCCAGCGTGTACAACCACATCGCGGCCCAGGCCCAGCGGCGGTGCTGCCGGGTCACGAGGTCGTAGCGGGCCTCCGCCCCGGCCCGCACGGCGATCACCCGGCGAGAGTCGGCCGACATGACCGGCTCGGCCGTCCGTAGCATCTGCGGCTTCGCCGAGGAACCATCCCACGCTTCGTCTTCCTCGCTCGCGCCGGCCTTGCCCAGCGCGGCCCGCACGTCGTCACGCCGCGCCGGGTTGGGCACCCTTCCGGCGTCGTACTCGAAGTCCTCGACCCGCTCGGGGATCCAGACCACCAGGCCGTCGTCGCGCACGAGGCGGCGGTGGCGGAACTCGCGCAGCACGGGATCGCGGCCGGCTTGGTCGACGGCCTCGATGGCGCGCTGGATGAGCTGGCGCCGCTCGTCGGGCTCGGCCTGTCGGTACGTGGTGGCCTGTTGTTCGATGAAGTCGACGCGCGTGGCCTCGCGGACCTCGTGGGGCACGAAGGCCTGGTACAGCACGCGGCCCAGCACCACGAACAGCGCGGCGAAGAACAGGGCCGCCCAGACCCACGGCATGTCCTCGGGCAGCACCCAGGCCGTCTCGGGTGACGTCGGTGTCAAGCCGGTCGCCGTGGTCTCGGAGATGACCAGCGTCGCGTCGTCGGGCAGCACGACGCTGGTGCCCTCGGGCAGCAACAGCTGGCCGCCCTGCTGCTGGCCGATGTGCTCGACGGCGCGGCGCAGTGCGGGCCAGAGCGCGGTGGTGATGGGCACCAGCACCAGGGCCGACGTGGATGCTCGCGTCAGGATGGCCGACTCGCCGAACGCGCGGACCGTGTCCCAGCGCAGGCGCCGGCTGCTGCCTTGGACGACCGCGCGCCACCACAACCGGCGAGCGACGAACCCGCGCCAGCCGCGCAACCACGCCGCGGCGCTCCTCGGCGACGCCGAGCCGGTCCTGGCTTCCAAGCTTGGCACACGCCTGCCGAACGACGCGGTATCGCCAGCATCGTTCTGGAATCGTGCGGCCGCGAACGACGCGTCGGTCTTGAAGGCCTGCTGATCCGAGAACCGTGCGGCCACGAATACGGGCTGGACGGCGAACGTACAGCGTTCAACAAACACGGAACGCTTGAAGCTCGCCGAGCGAAAGTCCGCATCCCCGCCGAAGCTCGCCAAGCGAAAGTTCGCGTGCCCGCCGAAGCTCGCTGACTCAAAGTCCGCATCCCCGCCGAAGCTCGCCGAGAAGAACCCCGCGTCCCCGCCGAAGATCGCCGACTCGAAGACCGCGTCCCCGCCGAAGATCGCCGACTAGAACACACCGTCCGCGCCGAAGCACGCCAACGCGAAGACAACGACGCAGCCGAAC
>ERZ1740058.149-NODE-149-length-59572-cov-12.716165_pt1 | contig 59572 bp, 59 predicted proteins | sample MGYA00581745_ERZ1740058 | MGnify/ENA primary metagenome ERZ1740058 (study PRJEB43018, sample SAMN04849742) | marine metagenome | isolation source: floating plastic debris | place: Pacific Ocean | collected 2008-08-30 | study: EMG produced TPA metagenomics... | reverse complement strand
ACAGTTTGATATTGAGTTCCAGCAGATCAAAAAGATATAAGCATCGGCAAATCTCCAAAAAAACAGTAGTTCCATTTCTTTCTCAAGAAAGCTGGCTGAAAGCTGATTCTGAAAGCACCGAAGGCAAAATATTGAAGCAATGACGGTTCTTAAAAGGTGAAAATGTGTTGTTGTAGTGGATAAAATACCAGATAGCTCCAATGTGATTCTCAAGCTTTTTAGAAAAAGATAAAGTTTTACGGACTAAGCGCGAGCCCCGTCGCCGCAGGGTGCAGTTAAACCGCTCAATGTAATTTGTCTGAACCGCTCTCTTTATCGATCGCGCGACGGCGTTTGCTTAGGAAGCGTGATATGAGCCTCCCAGAGGTTGCTGTAGCAGAGGCACGCTGGTAGATGGGCGGCAAAGAACGCCATAGGGCAAGAACATAGTCGCGACTACGATCGCCAACACACAGACCGATAATCCCGCTTGTCTCACGGCTAGTGACGAGCCAAATCCATGTTGGCGGCCTTTCTACCCCATAAACGACCACGCTTTATTGCACTCCACGGTTGAGCGCTTTTTGGGCGAGGACACTTTGGACTGATATTCCACCGGCTCATACAGCAGAAGGCAGAAGTAAAAGCATTGCTGAATGGGGATTGTAGCAACTAGAGATGACCAAATCTAACTGCGACTTGCTATATTTCAAATTGACGTATTGCTGCAGCCAGGGTTCTGTAACCTCCGGCTACTCGTGCCGTTTCGGCCAGTAACAGGTGCTCTAGCAGCAGCGTATCGAGTAGGGGTATTCAGCGAACAGCAAGACTACATCATTTCCTGACGAACGGCCAAGCCGATCGCGATCGCTGACTGCAAGAGCTGTTGATATTCCGTAGCCTGAGCACTGACCTGCAGGGCTTCCAACTGGGCCAGATTGTTCTCAATACTGTGGAAAAGGTCTGACTGCCGTTGCATAAACGGCTGGTGGCGTCGCCAAATTCGCTCAATCATGAGGGCCGCTAGCAGAGTATCACGGGTTGCCGTTAGCACGGCTATCATCTCCGGATGAATCTCAGCTTTGTCTACCGTTGTCGAAATGGCCGCCAACTCAGTCTGAATGCAAAGCGCTTGCACCATATCGTTATGATGGTCAACCTCATCCAGCAGTCGAAACAGCGATCGCCGCGGCACTGTTTGTCGCCACTGATATCCATGCCAGGCGATCGCCGCCAGCAGCGTAACGCTGCCAGCCACTCCCGCAAGTATACCTAAGTGATGAGCTGCGGCCCATTGGCGCGTCAACACCAATCCCAACCCCAGACATAAGGTAAACACCACCAGCCACAGCAAACTTTCGTTGATAAGTAATGAGCGGATTCGAGACGGCGATCGTAACGCTGATGGCCGAATCATTCTGCCCACATAAATTCGATCAACATCAAATCCCGTCAGCTTTTCCAACTGACGATAAGTAATCGCTAGATCCTCAACTTTAGCCGTCATTATTTTGACTTTGCCATTCTTGACTTTTGGTTTTCAATTTTTGCCTTTCTGCCCTCCACATTCCGTGAAGTGCGGGGTTTGCGGGGGACTATAAAATAATTTACTGTCCTAAAATCAGCGACAAGAAGATTTTGATTACCTGAGAATAAAAGTTACCTTCGACAGACCGAAATAACTGAAACCCTTCGTCAGGAGCACCAAAAAAAGGCCTCAATGTCCATCCGAGCTGACTGCCGACTAGGCCGTAAAGCACTAGCCAAAACAGAAGCAGACGGTTACGAATTGGCGGAGTTTTCTCATTAAATTCTAAAACGCAACGAACTCCCTTATAAAATAAGTTAACGCCAACAAATCCCGTCAGTGAGAATATAGCCACATTAAGCAACAGAAAAAAGTGATAGTCGCGAATTGAGATCAGAAAGAAGAGCGTGATTGGGGCGAAGCTAAACAGCAGTACGCTAATAACGGAAACGGTGGTCAAGCTCAGGACAACGTATTGCTTAAAGTCTGCTCGAGAGCCAAATAAAATATCAAAGAAATAAAGCGTAGGCAAACAAATCAATAAAGTGAGTAGATAGAGAGCGGGCAGTTTTATCATAGAGACCAGCATTTGCTGCCAGCTATTGGAAGCGCCAATAATGGCTCCATATATGGCAAAAAAAAGTGAGCTGGCAATAATTAGCGATATGATTTTTGACTCAATTTTTTTGTGGTCTTGAATTTCTGTGAGAAAGGTATCGCGATCGCGCAACAGACTAATCAGTGTAGAAAAATGATTCATAGCAGCATCCCGAGTGGCGGGAATAAATTGTTAACCTTAGCCTAGCCACTCGTTGGGTTTAAAAAAGTCGGATCGCGTCAGCGCCGAGGGTCGGAATTCGTCGGACATAGTGATTTGATTTTGGACAAACAGCATCGTGCCTGCCGTGCGATTGCAGATAATGAGCGCCGGCCAGAGCGTGGTCAAGTGGAGAATAACGAGTATTCGCAGAAACGAAGTATTTGCGGGAATGAAATGTCACTAGCGGGTAGGGTGAGCACGGCTTTGACCGGTGCCTTTGGAACATTCAGGCAGAATATCTCGTTTATCCCATTCATCCGTCTCTCAAAAGCTGCTGTGATCAACGGCGCATCGGCGATCGCTCGGCAGCAAATAGGTTCTCGGCGCCAGGTTGTCGGGATGGCTGCGGTCACCAACCGGACGCCGACGATTTCTCAGATATGGCGATTGATGGTAAGTCGAATCCGATTTAAGCCGATTTGGTGACAGGCTGCTCCTTGGGGGATTCGGTTGTCACCGCTGCGGGCCGGACATCAAGCTGGGTTCGATAGTCCACTCCCAGAATTTCGGCATAAAGCCGCACATAGTCTACCGCTGATTTGCGCCAGCTAAAGTTTTGCTGCATGCCCCGCTGCTGCAGACTGTGCCAGGCTTCCTTATAACGAAATCCTTCCCATGCCCGCACCATGCAGGTGTAAAGATCTAGAGGTTCGTAGCGGTCGAAACAGTAGCCGGTGCCGGTGCCCTCGGTCGGCTCGTGATGTAACACCGTATCGACCAGACCGCCGGTACGCCGAACAATGGGGACGCAACCATAGCGCATAGCAATCATTTGACTGATGCCGCAAGGCTCAAACCGGGAAGGCATTAAAAAGGCGTCCGCCCCGGCATAAATTTGTCGACCAATGCTTTCGCTATACATGAGATAGACGGCAACCCGTCCCCGGTAGCGTGAGGCCATTTCCCAAAGCTGATTTTCATAATAGCGATCGCCGGTGCCCAACAGAACAAACTGGGCATCGGTGTAGGCCAAAAACCGATCCATTGTTTGCAGCACTAAATCCAGCCCTTTTTGTTCGACCAGGCGACTGATTAATCCCACCAGGAAGGCTTTAGAGTTGACCTCTAGCCCCATCTCCTCCTGCACCTTGGTCTTATTAAAGCGGCGCTTGTCCACTGAGTCAGCCGCAAACGGCTGGGCCAACTGCTTGTCGGTTTCCGGATTGAATACCTCAATATCAATGCCGTTTAAGATGCCGCTGAGCTTATTGCCAATAAATGACAGCAGACCTTCTAACTGCTCGCCGTATTCAGCCGTTTGAATTTGGCGAGCATAGGTAGGCGAAACCGTGTTGACGCGATCGGCATACTGCACCGCTGCAGCCATGGTGTTGTGTCCCTGCATAAACCAAGGACACCAGGTCATTTGCTCTAGCTTCCAGCGCCAAGGCCCCTGGTAAGCCAGGTTGTGAATGGTGAATACGGTGCCGATATCGGATGTCTCGTTCATCCACACGGGAATCATGCCGGTATGCCAGTCGTGACAGTGAATCACCTGCGGCTTCCAAAAGTTCCAGGCAAACTCAGCTGCGCCGTTGGCAAAAAAGGTAAACCGCCAGTCTTCATCATCGCCGCCGTAAATATTGCGGCCATCAAAGGCGGGATGGCCAAACAGATAAAGCGGTACATCCGTCCCTGGCAGCACAGTTTCATAGACTGAGAAGTCATTAAACATGGCATATCCCTGCCACACGGGCGTTTTGGGAATATCCATCTTGTCCGGTAAAAAGCCGTAATACGGCATCATAATGCGGACATCGTGTCCCATTTGGCGCAGCACTTTGGGCAGGGAGCCAACAACATCTCCCATGCCGCCTACTTTTGCCAGCGGTGCTGCCTCTGCCGCCACGAACAAGATCCGCATGTTGCCGCCCTTTAGAAAATTTTTATGTTCTTCAACAGTCTACGGTCGCATGGGATCTCTGCATAGTATTTGCGGATAACCGATAGAGGCAAAAACCACTGGAGTAGACTTGAATGAATAAATGAGTTTTGAGTTCTCAGTTTAGAGTTACGATTTAAGCGATGCGGCCAACGGACGAAGCACCCGTACGCAAAATTATTCATGTGGACATGGATGCGTTTTACGCTTCTGTGGAGCAGCGGGATGAGCCGGCCTATCGCGATCGCCCCATCGTTGTTGGGGGTACGCCGGAGCAGCGGGGCGCCGTCGCCGCCGCCAGCTATGAAGCGCGGAAATTTGGTATTCGCTCAGCGATGCCGGCCCGAATGGCCTATCAGCGGTGTCCAGACGTAATTTTCGTCAAACCCCGATTCGAAGTTTATCGGGAAGTTTCAGGCCAGATTCGCCACATTTTTGCCCGCTACACCGATTTAATTGAGCCGCTGTCACTGGACGAAGCTTATCTCGACGTAACGCACAATTTTGTTGGTGAGTCATCAGCGATCGCGATCGCCCAGGCCATTCGCCGAGATATTCGTCAAGAAACGCAGCTTACCGCCTCTGCCGGAGTTTCAGTTAACAAATTTCTGGCCAAAATTGCCTCCAGCCTGGATAAGCCCGACGGCCTCTATGTGATTCGTCCACAGGACGCTGCCGCCTTCGTGGAGACTCTGCCCATTAGCAAGTTTCACGGCATCGGGCAGGTCACTGCCGCCAAAATGCACAAACTAGGTATTCAAACTGGGGCAGACCTGAAGCAGTGGTCGGAGTCTGATCTAGTTAAAAAATTTGGCAAAGTGGGGCGGTTCTACTACCGAGTAGCGCGGGGACGAGACGATCGCCCAGTAAACCCGAACCGCATCCGCAAATCAATTGGCGCTGAAAAGTCCTTTGCGCCTGATTTGGACACCCGAGCAGCCATGGAAGCGGCCCTGACACAAATTGCTCAGCGCGTTGGTCAACGGGTGCAGGAACAGCGGCGCGGCGGCTACACCCTAACGCTCAAAATTAAGTACAGCAGTTATCAGCAGGTGACCCGCAGCCAAACTCAGCCGCAGCCCATTCGCGCCACCGCACAGATTTTGGCTTTAGGTAAAGCCATGCTGCACCAGCATGTCGATGATGCCGCTAAAGTGCGACTGTTGGGCCTCTCACTTTCCAACTTGGAACCCTTATCCTCAGAAATTGAGTTTATTCAACTATCGCTAGACCTGGCGCCGCTAGTTATCGCCGCCGGCGATCGCCATTGATGTCCCCGTTTACATCCATCTAAAAACCCAGAGCTTTCAAACCTGCTATCGTCATACCAGAAGTTATGGCTAGAAAGGGTTTTAGCCAATTAGCATAGACTTCTGCAAGCCAATGATGGCCGCTATGGTGGTTTAATAGCGTTCGCTAAAAACATGCACCAGCCCCAAAAATAGGGCCAGCAGGGCTAAATAAGCCGCCATGGCGACTAACAAATTCACGTCGAAAATGTTTTGACTGCCGCCAAATGTGGGGCTGACAAATAAAGTTGAAAATGGAGCGACAAATGGCTGGGACAAACCATAGATGCCGCTGGCAAACGTGTTGTCTGAATTGGCCCCAGACAGTCTCAAAATAAAGCGCAGCGTGAGCAGCAGCTGTAGGGCAGTTACCAAAAAAATGACGCCTCGGACAAAGATATCTAAAGCCGTCAGTTTGCGGGCTTTGGTGTGACGCGCCGCCTCTTGAGCCAGTTGCTGACGCTCGTGCTGACCCGCCGGAGCATGGGAAACCTCGTTCCAACCGTGCGTTAAATCAGCATCACGGGCACCGTTGGGGGGCTGCTGTGGCGCCTGGGGAGAATTATGAGAATCGTTAGGATAAGACATTTTTATTGCTGGGCATCAATCCCAAAACGATAGCAAACCTTTTAAATCTTGCAATTATTCTTGGGATAGGAATTGTAATAAAAAAGACACAGAATGTAGAGCGCGGAGTTACTGACGAAAATCCAAAATCTAAAATTTCATCTACCTCATCCCCCAAAACCTCTGAGCAGGCTCTGCCAATACTCGTACGGGCGAACGCCGTTCGCTCCAACATCCAGCTGCCTCCAACGTCCTCACTACCAGCGTCTGAGCGTTCTGATCGGCCAGCGGAGTTCACAGACAGAACCGGTTTCGCTGATTGATCGCTGAAACTTGCCGCGTAATCGTTTGGCTAGGGTGCGGGTCTGCTGAGTGCCGCGTCCGCACCGCTCAAGGGGCAGCGAGTCCTGCAGATAGGGCAAGTCCAAGCTGTTGCTGAGATCTTCTAACTGAAAATAAACGTGGTGGAGTTGAGCGACTTGGCGATCGCAGCTCTGAACATCAGCCGTTGAGCAAGTTTGACAAAACAGCTCCAGCTGACGACGCAGGGCAAACACATCCTGCAGCAAGCCATTGCGAATCGTATCGGCAGTCTGATTCTGCCTTTGAATTTGATATCGCTGCCACCATCGCAGCAGTTCTGGCGCGTCCAGGCTTTTCGTGTTCAATCCCCCGACCCCCTTCGTCATCGTATCTTCCCAGCTCATGAGCATTTCAAATCAGTGAGCAGTTAATTTCGGCAGCAAGATTGGCAGTTTTCGGCAAAGAATAATTTGCTAAATGAGATAAGCGAACACTGGAGTGTGAGGGCGGCAGGGTAGCAGGGCGGCAGGGTGGCAGGGTGGTTGAGTAATGGAGTATGGGGAGATTAGCGGAGTTTATCTGTAAGGATTTAGGTTGAGTGGATGGTTTTGGATTCTAGATTTTGGGTTTTGGCGTTTCCCGCACCGAATTCCGAATCCATCTCCCCGACGATGAAAGAACCTCTTAGAATTGGGTAATTAAACGGATAGTAAGGAAGGAGTTTCGGACGTGGCGGAAAAATATACTCCCGCAGCGATCGAGGAAAAGTGGCAGCAGGTTTGGGCGGAGCAGGGGCTGGACAAGGCCGAAGCAGACGCCAGCAAGCCCAAGTTTTATGCGCTGTCGATGTTTCCCTATCCTTCCGGCAATTTGCACATGGGCCACGTGCGCAACTATACGATTACCGATGTGATCGCGCGGGTGCGGCGGATGCAGGGCTATCGCGTGTTGCACCCGATGGGCTGGGATGCGTTTGGCTTGCCGGCGGAGAATGCCGCCATCGATCGCGGTATTCATCCTGCCAAGTGGACGTATCAAAATATTGAGCAAATGAAAGCGCAACTCAAGCAGTTGGGCCTCTCCTACGACTGGGACCGCGAGGTCGCCACCTGCTCGCCGGACTATTACAAGTGGACGCAGTGGAGCTTCATTCAGTTCTTAAACGCGGGCTTGGCCTATCAAAAAGAAGCAGCGGTGAACTGGGACCCCGTGGATCAAACGGTGCTGGCGAACGAACAGGTGGACAGCGAGGGGCGATCGTGGCGTTCCGGCGCGAAGGTGGAGCGCAAGCTGCTGCGCCAGTGGTTTTTGAAAATTACCGCCTATGCCGACGAGCTGCTGCAGGATTTGGATCAGCTTCCCGGCTGGCCCGATCGCGTGCGCCTGATGCAGGAAAACTGGATCGGCAAGTCTACTGGCGCTAAGGTCACTTTCAAAACGGAGCAGGGCGACGACTTGGAGGTGTTCACCACGCGACCCGATACGCTCTGGGGCGCGACGTTTATGGTGCTGTCGCCAGAGCATCCACTGGTGGAGAAATTGACCACGGCGGCGCAAAAGGAGGCGATCGCGGCATACCAAATCGCTGCCGCCGCCAAGAGCGACATTGACCGCACCGACGACGGCAAAGAAAAATCTGGCATCTGGACGGGCAGCACTGCGATCAATCCGGTCAATGGCAAACAGATTCCTATCTGGATTGCGGACTACGTGCTGATGGGCTACGGCACGGGCGCAATTATGGCAGTGCCTGCCCACGACCAGCGGGACTTTGAGTTTGCCCGCAAGTTTGGCTTGGCAGTGAAAGTGGTGGTGCAGCCCGAGGGGGAAGACTTCGATGGCGCCACAATGGCCGAGGCGTGGCCCGGTGACGGCGTTATGGTGCATTCCGGGCCATTGGACGGCACGCCGGCAGGCAAAGGCGAAGGGCAGAGTGTTGAAAAGGCGATCGCCTGGCTAGAAAAAGAGGGCAAAGGCGCCGGTCAAGATAACTTCCGCCTGCGAGACTGGCTAATTTCCCGCCAGCGCTACTGGGGCGTGCCAATTCCCGTGATTCACTGCCCCAGCTGCGGCGCAGTGCCGGTGCCCGATGAGCAGTTGCCGGTGGAGCTGCCGGAAAATGTCGAGTTCAGCGGTCGCGGCGCGTCGCCTCTGTCTCAGCTAGATGACTGGGTGAATGTGCCCTGCCCCACCTGTGATGAAGCGGCCAAGCGGGAAACCGACACCATGGACACTTTTATCGATTCGTCGTGGTACTTCTTGCGCTATGCCGACGCCAATAATGAAGCGGCGATCTTCGAGTCGGCAAAGGCGAACGACTGGTTGCCGGTGGATCAGTATGTGGGCGGTATTGAGCACGCGATTTTGCACTTGCTGTACTCGCGCTTTTTTACCAAGGTGTTGCGTGATCGCGGCCTGATCGACATCGACGAACCCTTCAGCCGTCTGCTCACCCAGGGCATGGTGCAAAACATCACCTACAAGAATCCCAAAACGGGCAAGTACATTCCCATTGACCAAATTACCGACATCGAGAATCCGGTTGATCCGGGCACGGGTGACCCGCTAGAGGGCTTCTACGAAAAGATGTCGAAGTCAAAGTACAACGGCGTCGCTCCCCAGGATGTCTTGGGCAAGTACGGAGCCGACACGGCTCGCATGTTCATTCTCTTCAAAGCGCCCCCCGAGAAGGATCTGGAATGGGACGACGCTGACGTTGAGGGGCAGTATCGCTTCTTGAATCGGGTGTGGCGACTGGTCACCGAGTTTGCGGAAAACCCAGCAGCGGCCAAAGCAGCCAAAGCCCCCGCAGAATTGTCTAAACCCGAAAAGGACCTCCGCCGCGCTGTGCACATCGCCATTAAGGAAGTTACCGAAGATGTGGAGGGCGACTATCAGTTCAACACAGCAGTGTCGGAGATGATGAAGCTCAGCAACGCTTTGAGCGATGCCAAGTGCCTTGAATCACCTGCCTATGCCGAGGGCATTGCTACTCTGGTAAAACTATTGGCCCCCTTTGCCCCCCACGTCGCCGAGGAACTGTGGCAGCAGCACTTGGGCATGGCCGGTTCCATTCACCAGCAGGGCTGGCCCATGCTGGACAAAACGGCGTTAGTCGCGGACGAGATTACGTTGGTCATCCAAATCATGGGCAAGACCCGTGGCACCATCGAAGTGCCTGCGAGTTCTGACAAAGCCGCGTTGGAACAGTACGCTCGCGACTCTAACATCGCTCAAAAATACCTGGAGGGCAAGGAAATCAAGAAGGTGATTGTCGTCCCCGGCAAGCTAGTCAACTTCGTCGCGAAGTAATCGGTAAGAAGAAATTGGGGGTAATGTAAGTGCGATTATCCTCAATTTTCCATAAACCTCTGTGGGATAACATTCCGCTTCACTCATCGCTAGTTCTCTTTTGTTCTCAACCGCCAACTCAACACGGTCGGCATGCAAGCGGGTTGTTATGCAGTGTTTTCAAGATCACTCAACAACGCATGGTTTGAGATATGCATCAACCATGATCAATGCTTTGGCAGAGCAAGTTGCGGTTAATTATCTGATTCTACAAGCCTGCCAAGAGCTTCAACAGATTGCCGCCAACCGCTTTCCATACCACTTGCAACCATGCCGTCACGGTCTTCCTGGTTCATTGCTGTGCTGTGCGTGCGAATCTCAGTCGTATATTCATCAATGGCTACAAACTCAGCTTTTTCCAGCATGACGTGTCCACGTTCCGGCATTCCCAAGAATTCAAACGTCTGTACGATCCGTTCATTCTCAGCGACTTCATGAAAACATCCGGTAAACTCATATTCATTACCATCTTCTGATTGCTCAGCAATGTGCCAACTTCCGCCGTCTTTACAATTGAAGTGATACACTTTCATCCGGTTACCGCGGCACCACCAACCCGCAAAGAGTTCTTCTTTGGTATATGCTTCAAACACCTTTTCTAACGGAGCATTGATTGTGACAGTTCCAAGGATATTTTGCGAATTTTCTGGGGCTGTTACTTTCAGATGTGCCATGCCGTTATCTTCCTAATTGATTACTGTTCTTCTAGTAGTTTTTCCAAAGCATTAAAGCGGGCATTCCAGACTTTTTCATACTCGCTGAGATACGCCGCTGCTACTTCGATAGTTTTCGGTTGAATCTGAATCACTTTCTCCTTTCCACTTCGACGCTTGATGATGAGTCCTGCTTTCTCCAACACACTGACGTGCTTTGCGATCGCTGCCAAAGACATCGCATAGGGTTCCGCTAATTCGCTGATAGTATGCTCTGCTCCCGATACCCGCTTAAGGATGTCTCGTCGGGTCACATCGGCGAGAGCGCCAAAAATTTTATCAAGAGAGGTACTTGATTCAACCATTTGGTTGAATGTTAGGCCTTAGTGTAGACATTGTCAAGCGTCATAATTCCTTGGCGTTTGGGATGGTTGATTTTTAAGATTGCAAGCAGCCTTTCTGATCTGGGGAGCTAGTTGTGCTGCATAACGTTCGTGTTCAGCGGACGCACCTCCCCTCCTTAACTCTAACAAAGCAAGCTAGTAAGTTCCGCTGCAACACGGTTGTTAGCTGGCAATGCCTCACCGATCTACTTCGTTGAATTTCCACGGCTGCTGTCTCCACCCTAATCTTCGTTTTGCTGATGATGTATCCACTTGAGGTAGATGAATCTCCACTAGCTCTATGGTTTCTCGAACCAATGCTTCAAGCTGGTTGACCGCTACTGGAGGTTCCTGATGAAACAGCCTTTCAAGACGAGCGGCAAGATTCTCAGGAGCAATTTCCATTTGCTCAATAAACCTGCTCATCCGCTTGAATTGGAATGTTGAATAATACAAACGGTTCAACCCAGATAACACGCCGAGAAGGTTTTGGGCTGACTCAACCAGGATTTGATAATACCAAAGTGTCGTATCTCTCTTGGCCAACCGTTCCTGCATTCCCCAAATTGCGAAGAACTTGAGGTAATGCTCAATCATCTTTTGTGCGAGTTCATCTGGATAATTTGCTACTTTGACTTTCCATCGCTGAATGAGTGTTTCGCCGTACAGTGGGATGCCAACTAATGTTCCAGACATCGCTTTCACTAATGGGGATTGAATGTCATGTCCTTCCAAGATATTTGAAATATCCTTCTCCCATTGTGCAATCGTCACATGACCAAACTGACACTCAACACCGTTCACAAGGTAACTCTCGGCGAACCCACCCTCCTTTCGATCACCCAAAATCCAGAGCCGTTCTGAACCTTGATTCTGTTGACGCGCAAGTTGTAATTCTTCCTCGGAAGGCAATTCGTCGTAATAAATGCTCATGTCACAATCAGAGTATTCATCACATAGCCCTTCCGCAACTGAGCCTGCGACCATTGCTGCTTTGGTTTTCGGATTAGCAATGTAAGCTTCAACGTTGCGTTTTGCTAATGCCAATAAATATTGAGGTCGATTATTCATGGATTTTCATGTCTTGGGTGAGGATATAAATCCATGATGCAACACTGAATTTTGCAGGCTAACTACTTATTTATGCAGATTCTAGTCTGCATAACGTGATGACCTATAACCACATTGCAATAATGGTTGTGCAAGCGTTCCGATGTGATCTGATCGCATCTCTAAAGGGAGTATTATGCGGATGGGCGATCGCCTCAAATTCCCACCACGATCGCCCTCAATCACCGCCAAGCAAATTTACTATCAGGCATTTTCGCCTGTTTTTAACCTATCAACAGCTTTAATCTTTTGCTGAAGACGCTCAACAGTATCAGAGTCCAGTTCCTTTTCTGGGGGAACCATTTCTCGTTCAGCTAACGCTGCGGCAATCTCAGATGATGAGCCTTGTCCGAGTTCTTGTACCATCGAGTCGAATAAACGTTTTTGCTGTTGGACTTCTTCATCAGAAATTGGATTGACAGCATAGGCAAGCGTCACCTGTCGGGTCAGAGCATAGACAATATATTGATTTAGGGAAACTCCTTCACCTTCGGCCAGGTGCGCTAGTTGCTGATGCAAGGTTTCTGGTAATCGCAGGGTTAATCGACTCATGAGTTACCTCCATTTCCGGCTAATTTGACGACTAACTCAACTGGAGTCATGACTTGTAAGCCCAGAGATGCTTCAGCGCTGCGGAAGTCACGAAGATTGGACGTAACCACTATGGCACCGGCATTCATGGCACAGTCAACGACTAAATCATCCCCTGCATCGGGTGAAGTAGGCCGCCATGAATAGTAAATTGCCACAAACTGAGAAAGAGCCAACAGTTCACCGACGACAGGTTGGAGTCCTTGCCAGCGTTTTTGAGAAAGTTTACGAGATAAAACATCAACGTACTCGTAAGCCAGGGCGGTAGAAACGTAGACGGTTAATAAACCCGCTAACCAAGCGTCTATGACTAATCCGGCAGCACCGCCCTGCTTGGTCAGGCCCTCGAAGACAACATTGGTATCAATCACAACTCGAAACGCTGAATCAGCAGTCATGACACTAAAATAGCACCACCTGTAGTGTCATGGCGATGAGGAATGTGTTCGGCTTCTTCCCCACAATCATGATAGAGCGATGATAACTAACTATTGTGCGATCGCATCTCTAAAAACGATCTCATGGAGAGGGTTGATCGCCCCAAATCCCCCTTAGCGATCGCATCGCTACAAACGATCTCATTGGTAGGAGCAATAACCTACCAAGTCACTGTTTGCAAACCCTCTATTCCTTGGAAATGAACGTCACGTGTCGCCAAAATTAGAGCGTGTTGCAGAGCAAGAGCGGCAATCCAGAGATCATTTTCAGGTATGGGACGCCCTGCAAGCCTTAACTTGTTTTTGACCTCACCATACTGTTGGGCGGTTTCAGCATCGCATCCCAATATAGTACTGCTGGCAATGAGTTCATCGACTCTCGATAGGTTTGCTTCAACCCGCCTTGACTTTCTGGCTCCATAACACAACTCGCCAACAGCAATGCTTGGAAGGAAGATTTCGCTGGCTTGAACAAGATTGCTTTTGACAGTTGCATCGTTGGCAAAAAGCGCAATGACGATGTTGGTATCGAGCAAGAACCTACCACTCATCAACATCTACTTGTTCGCAATCTTGCTCAATGGCCTCACGCATCAGCCGAAGGTCAGCAGAAGAAATTGAACCAGCAAAACGCAATAATTGCTGCCCTGGCGTACCTCGGACTTCTGCCTGTACCAGCGATCGCACAAATTCGAGTACCTGCCTTTGCAAAGGCTGCGGCATAACTTTAAGTTGTTCAACGACTTCATCGATGATGGGGATATTCATGTGATCCTCCTTGCTACTATTCTACAAGGCTTAACCAGAGAGTTTTAGGAGAAAGCGGGTATGAAGCCGACAGGCGATCGCCCCAAACTCCCCTCAGCGATCGCACCTTCCAAAAGCAATCTTATGCAGATGAGCGATCGCCCCGAACCCTACCGCAATCCCTGATTGGCCACCATCTAGTCATCCTGGATCAGCCGTTTTTGGGAATGACTCTACCGGGGCACTCGCTCTGGCTTGAGCATCCAATTTGCGACTCCAATGCCGACAATCGCCAACGCTCCCATGGGATAAAACGCATAGATGTAAGAGCCCAGCCAGTCCCTAATTTGCCCCGTCACTAATGTACCGACTAAGGCTCCTGCCCCATAGGCGGTAAATACAATTCCATAATTTTGAGCGTACTGCTCAGGATTAAAGAAGCGGAGGGTAATCGTCGGAGCCATGGCTAGCCACCCTCCCAAACAAAACCAAAATAGACAAAAGGCGAATAAATAAGTCGTGACGTGCCCTGCTTGCGCATGGATCATCAGCACGCAGGCCATTAAAACCAACGTATAGGAGGCGATCGCCACCCGGCGGGGCTTAAAGCGATCGCATAGCCAGCCAAACAGCGGTCGACTGACGCCGTTAAAAAGGGCGAATAGGGCAACGCTAGTGGCCGCTAACTCCGGGTTGATGTTGATCATCTCCTCCCCAACTGGACTGGAAATGCCAATGGCACTTAGGCCGATCAAAGTACCGATGGCGTAGCAAATCCACAATCCATAAAACGCTCGACTCTTAAACAGATTGGTCGGATAGGTCAGAGCGGCTGTAGAGGTTGACGCTGTGAAATTCCGAGGGGGATGCCAATCTTTGGGGGGTAGTTTAAGGGCGATCGTAATGCCCAAAACAATTGCCATAAAGACGATGCCCAAGAGCCGCAAAGTCGGTCTAACGGTGTAGACACTAATTAACTGATTGGCGATGGGCGCAGTCACTAGAGGCGACAGTCCAAATCCAATAATTGTGAGGCCCACCGCTAATCCTTTCTTATCAGGAAACCACCTGGCAATCACCACCATCGGGACGCCATAGGTGATGCCAACGCCTGTGCCGGCAATCACTCCGTAGGTCAGGGTGATAATTTCAATATTGGTGGCAAAACTGGAGAGAATATAGCCTAGCCCCATGACGATACCCCCAATCGCCGCCACGATTCGGGTACCGATGCGAGGAATGTAAAATCCCGCAATGGGCATGAATGTCGCATAGAAAACGAGTGCAAACGTATAGGGCAAGAGGCTTTCCGTCGCACTGATATTTAATTCACTTTCCAGCGGTTTTCTAAAGACACTCCAGGAGTAAACGCTTCCCAGACACAGTAAAACAGTGGTTCCCAGGGGAATGAGTAACCATCTTCCCTTATCGGCAGGGAGGCCAAATATAGTGAAGTCTGAGTTTTCATAGGTAAGCGACATAGGCTGCAGGCTGCGTAATTGAACCTAATGTTTACTCAACTTTTAAGCCGTGGTCTCGAAAGATAGCCTTGGTCGCTTCGACCTGCTCAGGAATCGGCGGACTGGTATTCTCCAGTTGGTAAGGTAAACCCAACTCTTGCCATTTGAATTCGCCCATCTGGTGGAAGGGCAGCACATCAACTTTTTCGACGGCATTGAGGCTGGCGGCAAATTGGGCTACGCCTGCGACATTGGCCGGATCATCCGTGAGCCCAGGAACGAGGACAAAGCGAATCCAGCTTGGTTTCTGGATCTCGCTGAGATAGCGAGCAAAGTGGAGAGTTGGCTCAATGGCAACGTGAGTGACTCGATGGTACGTTTCAGGGTCGAAGGATTTGATATCCAGCAGCACCAAATCGGTGTAGTCGAGGACCGGTTTGGCGGCGGCAAAATCAGGAAAGCCGGAGGTGTCGAGGGCGGTGTGGATGCCAAGGTCGTGGCAGCGACGGAAGATTTCGCGCACAAATTCTGGCTGCAGCAGGGGTTCACCGCCAGTAACCGTGACGCCGCCGGCGGAGTATGTGAAATACGACTGGTAGGTTTTGATGTCGTCGATCAGCTTATCCACCGTGATTTCTTGGCCGCCGTGGCGATCGCGGGTATCGGGATTGTGGCAGTACAGGCAGCGCAGCAGGCAGCCCTGGGTAAAGATGACGTAGCGAATGCCGGGACCATCTACAGTGCTGCTGGTTTCGATGGAGTGGATTCGGCCTTGCTGCCCAGAGTGCGGATGGGATGATGAGCGATGGTGGATAGCGGAAGAATGAGTCATAGCGCCAGCAGGATTGGGCGAAGCCGGGAGGATTACGAAGTTGAGCAAACTGCCAATCGGGGCAGCCTCCAGCCTCGCCCGGAAAATGAGCGGGGTTTGTCCTGTTTTGATCAAATCCGCTCGTGGAAGGTGCGGCTGATGACGTCGAGCTGCTGTTCGCGGGTGAGCTTGACAAAGTTCACCGCATAGCCCGACACGCGAATGGTCAGCTGTGGATAGTTTTCGGGATGCTCCATGGCGTCTAGCAGCGTCTCGCGATTGAGGGCGTTGACGTTGATATGGTGACCGGTGTCGTGGAAATAGGCATCCAGCACACCAATCAGATTGTGGACTTGAGCTTCCTTGGTTTTCCCGAGCGCCGCCGGAACAATAGAGAAGGTATAGGAAATACCGTCTTGGGCGTGCTCGTAGGGCAGTTTGGCGACGGAGGCACAGGCCGCGATCGCCCCTTTCGTGTCCCGTCCGTGCATGGGATTCGCTCCGGGGGCAAAGGGCTCGCCCGCTTTGCGACCATCGGGGGTGCTGCCGGTTTTTTTGCCGTACACCACGTTGGAGGTGATGGTGAGGATGGACTGGGTCGGCACGGCGTTACGGTAGGTCGGTCGTTCGCGCACCAGGTTCATAAACTGTTCAACCAAGCCCGCAGCAATTTGATCGACGCGATCGTCGTTATTGCCAAATTTCGGAAAATCACCGTCGATTTCATAGTCTACGGCCAGTCCAGCTTCGTTACGCAAGACTCGCACCTGAGCGTACTTGATGGCCGAGAGGGCATCCCCGACGACGGACAAGCCCGCAATGCCGCAGGCCATCGTGCGATATACGTCGCGATCGTGCAGGGCCATTTCGATGCGCTCATAGCAGTACTTGTCGTGCATGGCGTGAATCACGTTCAGGGTGTTGACGTAGGTTTTGGCCAACCACGCCAGCATGTGACTAAGCTTTTCGGTGACTTCGTCGTAGTCCAAAACGGGGCCAGTGATCGGGGCGATCGCCGGACCGATCTGTTCTCCTGATTTCTCGTCCTTGCCGCCGTTGATGGCATACAGCAGCGCCTTAGCCAGATTCACCCGAGCGCCGAAGAACTGCATTTGCTTGCCGATGCGCATGGCCGATACGCAGCAGGCGATGCCGTAGTCGTCGCCATACAGGGGTCGCATCAGGTCGTCATTTTCGTACTGAATCGAGCTGGTGTCGATCGAGGTTTGAGTACAGAAGCGCTTGAAGGCGAGCGGCAGTTTTTCTGACCACAGCACGGTCAGGTTGGGCTCGGGAGCGGGGCCAAGATTATAGAGAGTTTGCAGCACCCGGAAGCTGTTTTTGGTCACCAGGGGCCGATCATCTTCGCTAAGGCCGCCGATGCATTCAGTCACCCAGACTGGATCGCCAGAGAAGAGCTGGTTATAGTCTGGGTGACGCAGGAAGCGGACCAGGCGCAGCTTCATCACCAGATGGTCGATCAGCTCCTGGGCGGCGGCCTCCGTTAGGGTGCCATTGGCCAAATCTCGCTCAATATAGATATCTAAGAACGTGGAGATGCGCCCCAGAGACATGGCCGCTCCGTTTTGCTCTTTGACCGCTCCGAGATAGCCAAAATAGGTCCACTGAATGGCTTCTTGGGCCGTTACCGCAGGGCGACTGATGTCAAAGCCGTAGCGTAAGGCCATCACCTTGAGTTCGGCCAGCGCCCGAATCTGTTCGCTAATCTCTTCGCGCTGCTGAATCACCGGTTCAGTGATGGCGTCCACTTCTAGAGACGCCAGCTGATCGCGCTTGTCGGCCATCAGGCGATCGCAGCCATACAGCGCCACCCGGCGATAATCGCCAATGATGCGCCCCCGACCGTAGGCGTCTGGCAGTCCCGTGATGATGCCGGAGTGGCGAGCTCGCCGCATTTCCTGGGTATAAGCATCAAAGACGCCGTCATTGTGAGTCTTGCGATACTTAGTAAAAATTTCCTTGGTGCCCGCATCCAGCTCATAGCCGTAGGCTTCCAAAGACTTCGCCACCACGCGGATGCCGCCCGCTGGCATAATCGCTCGCTTCAGAGGCTGATCGGTTTGCAGGCCGACAATTTGCTCCAAAGCCGGATCGATGTAGCCGGGGGCATGAGCGGTAATGCTGGCCGGCACCCGAGTATCGACATCCAAAATCCCGCTTTCCCGCTCTAGGGCCATCAGGTTACGCACCTGCTGCCAGAGGGCCAGGGTGCGATCGCTGGCTCCGGTTAAGAACGTCGCTTCGCCGGTATAGGGCGTGTAGTTGGTTTGAATAAAATCGCGGACGTTGATCTCAACGGTCCACACGCCAGAACGGAAACCCTGCCAGGCATGTTGGTTTTCGGGCAGGCGGGGAATATCGGTTTGGCGGATGGGAGTAGTGACCATGAAAAGAACCTCGCTGTGGGAGAGTGATGGAGTGTGAGGGTAAGAGAGTGTGAGAGTGAGGATGGGTTGGCGTATAGCCTGCAGGCATTCCAGAAAGGCGGAACCGGGGTCTGAAAGACATAGCCTTTCCAAAGGGCTTGAGGGTGAACGTAGAGGTTAAACGGACTGCAATTCGGGGGTGGGAACGGTGGGGCGATCGCTCGCATCGAGCGGCGACAGGCCGCGATAGGCATCGACCAGCAGCTGTTTGAGATCGCTAATCAGCGGATAGCGGGGGTTAGCGACCGTACATTGATCGTCAAAGGCTTGGTCGGCAATCAAATCAAGCTTGGTAAAGAAGTCTTCTTCGCTGCCCGACATGGCATCACGGATGGATGCGGGAATATCGAGTCGCCGCTTCAGGTCTTCTACCTCAGCAATCAGCGCGTTCACTTTCTCGGTTTCGGTGATGCCCGTGAGGCCCAAAAATTCAGCAATGCGGGCATAGCGAGCGGTGGCTTCGGGATACTTGTATTGGGAGAAGGTCGCCTGCTTAAAGGGCGCGTCTGTGGCGTTATAGCGAATGACGTGGGAAATCATCAGCGCATTGGCCAGACCGTGGGGAATGTGGAACGTGCCGCCAAGTTGGTGGGCCATCGAGTGGCAAATGCCTAAGAAGCTGTTGGCAAAGGCCATGCCCGCGATCGTCGATGCATAGTGAACTTTTTCCCGCGCCTCCGGATCATTGGCGCCGTGATGATAGGCCCGAGGCAGATATTCGAATAGCAGCTGGATGGCTTCCAAAGCCAGCCCACTGGTGAAGTCCGACGCCATGACAGAGACATAGGCTTCTAGAGCATGGGTGAGGGCATCAATCCCACCGTAGGCCGTCAGGCGCTTGGGCAAATTGAGCACCAGCGCCGGATCGACAATGGCCATCGTCGGGGTCAAGGCGTAGTCGGCCAAGGGATATTTGATGCCGACGCGGTGATCCGTCACCACCGCAAAGGGCGTCACCTCAGACCCGGTGCCCGATGTTGTGGGAATGGCAACCATCGCGGCTTTTTCACCCAGCGGCGGTAGTTCGTACACCCGCTTGCGGATGTCCATAAACCGCATCGCCAGCCCCTCGAACTCGATTTCGGGATGCTCGTACATCAGCCACATAACCTTGGCGGCATCCATGGGCGAGCCGCCCCCCAGCGCGATAATCACGTCGGGGTTGAACGAGTTCATCAGTGCCAGTCCTCGCTGCACGGTGTCGAGGGAGGGATCCGGCTCCACATCATAAAAGATGTCGTAGGCCAAGCCCACCTGCTTTAGGGCCTCTTCCAAACTCGCGGTCATGCCCAGGTCGTACAGCGGTTTGTCGGTAACGATAAAGGCGCGGCGCTTGTCTGCCAGGTCTCGAATAGCCACGGGTAGGGAGCCGTATTTGAAATACACCTTGGGCGGCACCCGGAACCAGAGCATGTTTTCTCGCCGTTCGGCCACCGTTTTGATGTTGAGCAGGTGGCGCGGCTCCACATTTTCACTGATGGAGTTGCCGCCCCAGGTGCCGCAGCCCAGGGTCAGCGAGGGGTCAAGCCGGAAGTTATAGAGGTCGCCGATCGCCCCTTGCGACGACGGCGTGTTAATCAGCACCCGCGCCGTTTCGACACTGTCTTCAAAGTTGCGAATGTGGTCCAGATTGGCCGGGTCGGTGTAGAGCACGGCGGTATGGCCGCGACCGCCAAAGCGCACGAGTCGTTGAGCTTTGGCAACGGCATCCTGAAAGTCACTAGCCCGGTACATGGCGAGCACCGGCGATAGTTTTTCGTGGGCAAAGGGCTCGTTCACGTCGATGTCGGTGACTTCGCCAATCAGCACGCGGGCGTTGGCTGGCACCGTAATTCCGGCCAGCTCGGCGATGCGGCTGACGGACTGCCCCACAATGCTAGCATTCAGTCGACCGTTGACAATTAGTTGGCTAGCGACGGCGGCGCGATCGCCCGCCGCCAAAAAGTGGGCTCCCCGCAGCGCAAACTCCTGTCGCACGTCCTCATAGACCTCGTCGGCCACGATCACCGACTGCTCACTGGCGCAAATCATGCCGTTGTCAAAGGTTTTGCTGAGCAAAATCGAGGAAACCGCTACCCGAATATCCGCCGACTCGTCGATCAGCGCCGGGGTATTGCCCGCACCAACCCCTAACGAGGGATGGCCAGAGGAGTAGGCCGCCCGCACCATCGAGGGTCCCCCCGTTGCCAAAATCAGGCTGATATCGGGGTGCTGCATCAGCGTCTGGGACAGCTCCACGGTGGGCTCATCAATCCAGCCGATGATGTCGGGGGGAGCACCGGCGGCCACGGCGGCCTCCAGCACCACTCGAGCGGCTTGAATGGTGCAGCGTTTGGCTCTGGGGTGAGGGGAGAAAATGATGGCGTTGCGGGTTTTCAGCGCAATCAATGCTTTGAAAATCGCCGTCGAAGTCGGATTGGTTGTCGGCACAATCCCGGCCAAAATACCCACCGGTTCGGCAATGCGTTGAATACCGAAGGATTGATCTTCTTCAATGACGCCGCAGGTTTTTTCCTGCTTGTACTTGTTATAAATAATTTCTGATGCAAAGTGATTTTTGATCACCTTATCTTCGACCACTCCCATACCCGTTTCTTCAACGGCCATTTTGGCGAGCGGTATCCGTGCCGTATTGGCGGCTAAGGCTGCTTTCTTAAAAATGTAATCAATATTTTCTTGCGAGAAACTGGCATATTTTGCTTGCGCTGTCTTTACCTTTTGAATGAGTTCTTCTAAGGCTTGAATAGAAGCGATCGCCATAGTCAACTCCTTACTGAAAATCAACAATTTAAGCGGCGGCTGCCGTCATAACTGGACGACTGCATCCCTAAACTGCAGTCGGGATGGCGACAGCCTGGAAGAGCATAAGCCTTGAATTTCAAGGCTTTGAGAGCCAAGCGAGTGCGATAATGTTGAGTAAAAATGCTTAGCCTCTTTGGTTCACAGTGTAGCCCCAGCGAAGCGACCCGTTCTGATAGATTCACAAAAGAAAACAACTGCAAAGACCATTAAGTTTTCGTTATGAAAATATTTTCGTTTCCCTAAGAGTGCCGCGATGGAGTCAATCATTAGTATCGACAAAAACAATATGTGGATTGTTTTTGTATTCGTTTTTTCACTATGTCTAAAAACTGAAGAAATGTTGAAGCAATCCGACTGCAGTTAAATACTTCGGCTGAAATTTAACTTTAATGAAATTGCTACGGTCGAACTTTATTCTGAAGGCAGTGGCTACTAGAGTTGACGCAACCAGGAAATATTCACGAGCTGATTTCCTGATTACACTGCTTCTCTATTCTGTTGATCATGCAGGTGTCTCCATGCTTCAAGTGCAACCGCTGACCCCTGATCCGGCCTATGACATCCTCGATTCAGAAAATCAGCCCCTGAAGGCGATTTTTCGACCCTCGACGATCGCGGTGATTGGGGCGAGCGATCGCCCCGGCAGCGTGGGCCGCACGCTCCTGTGGAATCTCATTAGTCACCCCTTTGGGGGTACGGTGTTTCCCGTCAATCCCAAGCGCAGCAGCGTTCTTGGCATCAAGGCTTACCCCACCATCGGGGCGGTGCCCGAAGCCGTTGAGCTAGCAATCATCGCCACCCCGGCCCCCACCGTACCCGCCATCATCCGCGACTGTATTGCCGCTGGCATTAAGGGAGCGATCGTGGTGTCTGCCGGTTTCAAAGAAATTGGTGAGCCGGGCATCGCACTGGAACAGGACATTCTGCACCTGGTTAATCAAAGCTCCCTGCGCCTGATTGGGCCCAACTGCCTGGGCGTGATGAATCCCCAAATTGGCCTGAATGCCACCTTTGCCGGCACCATGGCAAAACCGGGAAACGTTGCCTTTATCAGCCAAAGTGGAGCTATTTGTACCGCTGTGCTGGACTGGAGCCGGCGAGAAAATGTTGGCTTCAGTGCCTTTGTCTCCATTGGCTCCATGCTGGATGTGGACTGGGGCGACCTGATTGATTACTTGGGGGATGACCCCCACACCCGCAGCATCGTGATTTACATGGAAACGATTGGCAATGCGCGATCGTTTCTCTCGGCGGCGCGAGAAGTCGCTTTGGCAAAGCCGATCATCGTGATTAAGGCCGGACGAACCGAGGCGGCGGCGAAAGCGGCGGCGTCTCACACGGGTTCCCTGGCGGGCAGCGATGCCGTGCTGGATGCCGCCTTTCGGCGCTGTGGTGTACTGCGGGTGGATGCGATCGCCGAGTTGTTTGACGTCGCTGAAGTGTTGGCCAAACAAAATCGCCTGCCTCAAGGTCCCAAGCTCACCATCATTACCAATGCCGGTGGCCCCGGCGTGCTGACGACTGATGCCCTGATTAAGTCAGGAGGCAAGCTGGCAGCCCTCAGCGATGACACACGGCAGGCGCTGGATCAGATTTTGCCCCCTCACTGGAGCCACAGCAACCCGATTGATATTTTGGGCGACGCCGATTCCGAACGCTACACCCAAACCCTCGACATCGCGGCAAAAGATCCGAACGGCGATGGGCTGCTGGTAATTCTCACGCCCCAGGCGATGACGAATCCTACTCGCACCGCCGAACAGCTCAAAACCTACGCCCAGCAGATCACCTCACCGGTTCTGGCCTGTTTGTTGGGGGGCGCGGAAGTCCTGGAGGGGGAGGCCATTTTGAATCAGGCCAGCATTCCCACCTATCCCTATCCCGATGCGGCAGCTCGTTTATTCACCTTTATGTGGCGCTACAGCTACAACCTCCGAGCCCTGTACGAAACGCCAGTGCTGGCCACAGATTGGCACCATAACGGTGCCGATCCTTCGCGCGTGGCTCCGCTACTGGAGTCAGTACAAGGGCAGGGGCGATCGCTGCTCACTGAAGCCGAATCGAAACAGGTGCTGGCGGCCTACGCCATTCCCGTGGTGCAAACCCTGAAAGCGACGAGTGTGGTAGCGGCAGTGGACTGCGCCAACCAGATCGGCTACCCGGTCGTCCTCAAGCTCAATTCTGAAAGCATTACCCACAAAACCGATGTCGGCGGCGTGAAGCTCAACCTCAACAATGCCGCAGCCGTGCAGCAGGCTTATCAAGCCATTGCCGCAGCCGTGACCGCAAAGGTGGGCGCTAGTGCCTTTGACGGGGTCACCGTGCAGCCGATGATTTCCCGCGACGACTGCTATGAGCTGATTTTGGGCAGCAGCGTTGATCCGCAGTTTGGCCCTGTGTTGCTCTTTGGAGCGGGGGGACAAATGGTGGAAATTATCCGCGACAGTGCCGTAGCGCTGCCACCCCTGACAACGACCCTGGCGCGGCGCTTGCTGGAGCGAACTCAGGTTTACAAGGCACTGAAAGGCATCCGTGGCCGCACCGCCGTGGATCTAGAGCAGCTGGAACAGATTTTGGTGCGCTTTAGTCAGCTGGTGGTGGAGCAACCGCGCATTAAAGAGATCGACATTAATCCGCTGCTAGCGGCGCCGGCTGATGCCGCGATCGCTCACACCCTGCAGGCCCTGGATGCCCGAGTCGTGCTCCACAGCGCTGACGTCAACCTAGAGGACATCCCTAAACCGGCAATTCGTCCCTATCCCAGCCAATACTGCACCGAGTGGACCCTGAAGGATGACCGCCCGGTGACGATTCGCCCCATTGGCCCAGAGGATGAACCCCTGCTCGTGCAGTTTCATAAAACCCTGTCGGAAGAAAGCGTCTATCTGCGCTATTTCCACCTGATGAAGCTGAGCCAGCGCACGGCTCACGAACGTCTGACCCGAATCTGCTTCATTGATTATGACCGGCAAATTGCTCTGGTCGTCGATTATGAAAACCCACAAACTGGTGAGCATGAAATCTTAGGAGCCGGTCGCTTGACCAGACAGCATGGGACCAATGAGGCTGAGTTTGCCATGCTGGTGGCGGATTCGGCTCAACATCTTGGCATTGGCACCGAACTACTGCGGCGACTGATTCAAATCGCCCAGCAGGAATCCATCGAGCGCATCACGGCAGAAATTTTACTGGAAAACCGCGCTATGCAGCACGTATGTCAGAAGCTTGGTTTCGAAATACAGCCGCTGGGCGATGGTTTAGTGAAAGCAGAACGGGCGATCGCTCCGACGCGGGAGCTGAGGAATCCGGTCTCATAGTACACTTCGTCATCATAGATAGGTGGCAATTAGTGAGCTTTGGATAGGTTTTCCCGAGCGTTGATTTTGGCTATCACTTTGGCCACCGACTTCGAGGTTCAACTAAACGCATGAGCGGATTGATGCCACTTCCTGCAGGGCTAATAGTGCTTGGCAGTGTGGGTAATAGAATTAAACTCGAATCGGCGTTTGCTGTGGGTTTCGCCGTACATATTAAAGGTGACTAAAAGCGCTTCTCCAACTACCTGAATGTGATGTATGGCGTCGGGTAAAAAGCTGATCACATCGCCAGACGTCAGAATTTTATCGGCGACTGGCGTAATTTTATTGGGCCAGTCAGGCTCTGGTGTGCGGCGCCAAAAGGTGGTTTCTTTCTGTCCCTCGATAATGGCGACGATGCCCCAGGTGCCGTGATTGTGGATAGGGGATTGGGCTCCTGGTTTCATGGTTTCGATTTGCACGGTGAGGGGATAGCCAATTTCATCGTAGAGGTTCAGAATAGCGATATCGGCAGTGTCAAAAAAGTCAGGTTTCTGAGTTCTTAACCAATAAGAATTAAGGACGATTTTACGGACAAGTCGCCGTAAGTCAGATAAACTTTGGAGCTGTTTCTCTACTGTGGGAAAAGGCTTTAGGACATCTTCAACGTCCGTCAGAAATCGATGAAAACGATAGGGCGTTTCGAGTAAATCCCATTCTCTTGGAGTTTTACAAGGCAGACAATCGCCAGTTGCGATCGCATGCCAATCTTGGCTGCCCATAATGTTTCGATGGTTGACTTGGTGATGAAGGGAATAGATTCACTGACCAGAAAAGCGATCGCGCCTTTTTGCCTTAGAAATCCACGCTGATCGGTCAGATTATCCATCTCGACGTGTGCGAGGGCGAGTTCAGCAGAAGCTCAAAGGCCGAGTTTGCAGAGAGGTTGTCCTCGTCGAACGCTCATGGCGTTCATCGAGTACATGAACTACGCACACGCCTGCTGCAGGCCTCGCATATGGTCAAACAACTGCCAGCAGTAGGTTTCTGGCAGTTTGCAGGTAATCGCTCCGCGCAACACCACATTGAAGTACCAATCATTCGGGGCAACTTCCATTGGCGTCTTCTTCACCACAACATAGGTTCTCACGCCCATATACGGTTGCTCACCGCTTTGAACGGTGACTGATTCGCGGCGATAGTCTCCCTGATGCACCCCCTCACGCCGATCAAGGCGATCGCTCAGCCGCTGGGGCAAGCGATACAGCACCCCCTGTACGACCCTTGCCGGGTCAGGCAACACATCTAATGCGCCGCACTGACGTTTAGTGGAGTAGTAGTGAAAGCTTAAGCGGTAGCCCTTGAGCGTCGCGGACCCAATCACATGGAGATGGGTGCTTTCGCCCAGCGATCGCTTGAGGTCCACCGGACACATACAGGACCCGTAGGCGAAGTAATAGAAAAAAGGTTCCGTCTCCCTAGCTGGTACCGATGAGGTCTCGGCCAGGGAGGTTGCAACCAGCTCACGATCGAGGGACAACATGATGGCTAAAGGCTTAATGAGGTGAGGGGGGCGAACAGAAGTGTTCTGCAATCAGCGCCGTTAGATCCTTGGCGTCGATTTTTTCGTAATAGTGCTTGCCCGGCATGATGGTTAAGTTAGGCGCCTTGGAGCAGCGTTTTTGGCAGCCGACATAGCGAATTTCAACCTGGTTTTGCAGCTGATACGTTTGCAGGATATGCTCCAGGACTGCGGCCATTTGCCGGCCCCCTCGCTTTTGGCAACCAGACTTGCGACACACCAAAATTTTGGCGCGTTTCTGGCTCAACGAGGGCTCAGACGGTGGGGCATGATTCAACGGCTGCGGGGCGATCGCCGCCTCGGGGCGCGAGGCCGTTGCAGGAACTGATGTCGTTGCTGAGGGGTCTGCAGGGGGCAGGAAAAAGACCTGATACGCCTGCAGTTTGATGAATCGGGCTTTGAAATCAACCTGACTGCTGCCGATACAGCGGAGGCGATCGCCGACCTTTAACGAAGATCTAGCATAGGCCCGTAGCTCTTTGGGCAGCTTGATGGCCATCTGCTCTTGCTCAGCTTCAAGAATGATGGATTTGGGCTTTTTCGGGTCGCTGCCGATAAATCCGAGGAAGGTGCCCTCTAGGTTGAACATGCGGGCGGGCATTGGGTGGGGCGGTGTCATGGCGGTGGTGGGATAGGGGATAGGGTAATGGGGCGGACTGGGGCGAGGCATTTTGTGAATAGCGTTGCTTGACGCACTCATCAGTCACAACCCAAATGCCTCGCTGACGCGGGGCAATCAATTCAAGCGTTTGGCATTGACGGTCTGCGGTAATTTCAGGGGTTCAGTAAGACCGGCAATGGAGAGTTCCCAGCCGTTTTCGAGGGTGACGAGGGTGGTGTCACCCTCGCGGCTCTGGTTTACAACGTGCTCTTCTAGGTCTTTTTTGGGGACGTAAACCATCAGGGTGCCGTCTTCGCCGTTATGGAGCATGACTTTCATAGGGAGTTTCCTGGGGTAAGTGGGTGGGGCGGGGGCGCCGCCTCGTTGGCAGTTTTAATAATTCAACGCGATCGCCTCTTCGCTGCTGAGGGTCAACAATTCGTCGGGGGTAAGGCTGCGTTTTAGTTCAGTAGAGCGATCGCGCACGGCATTGAGCACCGACTGACTGCGATCATTGTCGAGCTGAATGCCATAGTTCTGGAGAACTTTGTTGAGCAGGCTGCGGCCCGAATGCTTACCGATGACCAACTGTCGTTGCCGACCCACCTCTTTGGGATCGAACGGCTCATAGGTGTGGGGATTTTGCAAGACGCCGTGGGCGTGAATGCCGGACTCATGGGCAAAAGTGTTTTCGCCGACGATGGCTTTCCACGGGGGCACCGGACAGTTCACCGTTTTGGCAACAAAGCGAGAGAGTTCTAAGAAATGCTGAGTCTGCACCCCGGTCTTGATGCCGTAGATTTGCTTTAAGGTCATGACGACTTCTTCCAGAGCCGCGTTACCGGCTCGCTCACCCAGACCATTAACGGTGGTGTTTACGGAAGTGGCGCCGGCGCGGATACCCGCCAAGGCATTGGCAGTGGCAAGCCCCATATCGTTGTGGGTATGCATTTCTACCGGAATCTTTAGGGCGTTGACCAGCTTTTGCACTTTCTCGAAGGTGGTAAAGGGGTCGAGAATCCCCACGGTGTCGCAAAAGCGGAACCGGAAAGCGCCCCATTCTTGAGCAAATTGAGCGGCGTCAATCAAAAATGTCTCATCAGCCCGGGAGCTGTCTTCGCCGCCGACGCTGACTTCGAGGCCATGATCCACAGCAAAGGTAATGGCGTCTCGCAATTTTTCCAGCATTCTGGCCCACTGTCCCTGAAATTTGACGTTGATTTGAATGTCAGAGACGGGAATAGAAATGTGAACTCGTTTGAGGCCACAGTGAATGGAGGCTTGGATATCGGCCAGGACGGCTCGGTTCCAGCCCAAAAGGTGAGCGTTGAGGCCCAGATCGGCGATCGCTCGAATCGCTTTAGCTTCGTCCTGCCCCATCGCGGGGATGCCGACTTCGAGTTCCTGGACGCCGATGGCATCGAGAAATTTGGCGATGGCAACTTTTTCGTCGATGCTAAAGGCCACACCAGCAGCCTGTTCACCGTCGCGGAGAGTGGTGTCGTTGATATAAATCGGGGATGCAGGGGTCATAGTAGCCTCCAAGGCAGTGGGGAGAACGAGGTCTGCTTGAGCACGGCGCTGACCTCAGGTCAGCAAGGCCATCAAAAAGTCTTGCCCGTACGGGAATGGCTGGGAGATTTGCAGCGAGCGCAAACGAAGGCGGGAGGATCAGGGCAATTTAGGATCCGAAGGGTGGTGAGGTGGTTTGGGTTTGGTATCTTTGAAGGCCTCAAGATCTTTTTCCATTAGCTGGTCGAAAAACTTTTGCTGCAGCCAGGCAAAGGCAATAAGGAAGCTCACAACGACTAAAGAGGCAAACATGGGTGGAGGCTCCTTGGAGAATTGAGGGCAGAGGGGCTTAGAAAGGGGAGCTGATGGTGTGGCTGGGTCTGGTTGATAAAGCGGTTTTACGGTTTGAGTCGGGTGAGCAGCGTCAAGCCCGCACGAAAATTGCCTTGCCTGTAGGAGAAAGTTAGCCAGCAAATGGCAGCGTTAGGCTGTCTTCGGCCAGGAAGTGCTCTAGGTGGAAGGCACGGTCTTCAGTTTTGAGCAGGAATTGCTCGTATAGATAGCGGGTAGCGCGATCGCCGACACTTTCTGCCTGACTGGCCAACCGACGCAGCAGGGCAATGATGGCTTGCTCTGCGGCCAGATTGTTTTCAATCATTTGCCGACAGGTGTAAGCGCCATCCGGCTCTGGAATGAAGCAGCAAAACTCTGCTAACGTCGAAAAAGAGGCCGCTGGAATTCCCCCCAAGCCATTCAAGCGCTCGGCAACATCATGGGCATGGTCTTGGGCCGCGTCGTAACCTTCTTGAAAAAACTCGTGGATGGAATAAAATTCCGACCCTTCCACCACAAAGTGATGCTTTTGATATTGCAGGTAAAGCGCCTGGAAGCTGGCATACACCAGATTTAAGCCTTCACACACAACGGTGGTGATATCGCCTTCAAGGCCAACAGGGTTGCTAGCGACTTCGCCAAAGGCACGGACAAGGTTTTGGGTAGTCATAAAGTTACTCCAGTCAAAAAAGGGTAGAAGCAGTCAGGTATCGGGAAGCCATTTCGAGAATTTCAGTGGTTGGTTTTACAGGGCACCTGGGTAGTCCAGCAGCGCTCTAGCCAATCCATATCTTCTTGACGAGAAGTCATAAACTGACGAATGGTGCTGCGCGCGAGAATGAGGTCAGTGGCGTGATGGACTTCGACGTGTAGCGTGCCGTCAGCAGGGCAGGTGCTAGCAATCCCCAGTTCCTGTAAGCGGCGGTGAATCGACCAGCGATCGCACCGTTTTACCGATAAAACCTTGCCCCAGGCCGGGGCAACGGAGGCAAATTCATTCATGGCTTAAAAGCTCCAATGGGGTGTGAGTAGCTTGAGAAAGCTGGTGGACTTCAGCTTCCAGGGCGGCAATCCGATCAACCAAGATGCGAAGAGTGGTGGCTTGGGTATCTGGAAGCTGGGCGTGATTTAGCGGCGTTGTCGCCGTATTACACCGACAAACATTGCGATTAGGGATGCCAACTGCCGTACAGGTAGCAGGAACGTTTTTCAATACGACTGAGCCCGCACCAATGCGGGCGTAGTCACCAATGTAAATATTGCCAAGCACTTTAGCGCCTGTCCCAATGACGACTCGGCTACCGATGGTGGGATGGCGCTTGCCGGTTTCTTTGCCAGTGCCCCCGAGAGTCACCCCCTGGTAAATCAGAGTGTAATCGCCCACAATCGCAGTTTCACCAATCACGACGCCGATGCCGTGATCGATAAAGACGCCTTTCCCGAGTTGGGCACCCGGATGAATTTCAATACCGGTGAAAAAGCGCGCTAGATGAGAGATCAGACGCGGCCAGAAGACCACCCCACGAGTATGTAGCCAGTGAGCTAGTCGATGAATAGCGATCGCGTGCAAACCGGGATAGCAGCACAGCACTTCTAGTCCATTGCGCGCTGCCGGATCCCGCTCAAAAATAATGGCGAAATCTTCAAGGAGGGGAAGCTGCTGCCACAGTTTGGCAACTGCGGTTAGCCAACGCTGAATGAAGAAAGGAGGCTGAAAGGGAAACATGGCTCGGGGGGGGCGGTGTTTCCCTGCTTATAGCAATGGCGAATTTGAGGCGGCGACGCCACCCCCGCATCCAGATTTACTAGAACTATTAGCCCTGTACTCAATCGCTGAAGCGACGATTTTTCAGGACTTTGAAATTTCTTTTAGGGTCAGGGTCGGGTATTTTAGACCCTAGGGTCGGGTATTTTCTCCCTGAGGGACAGGTATTTTGTACTCAAGGAAAACCCCTTATCCATTAATGGTTAGAGCGTATTTGCCGGATCACCTGTAAATGACGCCAGCGTGTACTCAAAACCAAGTTTTCTACCGCAAACTCATGCTTTCATAAACCAAAATGTAGCCGGTTATGCAAAAACACATCTATTTGATTCAGCATTCTTTAACAAGGGCTGTTAAGAGTATTTATCATTTGATATTTGTCTAGATGAGTTTAGCCAGGCTTGGGGCGATCGCGGGTGGCATATCAGATCCAACAAGCCAATTTTTCTAAGCATTCACTTACTCAGAGAATCTGTTAGCTTTACACTCTTTAATGCTCAAATAGTTAATTTTGCTACTCGTTGACTGAGGCGATTGAAAAATTGACTACAAACACAATTTTAGGGTTTTTGGAAAAGAGAGGGATTCCGTATCAAGGCTATCAAAACGGCATTTTTTGAGTACTCAAAAAATGCCCTCAGAAATGTCACTTAAGGCGCTTCAATTAACTGACTCGTAAGGAATTCAGCTGAGTACACAAAAACCGGACGAAGACGGGAAAAAGCTAGTCCACTGCCTGATAAATACTCGTACCCCACCCTTGAAAAAAAATAAATCCGCCTGATTTCAAGGGGCGTGGCGATTGAGTACACCGTTAATAATTCAATAAACCCTATCGCGATCGCCACTCAGAGCGGTTTTACCCCTGCTGCTATAACTTCTTCAACGCCAAACGACGAGTCTTTTAAGAACGAATGACTGGCGAAGTCAACCGGAACAACAACGTCTAACTTCAGCTCAGTTAGAGCCCAATCCAAACAGAACTCGACGATTGTTTTCCCGACTTTAAATGTCAATCCGTTCTAGCCAATGCAATTTCAGGCGTATCCACCCTTGTTTGAGTGCCCTTCCGAATCTTACCTAAGACTCCGAGCGCACCTCCCAACCGTACACCGTGGAAATTGCTGGCAATCTACCAAGTCTCGATTCCTTGGATGCTTCAACACACTCTCTAAGACCAAACGACGTTGCATTGTTTTGCATTACCCAATTGAGTTCCGTTGTCGGCTGACACATGCGAACCGCCCACCTGTGCTTACAGGCTTTTCTTAAATGCAGCAGTGCAACGTTCCTCTTTTTTTGGTTTCTGAGCAGCGTGCCGGCAAGCGCCCATGGCGTGCCCCCGCCGTCGGTTACCCGACCATCTGGTTAGCTCTCCCAGTCTCTTTACCGTCTACTCCTGCATACCCATGACGCCATCGCCACCCTCTGCCCTTGCTGCCGCGCCTACCGCGATGCCCGAGCTGGACATCACCTTGACTAAAACCCAAACCAAGGTGAAAAAGAAGTCTGGCGGTGGCTGCGGCGGCTGCAGTAGCAAAAACAGTACCGCTACTGGCCTCAGCGAGGCAATGAAGGCTCGCATCGAAAAGCACCCCTGCTACAGCGAAGAAGCTCACCATCATTACGCCCGCATGCACGTTGCCGTGGCCCCGGCCTGCAATATCCAGTGCAACTTTTGCAACCGCAAATACGACTGCGCCAACGAAAGTCGTCCCGGCGTTGTGAGTGAATTGCTCACCCCCGAAGAGGCCGCTCACAAGGTCCTAGTCGTGGCGGGCAAGATTCCCCAAATGACCGTATTGGGCATTGCTGGCCCGGGCGACCCACTGGCAAATCCGGAGAAGACCTTCCGCACCTTTGAGTTGATTGCTGAGCAAGCTCCTGACATCAAGCTTTGCCTCTCAACCAACGGTTTGATGTTGCCGGATCATGTGGAGCGCATCAAAGCTCTCAACGTTGATCACGTCACCATCACCATTAATATGGTCGACCCTGCCGTGGGCGAAAAGATTTATCCCTGGGTGCACTATCGCCGCCGCCGCTATCGCGGCATCGATGGGGTGAAAATCTTGCACGAGCGGCAAATGGCAGGTTTAGAGGCGCTCCAAAAAGCCGATATCCTTTGCAAGGTGAATTCAGTCCTGATTCCCGGCATCAATGACCAGCACCTGCCAGAGGTGAATGCGGCGATTCGAGAGCGGGGAGCCTTCCTACACAACATCATGCCGCTGATTTCCGCGCCCGAGCACGGCACCTACTTTGGGCTAAACGGTCAGCGTGGCCCCAATCCTAAAGAGCTGAAGGCAGTCCAAGACAAGTGCTCCGGCAACATGAAAATGATGCGTCACTGCCGCCAGTGTCGCGCCGATGCCGTCGGCCTCCTGGGTGAAGACCGCAGTCAAGAATTCACCAAGGAGAAGTTTATGAAGATGTCATCGGACTACAGCTTAGAACAGCGGCAGGCGGTGCACATCAGCATTGAGCAGAATCGCACTGCAGTCGCGGAGAAAAAAGCCGCTGCCCAAGTCGTCAAGGCTTCTAAAGCCAACAGTCCCAAGGTTTTAGTGGCCGTGGCCACCAAGGGGGGTGGCCTGGTCAATCAGCACTTCGGTCATGCCAAAGAATTCATGATTTACGAAGTGGATGCCCTCGAAGCCAAGTTTGTGGGGCACCGCAAGGTCGCTGACTATTGCCAGGGCGGTTACGGAGAAGAAGCGGCTCTGGAAGGGATCATCAACACCATTGCCGACTGCAAAGCCATTTTGGCAGCGAAAGTTGGCCCTTGCCCTCAGAAAGAACTGAAAAAAGTCGGTCTGACGGTGGTGGAAGCTTACGACGTGATTGAGACTGTGGCCCATCACTTCTATGACGAGCATGTGTTAACTGCCTAAAGCGGCTGGAGACGCATGGCTGTGCGTCTCTACGCCCCTCCCGCCCTTCATAACCCCACCCCTCTTTAATCGCGGAGATGATGTGATGGTCGTTTATCTAGACAACAATGCCACAACCCAGGTTGACCCCATAGTGCTTGAGGCCATGCTGCCATATCTAACGGAGTTTTACGGCAATCCGTCGTCGATGCACAGTTTTGGTGGCCAGGTGGGCGCGGCAGTGCAAGACGCTAGAGAGCAGGTCGCGTCTCTGCTCGGGGCCGAGGATACGGAAATTATCTTCAATAGCTGCGGCAGCGAAGGCAACAATACGGCCATTCATGCGGCCCTGGCGGCCCAACCAGAGAAGCGCCACATCATCACGACTGCAGTGGAGCATCCCGCGATTCTCAACGTCTGCAAGCACTTGGAAAAGAAGGGCTATACCGTTACCTACCTATCGGTGGATGGCCGTGGTCAGATTGATCTCATGGAGCTGGAAGCGGCCATCACCGGCGGCACCGCGCTGGTCACCACGATGTACGCCAACAATGAGACCGGCGTGATCTTCCCGATTGAGCAGGTGGGAGCGATCGCCAAAGAATACGACGCCATCTTCCATGTCGATGCCGTTCAAGCCGTGGGCAAAGTTGCTATTGACCTCAGCTCTAGCACCATCGACTTGCTAACGCTCTCTGGCCACAAACTCCATGCTCCCAAGGGCATCGGAGCGCTGTATGTGCGTCGCGGTTTCCGGTTCCGGCCTTTTTTACTGGGGGGGCATCAGGAGCGGGGTCGCCGAGCAGGGACGCAAAATGTCGCTGGCATCGTGGCCCTGGGCAAAGCGGCTGAGTTGGCCAAGCAGGACCTCTGCAACGCTCCGAAAGAATCTTGGCTACGAGACTGTCTGGAGCGAGAGTTGCTCGACATTATCCCGGATTGTCAGGTCAATGGCGGCGGCGCCCCTCGTCTGCCCAATACCACCAACATCGGCTTCAAGTACATCGAAGGCGAGGTCATTCTCTACATGCTCAACCGCGAAGGCATCTGCGCCTCCTCGGGTTCCGCTTGCACTTCCGGTTCCCTTGACCCTTCCCATGTGCTGACGGCGATGGGCTTACCCTATACCATCCTGCACGGCTCCATCCGCTTTAGCCTGTCTCGATTCACCACCGAAGGGGAAATTCAGCATGTGCTGGCGGTGATGCCCGGCATCGTCGAGTGGCTACGAGAGCTTTCCCCCTTCAACAATGACCAGGCCGAATGGCTGCAAGAACGTGATGTGGCTGTCGCCACGTAGGGAGTGGGGGAGCGCGGGAGTGTTCTCCATTACCCCATCACCCCAAAGCCCTCCGGGCAGGCTCCGCCTTTCTTGAATGCCGTCAGGCTATACACCCCATCACCCCATCACCCTGTCACCCTCATCCCCTGCTACCCATCCACTCCTCTGTCCACCCTCACCCCCCGAAGAACCATGTGGGACTATTCCGAAAAAGTACTCGACTTGTTCTACAACCCCGTTAACCAAGGGGCTATTGAAAACCCGGATCAGCCCGACGTGGCGGTGGTCTATGGCGAAGTGGGCAGTATCGCCTGCGGGGATGCCCTGAGACTACATCTGAAAATTCGCGAGTCGACAGAGACGATTTTGGATTCTCGGTTTCAGACCTTTGGCTGTACGAGCGCGATCGCCTCCTCCTCGGCCCTGACTGAAATTATCAAAGGCAAGACCCTGGACGAAGCGCTGAACATCAACAACCATCACATCGCCGACTATCTGGGTGGTCTACCCGAAGCCAAAATGCACTGCTCCGTAATGGGTCAGGAAGCGCTCGAAGCGGCCATCTATAAGTATCGCGGGATTGAAGTTGAGCACCACGATGACGACGAGGGCTCCCTGATTTGCTCCTGCTACGGCACGACTGAGCCCAAGGTTCGCCGAGTCGTCATCGAGAACGACCTAACCACTGTGGAGCAGGTGACCAACTACATCAAAGCCGGCGGCGGCTGCGGTTCCTGCCTAGCGGGGATTGAAGACATTCTGATGGAAGTACAGCAGAAGAGCAAAGCAGTTCCGGCCCGAGTTGCCGCTGAAATTGCCGACGCTCAGGCAGACGATTTTACGCCTCCCAAGCTGACCACGATTCAAAAAATCACTTTGATTCAGCGGGTGCTGGATACTGAGATTCGCCCCATCCTGATGGCTGAAGGTGGTGATGTCGACCTGTTTGATATTGATGGCGATCGCGTCCAAGTTGTCCTCAAAGGAGCCTGCGACGGCTGCGCCAGCAGCACGGCCACGCTGAAAAATTCAATCGAAGCCAAGCTCCGTGATTTGGTTTTACCCACCCTGACTGTCGAAGAAGTTCCCGCCTAAATCGGTTCCCGTTCAAGGGGCGTCGCTACGTCGATGAACCTGCCCCCTATCCCCGCTTTAATTACCACACTTACTCCCCACAAAACTATGGCCAGTCCACCCCCTTCTCTCCACTTCGGGCGATCGCCGCCAACCCAACCGCGAATTGCCCCAGCTTTCCAGAATTCATTTTCCCACTCGCTTTCCGCTCCTGACGGTTGAATTCTGGTTTTCTCGTTCGCTCACCTTGTTAAATCGCAAATTCACGGAGACATCCACTACTATGCGACAGATTGCATTTTACGGAAAAGGCGGTATCGGTAAATCGACCACCTCCCAAAACACCCTCGCAGCCATGGCCGAACAAGGCCAACGCATCATGATCGTGGGTTGCGACCCCAAGGCAGACTCCACTCGCCTGATGCTACACAGCAAGGCGCAAACCACCATTTTGCACCTGGCAGCCGAGCGCGGTGCAGTCGAAGATCTGGAACTCGATGAAGTGCTACTCGAAGGCTATCGCGGTGTCATGTGCGTTGAGTCCGGTGGGCCTGAGCCGGGAGTTGGCTGTGCCGGTCGGGGCATTATCACCGCCATCAACTTCTTGGAAGAAGAAGGCGCCTACGAAGATCTCGACTTTGTGTCTTATGACGTCCTCGGTGACGTTGTCTGCGGTGGTTTTGCCATGCCCATTCGGGAAGGCAAAGCTCAGGAAATTTACATCGTCTGCTCGGGCGAAATGATGGCCATGTATGCCGCCAACAATATTGCCCGAGGCATTCTCAAATATGCTCACTCAGGCGGTGTACGGTTAGGTGGCCTCATCTGTAACAGCCGGAATACTGACCGGGAAATTGAGCTAATTGAAGCCCTAGCGGCAAAACTCAATACGCAGATGATCCACTTTGTGCCCCGCGACAACGTAGTACAGCACGCAGAACTACGCCGGATGACGGTGAATGAGTATGCGGCTGATAGCAACCAGGCCCAAGAGTACGCTCAACTCGCTGAGAAAATCATCAACAACAAGAAGCTCACCATTCCAACGCCCATCAGCATGGACGAACTGGAAGAACTGCTGATTGAATTCGGCATCCTCGATAGCGATGAAGAGTACCAGAAAAAAATTGACTCGGACAAGGCCGCTGCCGCAGCGCCTGCTTAGGTTCAACTAATGGTCTAGACCTAAGCGGCACGAGTCCAATGCACTTGCAAGCAGGCTTTTGGGACTTCTCCGCTTCTGGCTCAGACCAATACCAATTGAGTGGGCATTGCTCACCGGCCTCGACTGCGATTCTGCTTTCGCTACTGCTTTCACCCTGTCCACCTATCGAGAGGGCATCATGACTACCGTAGAAGACAGAAAAGCGCTTGTCCAGGAAGTCCTGGAAGCGTATCCCGCCAAAGCTAAAAAAACCCGCACTAAACACCTGAATGTTGTTGAAGAAGGCGCTTCCGACTGCGGCGTCAAGTCCAATAAAAAATCTGTGCCTGGCGTCATGACCACTCGTGGCTGTGCCTATGCCGGTGCTAAGGGTGTGGTCTGGGGACCCGTGAAAGACATGGTTCATATCAGCCACGGTCCGGTGGGCTGCGGCTACTACTCCTGGTCTGGTCGTCGTAACTACTATGTTGGCACCACGGGCGTCGATACCTTCGGCACCATGCAGTTCACCTCCGACTTCCAGGAACGGGACATCGTGTTTGGCGGCGACAAAAAGCTGACCAAACTGATTGATGAACTGGAACAACTTTTCCCCCTCAGCCAGGGCACCACGATTGAATCCGAGTGTCCGGTAGGTCTCATTGGAGACGATATTGAAGCCGTGGCTAAGAAAAAAGCCAAGGAATATGGCAAACCGGTAGTGCCGGTGCGTTGTGAAGGCTTCCGAGGGGTCTCCCAATCCCTAGGCCACCACATCGCTAACGACACCGTGCGGGACTGGGTAATGCCCAAGGCTGACGAATATCGCAAGCTGCCAGAGGGCTATGAGCCTGGCCCCTATGACGTCAACATTATCGGTGACTACAACATCGGGGGTGACGCCTGGCCGAGCCGTCGGTTGCTGGAAGCGATCGGCCTGCGGGTGATCTGTCAATTTTCCGGGGATGGCACCTTTAACGAAGTGGTGATGACGCCCCTGGCGAAAATGAACCTGATCCACTGCTACCGCTCCATGAACTACATCTGCCGCTTCATGGAAGAAAAATACGAGATTCCCTGGTTAGAGTACAACTTCTTTGGCCCTACCCAGATCGCCAAATCCCTGCGCAAAATTGCGGCTCAGTTTGACGAAACCATTCAGGAAAATGCTGAGCGGGTAATTGCCGAGCATCAACAACAAATGGATGCCATTGTGGCGAAGTATCGCGATCGCCTTGAAGGTAAGACAGTGATGATGATGGTTGGCGGTCTGCGCCCCCGTCACGTAGTTCCAGCCTTCGAAGACTTAGGGATGAAGGTGATTGGCACCGGCTATGAATTTGGCCACGGTGACGACTACAAGCGCACCACCGACTACGTCGGCGCAGGCACTGTCATCTACGACGATGTCAGCGGCTTTGAATTCGAAGAGTTTGCTAAACAGCTCAAGCCCGATCTGATTGCTGCCGGCATCAAAGAGAAGTATGTCTTCCAGAAAATGGCCTTGCCCTTCCGGCAGATGCACTCTTGGGATTACTCCGGCCCTTACCACGGCTATGAAGGCTTCCGAGTTTTTGCCCGCGACATGGATATGGCCATCAACAATCCCACTTGGGGCTTAGTTCAGGCTCCCTGGCAGGAGTGATGGGGTGACGGGGTGTCGGCGGAGCCTGCCCGGAGGGCTTTGGGGTGAATGTCGAGGTAATAGAAAATACTCTCCCACTCCCTCACGCCCCCACGCCCCCACTCCTCCACTCCCCCACTTCCCCACTCCTCCACTCACTTACTCATTCCCCCTCCCAAGGTGACCACCATGACTGAGAACACCAACCCCCAAGTGCCCGAAAATGCTGGCAAACCCGCCCTACCTGAAAATGCTAGCAGTCCCCAAGTGCCTGAAAACGCCGGCAAACCTGACAAGATTCAGGATCACTTTGACCTCTTTCAGACCGACACTTACAAGGAGCTGTTTGAATACAAGCGCCAGTTTGAAGGGGCCCACGATCGCGACCGGGTAGCTAAAGCTGCTGAATGGACGAAGAGCTGGGACTATCGGGAAAAGAACTTTGCCCGAGAAGCCCTGACGATTAACCCGGCTAAGGCCTGCCAACCCTTGGGCGCTTTATTTGTCGCTTCTGGTTTCGAAGGCACCCTGCCCTACAGCCACGGTTCCCAAGGCTGCGTCGCTTATTTCCGCACCCACCTTACCCGTAACTATAAAGAGCCCTTCCAGGCGGTTTCTTCCTCCATGACGGAAGATGCGGCAGTCTTTGGCGGCCTTAATAACATGAAGCAGGGGTTGGAAAACTCTTTCACGCTCTACAAGCCCAAAATGATTGCCCTCTGCACCACCTGCATGGCAGAAGTAATTGGCGATGACCTAGGGGCTTTTATCACCACCGCCAAGAACGAGGGGCATATTCCTGAGGAGTTGCCGGTGCCCTATGCCCATACGCCCAGTTTCGTCGGCTCTCATCTGACCGGCTATGACAACATGCTGAAGGCTATCCTCAACACGTTAACCAAGAATAAGAAAGCGGCAACGACCAACGGCAAGTTCAACTTTAACTTGGGCTTTGACGCCTACATCGGCAATATTCGGGAGCTGAAGCGCATCCTGAGCCTGTTCGGTATCGACTACACTATCCTGTCGGACAACTCCGATACCTTTGACTCTCCCAATACGGGCGAATTCAAGATGTATAACGGCCTCACCATGTTGGAAGCAGCCGCTGATTCGATCAACGCCGAAGGTAGCTTCTTCTTCCAAAAGTACACCACCCCCAAGACCCAAGACTATATCACTAAGGAGTGGGGCCAAAAAACCTACAACTTCCGCCCCTTTGGCATCAAAGGCACCGATGAGTTTCTGATGGCGCTGTCGGCCATTACCGGCAAGGCCATCCCCCAAGAACTTCAGAAAGAGCGCGGTCGTGCCGTTGACGCCCTCACTGACTCCCAAGCGTGGATTCACGGCAAGCGCGTTGCCCTTTATGGCGACCCCGACCATGTCTTTGACCTCACTCAGTTCTTACTGGAAATGGGGGCTGAGCCCGTACATATTGTGGTGACCAACAGCAACTCAGACTTCGAAGCGGAACTGCGCGAAGTGCTGACCAGCAACCCCTATGGTCAAGAGGCCACTATCTGGGGCAAGAAAGACCTGTGGCACCTGCGATCGCTGATGTTCACCGAGCCCGTGGACCTGCTGATTGGCAACTCCTACGGTAAGTACCTCTGGCGCGATACCAAAACTCCGCTGGTGCGCATTGGCTACCCCATCTTTGATCGCCACCATATGCACCGCTACCCTACCTTGGGCTACCAGGGCGCGATCAACCAGTTCAACTGGATTATCAACACCATCCTGGATGAGCTGGATCGCAGGACTAACATCCCGTCCAAGACGGACATCTCCTTCGACCTCATCCGCTAGGGAACAGGGAATGGGGAATCGGGAATAGTTCATCATCTGTTCCCTGTTCCCTGTCACCTATTCCCTCAAACCCACTCCCCCACTCCCCTACTCTTTCACTCCCCCACTCTCCCATGAAACTCCCTGAAGAAATTGAACTCGACGGGCCACCCACATTTGATATGGGTCAGCGCGTTCGCACTCGCAAAGTGCTGCGTAACGACGGCACCTTCCCCGGCAAAGACATCGGCTACCACCTGGCCAAAAAAGGCGACGTTGGCTACGTCGTGGGCATCGGCACCTATCTCCAACGAGCCTACATCTATTCCGTCCACTTTCTTGAATCCAACTTTGTGGTGGGCTGCCTGAGCCGCGAACTCGAACTCATTGAAGAAGACTACACGCCCCTAATTGCCCAAGAAGACTGGTGAGTCGATGGTGGATTGGGGATTGCCAATTTTCGATTCAGGCAAACCCCCTTCCCAAATCGCTAATGGCAAATCGTCAACTGTTATTTCTGAGGCCGAACAATGGCACTGCTCTCCCACACCCACGATTACGCTGTAGTACCGGTTCCGCGATCGCCAGGCAGCCTTGATATTTTCCATCCTCTCCGCCGCTTGATCGACCGCATTTCTTTCAAGAATCGCACCTTTGCCCATCTTGTTTGTCGAGTGATTCCCTGTTGTTGCCCGTTTGAGAGAGATATCAACCTTTGGGGACACACCGTGCATATTCCCGCTCTTTGCGAACTCAACCCGGTTTACAACGAACTCGTTAGTCTCCGGTTTCGGGCCTTGAGCTATCTCGCTGACGTTTGCGGCGAAGATGTGACCCACTATATTTGCGTCGATTAAGAGGGCTCCTGGCCCATCCTGTCCCCCACGGGCATTCCTGCGAGTAGGCCTCGCTGCTGCCTTGTCCACCGGCTCCTTACTTCCCCCATCGCCATGACAATGACCTCTGGGAAAATCAATGAGCTCCTGACTCAGCCGGGTTGCGAGCACAACCATAAAAAAACCGGCAAGGGCAAAAACAAAGCTTGTCAGCAACAGGCTCAGCCCGGTGCCGCCCAAGGCGGATGCGCCTTTGATGGAGCCAGCATTGCCCTAGTTCCCATTACCGATGTAGCGCATTTGGTACATGGCCCGGTCGCCTGTGCCGGCAACTCTTGGGGCAGTCGCGGGAGCCTGTCTTCTGGCCCCATGATCTACAAAATGGGGTTCACCACCGACCTGAGTGAAAACGACATTATCTTCGGCGGTGAAAAGAAGCTCTACAAAGCCATTCGAGAAGTCAAGGAACGTTACAGCCCAGCCGCAGTGTTCGTTTACCTTACCTGCGTCACAGCCCTGATCGGCGACGATGTGGAAGCTGTGTGTAAAGCTGCCAGCAAGAAGTTCGATATTCCCGTAATTCCGGTCAGCTCTCCCGGTTTTGTTGGCAGCAAAAACCTGGGTAATCGCATTGGCGGGGAAGCGCTCCTGGAGTATGTGGTGGGCACAGGTGAACCAGAATACACCACCCCCTACGACATCAACCTGATTGGCGAGTACAACATCGCCGGGGAGATGTGGGGCGTGGTGCCGCTGTTGGAAAAACTCGGCATTCGGGTGCTGGCCAAAATCACGGGCGATGCTCGCTATCAGGAAATCACTTATGCTCACCGGGCCAAGCTCAACGTGATGATTTGCTCCAAAGCGCTCATCAATATGGCCCACAAAATGCGGGAGTACTACGGCATTCCCTATATCGAAGCGTCAATCTACGGCGTGGAGGATATGAATCATCTGCTGCGGGCGATCGCCGCCCACTTCAATGACGAAGACCTCAAGGCCCGTGTAGAAACTCTAATTGCTGAAGAAACGACCAAGCTTAACGCCGTCTTAGACTGCTATCGCCAGCGCCTGCATGGCAAGCGCATTGTCCTCTACACTGGCGGCGTTAAGAGCTGGTCGATCATCTCCGCCGCGAATGACCTGGGTATTGATGTCGTTGCCACCAGTACTAAAAAAAGTACCGAAGAAGACAAGGCTCGCATCAAAAACCTGCTCGGTAAAGACGGCATGATGCTGCAAAAAGGCAATGCTCAAGAACTGCTGAAGGTCATTGCCAAAACCAAGGCTGACATGCTGATTGCCGGAGGCCGCAACCAGTACACCGCCCTCAAGGCTCGCATTCCCTTCCTAGATATTAACCAGGAACGCCATCACCCCTACGCGGGTTACAGGGGCATGATCGAAATGGCCAAGGAACTTGACGAAGCCCTGCATAGCCCGATTTGGGAGCAAGTGCGGCGAGTTGCCCCCTGGGAGAGGGGAAGTGATGGAGTAATGGAGTCAGGGAGTAATGGAGCATCACCACAACCCTCCGTCACCCCAACCCTCCGTCACCCCGACACTCCGTCACCTTCCACCAAAGTTATTTCCCGCCGTAAAGCCGTTGCCGTCAATCCGCTGAAGCAAAGCCAACCCCTGGGTGCCGCCCTTGCGTACCTGGGTATCAAGGGCATCATGCCCCTCTTTCACGGGTCTCAAGGCTGTACGGCATTCGCCAAAGTCATGCTGGTACGCCATTTCCGGGAGGCGATTCCGCTTTCTACCACCGCAATGACTGAGGTGACAACGATTCTCGGTGGGGAAGACAACATCGAAACCGCCATGCTCACCCTCTTAGACAAGTCCAACCCCGAAATCATTGGGTTATGTACGACGGGCTTGACGGAAACCCGGGGTGACGACATGGATGGCATTCTGCGTACCATCCGCAAACGTCGTCCCGAACTGGCAAACCTGCCTATTGCCTTTGCTTCCACCCCTGATTTTAGCGGGTCCTTGCAGGACGGTTTTGCCGCTGCGGTTGAAGCCTTAGTGCGGGACATCCCCATTCAGCATGGCGACAACATTGATATCGATGCCCTTTATGCTGACCCCTACTATCCCTACTCAGCTGCTAAAACCAACGCTCAGATAACGGTGCTAGCAGGCCCTTCATTTGCCCCGGGAGATGTGCAGGCCGTGAAAGATATGGTGACGGCATTCGGGCTCAGAGCCATCATGGTGCCAGACCTATCCGCCTCATTGGATGGGCACTTGTCCGACAGTTACAGTGCGGTGACGACTGGCGGGACCACCGTTGACGACCTGAAGACGCTGTATGAGTCGCGCCATACGATCGCGATCGGCTACACCATGACCACCGCTGCGGAAATCTTGCAGCAGCGTTTCGGCACTAAGTTCACCGTCTTTAACAGTCTGACCGGACTGGATGAAGTAGATGCCCTGCTGCAAACCCTATCAGTCATCAGCGGCCAGCCCGTTCCGGAAAAATATCAGCATCAGCGGCAGCAACTGCAGGACGCCATTCTGGATACCCACTTTTTCTTTGGCCGTAAGCGAGTGGCCTTAGCCCTAGAGCCAGATTTGCTACATACCATTGCCTGGTGGCTCAAGACGACGGGAGCAGAGGTTCACTGCGCCGTTACCACGACTAAATCTAAGTTACTAAAGGATTTACCCATTGATACCGTCACCCTCGGCGATTTGGAAGACCTGGCCGACTTGGTCCAGGGCGCAGATTTAATCATTGCCAATTCCAACGCCAAGACTCTCGCAAAAAAACAAGACATTCCCTTATATCGCCTTGGTTTCCCCGTGTTTGACCGCCTGGGCAACGGTCGTCGCTCCACCGTGGGCTACGACGGCACTACTCAACTCCTCTTCGATATCGGCAATCTGTTTCTGGAACGGGATGAGGAAAAAGCCCATGAGTTAGTACACAGCTGGCGGGAGGGAGTGATGGAGTGATGGAGTAATGGGGTGTCGGAGAACACTCCCCCACTCCGTCACTCCCCCACTCCGTCACTCCCCCACTCCGTCACTCTCCCATTCACCCACTCCCCCATTCCCCAAAGGACGCCCTATGAAAGTCGCATTCACCACCCACGATTCTGAAACTATCAACGCTCACTTCGGCTGGGCCCAATGCATTGACGTCTACGACGTGGATACTAACGGTTACGCCTTTCGCGAAACGCTGGAATTTGGCGGCGACCTGAAGGAAGACGGCAACGAAGACAAACTCGAACCCAAGGTCAAAGCGCTAGCCGGCTGCACCCTCGTATACGTTTCCGCGATCGGCGGCAGTGCTGCGGCCCGTCTCATGCGCCACCAGATTACCCCCGTTAAGTCCCAGACAGAGGCCGACGACATTCAAGATGTGCTGACCCGCTTGGTCGAAATCTTGAATAGCAGCCCGCCGCCATGGCTACGTAAGGCGCTGCAAACCAACCAGCCCCGCAACTTTGATGACGATTTTGACACTATCGAGGAGGAAATACTCGTATGAGCCCTGCCACAGTTACGGCTGCCCTAGACGCAGCTTTGTATATAGATAACTCGCCTTTTCTGAAGACCTTGATACAGCAGATTCGCGCCAACGATCCCTATGGAACCTATCGCAATTGGGCTGATGAGCTGCTGCTTAAGCCTTACATCATGTCCAAAAAGGAACGCCGAGAGATTTCCGTTGAGGGCAGCGTCGAGCCTTTCACCATGGGTCGCATCTTGGGATTCTATCGGGCGATCGCCGCCCGCATCGAAGAAGAAACCGGCCAGCTCTCTCAAGTCGTCGTTGATCTCAGTCATGAAGGCTTTGGCTGGGCATTAATCTTCTCTGGTCGGCTCATCCTCGTTTCCAAAACCCTGCGCGACGCCCATCGTTTCGGCTTCGACACCCTTGAAAAACTCGATGCCGAAGGCGAAAAGCTGGTTCAAAAAGGCGTTGAGCTAGCCCAACGATTTCCCGAAGTGTGTGACATCTAGACAGCGTTGCCGGGTATGAGGGTGCGAGGAGTACCGGGTCTGAAAGTCGCAAAAACCTGCCTTAACCCAACTCCAGCCACCCTGCTACCCTACTACGCTGCCACCCTGCTACCCATTCCCTCACCTACCTGCCTATGGCTACCTCAACCCCTATCCCTACCGATATCGACGCGCTGAAAAAGCAGATTAAAAAGCTCAACAGCAAAGCTGGCCAGATGAAGATGGACTTACACGACATTGCGGAAGGACTCCCCAATGACTTGGAAAAACTGCCCGCAGCGGCAGAGCATACCTACGGCATCTACGTCCAACTGCGAGAGCTTAAGCAACAACTAAAAACCCTGGAGGCGGCGCAATGATGATGGCAAATTTATCTCTATCTCAGTTCAATCAGTTGAAAGATGCCGAAGACTACTTTGAATTCTTTGGCCTGAGCTATGACCCCGAAGTGGTGAACGTTAATCGTTTGCATATTTTGCGAAAGTTCTCACAGCTGGTGGAAAGCGTTGACAGGAATCAGAGCGAGGCGGCACTGCTGGCGGCCTACAGCCGAGAGCTGCGTAACGCCTATGACCTGTTTTTGACCTCCAATTCAGTCGAGCAAAAGCTGTTCAAAGTGTTTCAAGACAAGCCCAAAAATGTCGTAATGCTGTCCGATATTGAGGTGGAGTAGGGAGTGAGGGAACAGGGAGTAGGGAATAGGGAATAGTGAATCACCCCAATCCTCTTGTTCTACACCCACCCCACTCACCCCACCGACTCTTTCACCCATCCACCCTGCTACCCATCCATCCATCCACCCTGCTACTCCCCTTTCCCTTTTGCCATGTTGCCTAACCTAACGCCCACCGAAACTGAACGCTATCGCCGCCAAATGATGCTGCCTGGTTTTGGTGAAACTGGACAGCACCAACTCAAAAATACGACAGCTTTAGTGACGGGGGTTGGCGGTTTGGGAGGGACAGCCGCGCTGTACTTGGCCGTTGCTGGGGTGGGCAAACTCATCCTGGTGCGGGGGGGCAACTTGATGCGAGATGACCTCAACCGCCAGGTGCTGATGAGCGATGACTGGGTGGGCAAGCCCCGAGTGTTCAAAGCCCAGGAGACCTTGCAGGCCCTGAATCCAGATATCGAAATCGCAGCACTCTGCGAATACGTGAGCGCCGACAATATTGATTCCTTAGTCCAGCAGGTCGACATTGCGTTGGACTGCGCCTTTGATTTCCAAGAGCGAGATTTGCTGAATGCCGCTTGTGTGCGGTGGGGTAAGCCGATGGTGGAAGCCGCCATGAACAGCATGGAGGCCTATCTCACGACTATCGTGCCCGGACAAACCCCCTGCCTAACCTGCCTGTATCCCGAAAAACCCGAGTGGGATCGCTGGGGCTTCGGGGTATTAGGAGCCGTGTCTGGCACCCTTGCGTGCCTTGCCGCCCTGGAAGCCATCAAGCTGATTACAGGCCTGGGCAAACCGCTGCTGGGGCAACTGCTGACGATGGATTTGGCCGGTGCTGAATTTGCCAAGCGGCGCGCTTACCACGACCCCGATTGTCCTACTTGTGGTGAGATTTCTCGCCAAACCTTATCTGATCGCCTGTCGAATATTGCTCCCGCCCCCTGCTGAATTTGGCTTCAACCCATGACCTGGATTGCCCTGATTTTGTTTGGTCTCGCGATCGCCTCCTGGCGGCACAGTCATGTCTGTATTGATGACGTCAACAAGTTCCTGGTCCTCAGTGGCGCCCTGATTGGCCTGATGGCTGGCCTCGCGATCGCCCCCCTACCGCTCAAAGCTCTGAGCCTAACCGCCCTGCTACTCTATCCGCTCCAGGCTCCCGGCGATCGAGCCGTTAAATCTGGCTATCCCGGCTTTTGGCTGCTGCGCCACCAGTACAAACCGCCCTCCAAATCCAACCTGTTCTGATCCCCCTCACCCGATCCGGGCGCAGGACGCTGCCCGATCACCCTAGCCCCCTCAAAAAGGAGATCTCCCATGCCTGTCACGCTCACCGAACTCGCCGAACTCCGTCTCCGCACCTTCGTTCGCGGCATTCCTGACTATACCCCTGAGCGGGGTGTTCGCCTCGCGGTTAAAGATGGCGGCTGCAACGGCTATGAATACGACATCAAAATCGCCAATGCTCCGAATCCCGAAGACGAAATTGTGCAGACTGGCACCCTCAAAGTCTTTATCGATCCCCACAGTGCTCCCTTGCTTGATGGTGTCGTGGTGGACTATATCGACAGCCTGCTAGAGAGCGGCTTCAAATTCACCAATCCCAATGCCACCGGCACCTGTGGCTGTGGCAAGTCCTTTCAAGCTGGCGCCTGCACCCCCGCCGCTGCCCCCTGTCATTAGGGATGTGGAGGTGGTTTAGCCGCGTCTCTGTTTAGACAACGCTCGGCTATCCAACGCTCCAGATCCCTAGCCAATTGTCTACCCCCCCAGAGAGGAGAGAACCATGACGACTTATCAAGTTCACCTCATCAACAAAAAACGTAAAATCGACATCACCATCCCCGTCGAAGATGACATGTATATCATCGACGCGGCAGAAGAAAACGACATTGAACTACCTTTCTCCTGCCGGGCCGGTGCCTGCTCTAGCTGTGTTGGCAAGCTCGTCGAAGGCGAGGTCGACCAAGAGGATCAGTCTTTTCTAGAAGACGAACAGATCGCTAAGGGCTTTGTGGTTCTATGTTCGGCCTATCCCCGGTCGGACTGCACCATCAAAACCCACATGGAGGCCTACCTCATCTAGAGCGCGTCATCCAGCCGAGCGGAGTCTAGGGGCTAGAGGAAACCGGGAGTCGCTTCATGGCATCAGGGTTCGACCCTCACCAGAAACATCACAACTCCCTGCCAGCACTTTCCTCACCCGGCCCATGGCCCTGTGACTCACCTGATCCCAGTCCTGCGGGTTAGGCTTCGCCAACATTCCCCTCTATCACCCGCTTTTCCATTACTAAAAGGAGTTTTCCCATGACTAAGATTGGCCTTTTCTACGGCAGTACTTCCGGCACGACAGAAGAACTCGCAGAGAAAATTCAACAGTCTATTGGTGAAGATATCTGCGATGTCTACAGCATGGAAGAAGACTTTGACAACGTTGATGACCTGCTGCAATACGACTATCTCATCCTGGGTTGTTCGACCTGGGGGGCTGGAGAAGTTCAAAATGACTGGCGTGAGCCGCTGTTCGATATGGAAGTGGATAAACCTGACTTTTCGGGTAAAACCATTGCCGTCTTTGGTCCCGGTGACTGCGAAGGTCACAGCAAGCACTTTGTGGGGGCCTTAGGCATTCTCCACGACCAGTTCAAAGCCCTGGGAGCCCAGCTGGTCGGAGCGGTGGCCGCCGAAGACTACACCTTTGAGAAATCCACGGCAATTCGGGATGGCAAATTCGTCGGTTTGCCGCTGGATGAAATCAACGAGAGCGACAAAACCGATCAACGGATTGCCAATTGGCTAGAGCTGCTAAAACCAAACTTCCCCATGCTGGCCACTTGATTCGCCGCCAGTGATGGAGCGGCCAATATTGATCTCGCTGAGAGGACCCCCGCAACATGAGCTACCCACCTGGAGTTAAATCGGCGAACAATTTATGGCCGCCCCGATTTTTGCAAGCGATCAACTGGAGTTCCTGCTTGGGCTGCCGCCGCTGCTTCCAAGCTTGTGGCCGCAGCGTGATGGCTCTCATTGCTCTCGACGAACACGGTCACGTCGCTGACGCCGATGACGATGACGCCATTGAACGGGTCGTGATGTCTATCGCCAATGCCGAAAACTGTACTGGCTGCCAAGCCTGCGATCGCGTTTGTCCTAAAGGCTGTCATACCTACACACCGGCCCTGGCTTAATCGCCAACCCCCTTTTCAACAAGGCAGATAAACCAACGTCTGCCCCGCTGGCTGATCCTACAGAGTTGAGGGATGATTTATTCGTCTACCCTAAAATGTGCGATTTTTTGAAGCGGTGGCCCACGTACCCTTCATACCCGTCGGCTGCCAATATGCCCGATTTTCGACGCCGCTTTTCCGAATACTACCAGGTGGTGGAGGGTCGTCCTCCTCGGGAAACCTTGCTCACCGCCCTCAAACACTTTGAGGCTGAGCTGTCCTCGAACCACGATCGAGCGACTGTGGGTAATGCGGTCGACCTGGGATGTGGTGATGGCCGTGATACGGTGGAGCTTTTACGCCGTCACTGGCGAGTCTTAGCGATTGATGGCGAATCCGAAGCGATCGCCCGCCTGCGCCAACGGTCCGATATCAACCGCACCTATTTGGACACTCGCGTCCAAAAGTTTGAATCCCTGGTCTTGCCCCCTAGTGTCGACTTGATTAATGCCAGTTTTTGTCTACCGTTTTGCCTGCCCGATCACTTTGTTGAACTGTGGGAGGAAATTGTTATGGCATTGCGAGCCGGGGGCAGATTTTGTGGGCACCTGTTTGGCGATCGCGACTCATGGGCGATCTATGGGGACCTCAGCCACCACACCCGCGAACAGGCCGAAGCCATGCTCTCTCCTTTTACCATTGAACTTTTAGACGAAGAAGAGCACCCTGGCAGTACCGCCCTCGGAGAAGAAAAACATTGGCACCTGTTCAATATTGTGGCTCGCAAACGATAACCGCCATTGCTGAAACCGACAGTCTTTGTTCATTCGCCCCCTGAGGCATTATGGAAATGGCTAACCAAACCAACCCTGACAATGCTCGTCAGGAGCGCTACTTTGCGTTGATTGATCGACTGCTGGCCTGCCCCAATGGAGAGGAACCCCAGGTGCTTAATTCGGAGCCCGATTTGTTGGATGCCGGCTTCGTGAAAGCCCTGATACAAACTGCCAGTTATTTTGCCCATCAAGGCAATGGGGATGCGGCGAAGTGTTTAATTTTCATCGCGCGGGAATTGTCAGGGCAACTTGCCCCCTATCAACAGACCCAGCCCGAGCCCTAAGCCGATGGAGGCGCTGATGAAAAGACGACAGTTTCTCCCCTGGCTCGCGCTGACGGTGACAACCAGCCTCGGGGCGATCGCCTGTGGCCAGCCGTCACCGCCCAACCCAGCAGCAGCAACCGCGCCCTCTGGTGACGCCATCAACCTCACCGTTGCGGCTGCCGCCAGCGTGCAAGATGCCATGAAAGATATCCAGGCGGCCTATGCCGACGAGGCCCCAGAAGTTGTCATCACCTATAACTTTGGGGCCTCGGGTTCGCTGGCTCAGCAAATCATTCAAGGTGCCCCCAGCGACGTGTTTTTGTCGGCGTCTGCCCCCTGGATGAGCGATTTAGAAACCAAGGGACAAATTCTCCCAGGTAGTCGCAAAGACCTGCTGCAAAACGAAATTGTGCTAGTAGCGCCCAAAGATGACGCAACCCTAGCGGCTTTCAGCGACTTGAGCCAGGAGTCGATTCGCAAAGTCGCCATGGGAGAGCCCGCCAGTGTGCCGGCCGGGCAATACGCCAAAGACGTGTTGACGGCCCTGAATCTGTTTGATGGCCTGCAGCCAAAACTGGTATTTGCCAAGGATGTGCGGCAAGTGCTCGCTTATGTGGAAACGGGCAACGTGGATGCTGGGCTCGTCTACAGCACCGACGCCCAGCGGTCAAACCGGGTGCAGGTAGTGGCCACCGCCCCAGCCGACAGCCATGCCCCCATTATCTATCCCGTGGCGGTGGTGCGGGACAGCGACCAGGCCGAGGCTGCCCAAGCTTTTGTCGATTTTTTATCCAGCGATACGGCGATCGCCCTCTTTCAGGGGTACGGTTTTGGCAGGGTTGAATAGCGTTTTTCTACATGCCTGCTGATCTTTCGCCCCTGTGGATCTCTCTCAAGACGGCGACCGTCGCCACGGTCTTAGCGGCGATCGTAGGCATTGCGATCGCTTACTGGATGAGCAGCTATCGCGGCCGGGGTCGCGGCTGGATTGACGGTATCCTAACCCTGCCCCTGGTGCTGCCCCCCACCGTCGTCGGCTTTCTGCTGCTGCTGCTGATCGGTAAAAACAGTCCCCTCGGGCAGCTGCTTGATCGCCTTGGCATCACCCTAATCTTTACCTGGACCGCCGCCGTCATCGCGGCCACGGTGGTCGCGTTGCCGCTGGTGTATCGCACGGTCCTCAGTGCCTTCGCCCAAGTCGACCTCACCCTGCTCAGCTCTGCCCGCACCCTTGGAGCCGGGGAATGGCGCATCTTCTGGCAAATTTTGCTGCCGCTGGCCTGGCCGGGCGTGCTGGCCGGGATTGTCCTCGCCTTTGCCCGCGCCCTGGGGGAATTTGGGGCTACGCTGATGGTGGGCGGCAGCATTCCCGGCGTCACCCAAACCATGCCGATTGCCATCTTTTTCGCCGCTGAAGCTGGACGTCTGGATATTGCCTTGACCTGGGTATTGTGCATGGTCGCAATTTGCCTGTTCGTGATTGCCGGCATCAACTACGGCAACCGCTCCCACCTCGTCGCCCCAGGCCGCCCCGCCCTCATCAGGCCATTGTTTAACTATCTCTATTTCAGTCACCCCGCTCCCCGCTTTAAGCATTTTCCCAACCCTGTACGGGTGCCCGGTGGTGCGTCCTCTCGCTCTGCCCCACCCACCGCTGCTCGCCCGCAACTCGCCGCCCACATCGAGAAACCACTCTCCGAATTTTCCCTGCAAGTTAGTTTTCAGGCCGGTCAGGCCCCTCTGGGACTGCTGGGGGCTTCCGGTTCTGGCAAAAGCATGACGATTCGCTGCATTGCCGGCCTCGAAACTCCGGCCCGAGGCAGCATTCGGTTCAACGATCGCGTCCTATTTGACGCTCAAACTGGGATCAACGTCCCCTGTCGCGATCGCCACGTGGGGCTGGTCTTTCAAAACTATGCCCTGTTTCCCCATCTCACCGTGGCGCAGAATATCGCCTTTGGCATGGCCTCGGTGCCCCACGCCAAGCGGATTATAGAAGTCGCCCACTATTTAGACCGCATGGGACTAGCGGGCCTGGGCGAACGCTATCCGCGCCAACTCTCCGGCGGGCAGCAGCAGCGGGTGGCTTTGGCCCGGGCGATCGCTGCTCAGCCCGACATCCTCCTGCTGGATGAACCCCTCGCCGCCCTCGACACCTATCTGCGCAGTCAAATCGAAAAGCTGCTGCGGGAAATCCTCAGCAACTATGATGGCGTCACCCTGTTCATTACCCATAAGCTGGAAGAGGCCTACCGTCTCTGCGACAACTTATTGGTGCTCTCTCAGGGGCAAATTGTGGCTCAGGGCACCAAAGAAGACATCTTTACCCGCCCGCCGACCTATGAAGTCGCCAAGGTGACGGAGTGCAAAAACTTTTCCCGCGCTCGTCCTATCGATGCCACCCACATTGAGTCAGTGGACTGGGGCTGCCAACTTGAAGTCATTGACCCCATTCCGCCCGGACTCACCTATCTCGGCATTCGGGCCCACCACATCCGCTTTCCCCGCAAAGCCGATCAACTCAACACCTTCCCCGGCTGGATTGCCGCGACTAGCGAAACGCAGCACCGCGTCAGTCTGTTCATCAAGCTCCATGCGCCGCCGACAACGGTCCATGACTATCACCTGCAGGCAGAGGTCTACCGCGAAAAGTGGGAACTCCTGCAAAATCGTTCGTTTCCCTGGAATGTTCGGCTCGACCCGGTGCACCTCATCATGATGACGGAGTGACGAGAAACTCGCCATTGCATCGGTCAGAAAGGCACAGCAGCCTGAGCGCTAGCCAACATTAGTCGGGCGAACAGGCAAGCGAAAAATTCTGTTAAATGCCCCCGCAAATGCAACGGCAAGCGTGGCTAATTAGCGATGGCAATTCATAGGTCAGGCGCTCACAGAAAACCGTCATAAAGTCCTTTAAAGGCGGCAACTATTGAGATTTTATTGATTAGAAAGCCTGCTTTGTCAAGAGTATTTCAATTCTGTATTTCCTATGACTAAATTGACATCAGAATTGTCGAAAAAGATACCCACCTCAATCTAAAAATTCCTGTAATCTTCATAGGAGCCTCAGATTAATTTATCTGAGCATCAAAATAGGATATCGATTGAGGAAAAATTATGACTACTATCGAAAAAATTCAACAGCTCTATAGCGAAGTTGCCGAAAATCCGATTTTGCTCGAAAAAACAATTACCCAGCCAGTTGTCGAAGGTCTAACAATTTCTCAGGCAAGTTTTGTTGTGCTTTACTTGCAATATCAAAAGCATCATTTTGTGGTTGAAGGATCTGAGTTTTATATGCTTCATAATTATTTCGAAGAAAGTTATGAAGAAGTGGAAAAGCATGCCCATGACCTGGGTGAACGACTTCATGGTTTGGGCGGCGTTCCCGCCCTCTCTTTGACCAAATTATCGGAGCTTTGCTGCTTTGAGCAAGAATCTGACGATGTCTATCGCTGTCGGCTCATGGTTAAGCATGATTTAGAGGCCGAGCGTTCAATTATCGAAGTGATGCGGCGTCAAGCCACTCAAGCAGAGAGCTTTGGAGACCGAGCCACCCGCTATCTATATGAACAAATTTTGTTGAAAACTGAAGAACGAGCATACCATTTAGAGCACTTTTTAACCCGGGACACTCTGAAAGTAGAGTGGTAAATGCCGAGGATGGTTTTGCCATAGGCGCCTAAGATCTCGACCTGAAAAGGATAGTGTTAGCTGCTCAGTCAGAATACGATTTCTGGGCAAAAATTCAGGAGATATTTTTGCCCAGATGACATATTTTCGGACAAGGAAATCACCATTTTAGTAAAGTCATGTTCCCAAGAACGCAATGATTTGCCTCGCTTTCTTACCTTGAGTCAGATCGTTGCCTTTTAGCTTTTGTCGACCCGTCCCAGTAGCAGCGGCGTCAGCATTTTTGCCCTAGATCAAGAGCAGTTGCTACGGTTGTCTTATTCACAATACCCCACCAGTTTGTCGCGACTGATTCACTATCGGGTCAGTCGCGATCGCCATATCTGCTTTCCCCACAAAACAGACCAGCTCAATACTTTTCCTGGCTAGATTGCCAGCCTCAGTGAGACGCCGCCTGGTGGTAAAGTGCAATTCGTAAAGTTGCTGGTAAGGCAGCTATTTTGAGATGTCTAGGGCGCGTCTGAGCAAATCTTGATCCGCAGAACTGGGATTGAACCGACCTTTTTCGATGTCGCGAATCCAGCTTTGGCTCTTGCCCAACCGCTCTGCTAGGGCTCGCTGAGTCAGCTGCTGCCGCTTTCTAGCGTCTTTGACAGTTTCACCAGACAACTGTTTTAGTTGCGACTGTATTGATGATTGAGCTTGGCGACGACGACGGCTTGGCTGCCGTTTGGGGGCCTGCTGCCATTCCTCAGGCGTGTCAAAGCCGAGGAGTCGGGCATTGAGTAGCCGTTGCCACTTATCCCGAGGGGCCGTATCCGTCAGACTCATGGCTCGATTGGCATCATCAGCCCAAAACTCTAGGGCGTCGTCGGCATCTTCCGGAATTGCGGCTACCCTCGCCCACAGGGGTTGAATCTCGGTGGGATAGGTTTCCGGGTCGAATAGGGGTCTGAGTCCGTAGTAGTAGAGGGTTTCTAAATCGCCTTCGAAGGTTTTGAGCAGGCGCTTATGAACACCGCGAACGGTCATAGCTTCGTTGAGCCGCTCTTCACCATAGGCAATGCGCAACAGCATGCGCACCGTCATGCGGTGATCGCCTCCCAGACGGAGCTTGAATAACAGCCATAACAGTAACCGAATCGCGCCTTCGTGCTGCTGCCAGTTACTCATGACTTCGATCAAAAGGGACTGGGGCAGTGAGCCATATTGATAGAAGGCATTTTGTCGACGGTAGTCTTGTTTGTTGAGGAAGGATTTTGCCCACGGACCGGCCCGCAGGGTAAAGCTCAGACCGATTAAATGACGGCATCCTTGGGCATCTTCTTCAAAATAATATTGGGTGTCGTGTAGATGCCAGACGAACTGCTCTTCCACGGTGAAAGGCTGAACCTTGCCTTGGCGCGGCCAGTCAATGGTCGCCAATATTAGGCAACACTGATAAACCAGATTTTTAATCAGGGTCAGCTTGTCAAGCTTGGTCAAGTCTTTGCGCTTGTCTAAGCCTAAATACTGTTCAATGTGCTGATCATTGAGCACAAAGGTGTTTTCCCAGGGACGATCGCAGGTCACCGCGTAGGCGGCAAAGATGAGGTGCACGCAGGCCGCCCGCATATCAAAGTTAGCCAGGGCGATCGCCGCTTCATCCATCGTCATTGGCTCCGCTATTGGCCCTTCAGGGCTGACAGCCAACCGAAACTGCATTTCGCCTCGCCCTCGGTGCACCGCCCGACGATAGGTGGCGGCACCTTCATCATCGGCCTGCCAAGGTAGCGTGTGACGCTGAGCCAGCAGATTGCAGGTTTCCCACATCACCATCGAGGAGGCAAAGGGGGTGCTTTTGCCATTGAGAAAAATGTCGGGAATCGCCGCCGGCAGCAGGGTGCTCTTCAACCGCCCTTTTTTGGGCTGCAAAGGAGCCAGGGAACCAACATCGCACACCTTCACACAACGAGGCACCTCGATATCATCACACCCATCACAGAGAGTTGGGTCAATCCAGTAGCCTTCAGCCGCCTCATCATGCGGTTTGATGGCACCGTTAGGACATTCGGGTTGACAAGAGTCACAGCCGACACAGTCTTCTTTAATGGTGTAAGGCATGGCAAAAGACTTCTTGGACAAGAAGTGATGGCACAACCAGAGCTAGCTCAATCCAGATAACAGCAAACTCAAGAAACCGGATCCGGAAATCTCAAAAGCGTCATGAGTCTGCAATCGCAGCAGAAGTCAATATTGACTTCTGCTATACTTGCGTCTGCTATCGATAGATTCTAACCATCGACAAGCATAGATATTTAGCGATAGTTATTGCGGTTTCTATTGCTAGCTAGAGATATCAACTTGGGCGGGCTGCAATTTATATCTTTTATTACAGTTTTAGATTCTTTTCATTACCCATTGGGATAAGCGTTCAGAGTAAACGGCTTGGCCTCTAAATATGTTTTTCCCATTACATTTGCCGATCTAAGATATCTAATAGACCCTGACAATATTTCTAACTTGAAATATTGTTTTGAAATGCCCATAAAAGACTTTTTTAGCGATGCGAAGCTCTTCTATTGATTGAACTACGACAATTTGGATTAAATTTCAAGATTCTTGGTTTTATAAGAGCTAATTCTTGGGATTTTCTGATATTCTAAGGAATTAGAGAGTGTGCAAGAAAACCCATCGTTTGGTTTGGCAATCCGACTGTTTGCGGTGATGCTGAACGGCTGGTGGATAACATTGCAGAATCTGACTTCTTGCCATGTCTCAACAGAATTTGCAGGGCACTGCCATCTCGCCGCGCTATGTTCGGGCAGCTTTAGCTGAAGATGCCGACCTTGATGGGCCCATTAGTGCTTGTCGCTACTACTTCTATAAAAGTGAGACAGCGATGACTTTACCAATGGCAATCGTGGTGTGCAATCGCGTTCGAGCAGCCAAAAATAGCCACTAGATTGGACTAGTCTCAAACTTATTTTGCCAGTCCAGTAACGGCCCCCAATGTCCGTCCCTATGTCAACGCCTATGTCGCTTCTGGCTATTTGCAGGCGCGCTTAGGCCATTTGGCAATCGCTCCAACCATTGCTAAACAGGTGCAGCAATTGCAAGCCCAAGAATTTGGAGCTGATGTCCTGCTTGGCATTTTGAATCCACCCCTGGATGAGGAGGAATGAATCGTGACAGTCGTTGTTTTTTTCGAAAAGCCTGGATGTATCGGCAATGCTAGGCAGAAGCACTTATTGCAGGCTGCCGGCCATCGATTGCAAGTGCAAAATCTTCTAACTGAGTTGTGGACGCCGGAAAAATTGCGGCTTTTCTTTGGCGATCGCCCAGTGTCGGAATGGTTTAACCCCACGGCCCCGCCGATCACCCATGGCGAAATCCATCCCGAAAATCTCGATGCCGATGCGGCCTTGCAGCTCATGATTCAGCAGCCGATTTTGATTCGTCGGCCTTTGATTCAAGTCGGCGATCGCTATGCCGCTGGCTTTGACCTGGCTGAAATTAATGCCTGGATCGGTTTAGCTCCCAGTACTGATTTGACCCGGGACGTGGAAACCTGTCCCAAAACCATAGTAGTTTGAAAACCTTAATTTTGGGCATCAAATTTTGCAGTTTGCAGCTTGAGTTTTGCCGGCAAAAGATTTTGCTCAAACGACTCCCCTGACTCCTGGAGACTACTGGCCATGATGACCTTACAAACCCAAGATGCGACCGCGATCGCCAGGGATTTTTTGATGACAGATTTGGAAATTCCCGAGGCCGATCAAGACTTTTTTGCCGTGCTGTCTACCCGAGCCTCTGGTAGTGAATGGTACGTCGTCGAAATTGGCGTTGAGGGACTGCCAGACAAGTGGGTTCTGCAAGTGTTTGATACCGGTGTCTGCGACCCCTGCTACACGTTTTCTTCACCGATGCCCGCTGGCGAAGATGCCGATTTAGAGGAGTTTCCCCCGGCCATTGCCGAGGCCATCACAACGGAACGAAACGGCGGCCGCATTTGACTGTCATTGTCGTGAGAATTGTCGATGAGCTTTGCATTACCGCCCGAAGATCACCCTGCCGATTTCCCCAGTGATCGGGATGCCTTACTGCGGCGACAGCTCGAACTGTCGACCCAGGCGCATTTCTTTGAAGCCTGCAACGGCTCCATTCAATCATTGTTGATGGAGTGCCGCCGCTGGGACATCAGCTTGACCCAAGGATTGCTGTTAATCATTCACTGCCCCGACGCCATGACCAACTGGCGGGTGCTGAATCGCATTGCCGCGATCGCGGCTGTCCTTGCCCAATTTAGTGCGCTAGCAAAAATTCGCGTCTATCCGCCCAAGGGGCAGGGCGACCCCTTTGATATGCGCGTCGACGAACGGTCTGAATATCGCGATGGTCGGCAGAGTCATCCCTAGAGCGCCAGTTCGGCAAATCCCTGAACTGAGACGACAAGCCGACGCAAACACTGTCCACCCCCACCCGAGGAACCAATGATGGTCAACCAACCGATTTCTGAGGAAGTTGCTTTTAGAATTGCCTTGGCGGCTAGAGCCTTACCCGACGTGTCTGTGGGAGAGCTGATCGCCGCCTTGCAGACGACTCTTGACGATACGCTGACGGAAGCATCGTTGAGCAAGCTGACGGTAACTCAACTCAAACGGTCTTTCGGCAATATTTTCGAAGTGGATGGAGAGTGGGAAGGCGAAGCGGCTGACAATCAAGATATTGCCGCTTTCAAAGAGGCCGTTCGCATCCTCTGGGGTGAAACCGACCAGTGTGAGCAGTCCCTACCCATTGAGCCCTATCAAGATGGGGATATGCCTAATTCCATTAGGATTGCCGTTGCTTCGAATACGGGCGAAAAACTGGACGGACATTTCGGTTCTTGTCATCGCTTTTTGGTCTATCAGCTATCAGCCGACGACGTCAAACTCATTGATGTGCGCTCTGCCTTGGAGGCTGATCTCAGCGATAACAAAAATCAGTTTCGGGTCAATCTCATCAAGGATTGTCCGGTTCTATATGTGGCCTCAATTGGCGGCCCCGCTGCCGCCAAGGTGGTGCAGTCAAATATCTATCCCATGAAAGTGGAACAAGGCGGAGACGCCCGAGAAATTCTCGCAGACTTACAGCGAACGATCGCCACCTCTCCTCCTCCTTGGCTCGCCAAAATTCTAGGAATTGATGCCAATAAGCGCGTGAAAAACTATCAGGCTACGAGTTAATTGAGCCCAATCGTTCTAAGGAATTGTCATCTTGAGATGTTCTCAATTCCTTGTCAAATTTGGTGAAAGCAATCAGAAACCTGGCGGGGTTTCTATCCTCTTATCTCTCCACAGGTCAGACCTATGAGCATGTCTCCGAACAAGCAGCGTATTCAAGAAATTCAACAACTTACCGGATTACGACCCACCCACTTTGCCGATCTCATTCAAGTTGCGCAGATTATTTACAATCCCAGCGGCGGCGTTTCGGGGTTGGTCGTTCAAGTTAATTGGCTAGACTTTGAAATTTCTGAAACGGTGGCGTCAAATTTATATGCCCTGGGCTACAAGTATCGGTACGAATCGCCCCACGTTGACCTGGATATCGTGTGGGATGATCTGACTCCCGAAACCCGCAGTTGGTTCATGGCAAATCGCAGTGATCTCTGGCGTATTGAAGAATCATTTCCAGCGATGGATGAGGATTAGAGCGATCGCCAGTTTGGTTATCAGGCTTTGAAACAACATGTGAACCCCCTGGAACACAAACCGCTGGTCTTCTCCGGCAATGTCGAGGATGCCCTTAGTCCGAGAGATAACGGGGCCTCGGGTTCGTAGCAGTTAACTTAACCAAGCGATGGTCAAACTTATCACGCTGCTTCATCAGGTTGCCGATGATACGAATCAGGTCGCTCCGCACCGTACAGCAAATGCAGCCGTTATTCATCTCAAAGATTCCTTCATCGGCTTCAATCACGAGCTGGTTGTCGATACCGACTTCCTCAAACTCGTTGGCGATCGCCGTCACCTTTTTACCGCGTTCATAGGTGAAGATGCGATTTAACAAGGTGGTTTTCCCGCGACTAAACAACCCGTGAGGACAGTTACTGTCACAGGACTTACGCATTGACAAATCCAACAAAGCCATAATTCAAGCGGTTCTACCCA
>ERZ1740058.148-NODE-148-length-59620-cov-12.350541_pt1 | contig 59620 bp, 50 predicted proteins | sample MGYA00581745_ERZ1740058 | MGnify/ENA primary metagenome ERZ1740058 (study PRJEB43018, sample SAMN04849742) | marine metagenome | isolation source: floating plastic debris | place: Pacific Ocean | collected 2008-08-30 | study: EMG produced TPA metagenomics... | reverse complement strand
TGCTCGATGCCTTTGTGGACTTCAAGTATCCCAATGAGATCGGCCCAGGGGTCTACGACATCCACTCACCACGGGTACCCCCCACCGATGACATGAGTAACCTCATGTCAAAAGCGGAAGCTGTGCTCCCGCGTCAGAACCTCTGGGTCAATCCGGATTGCGGCCTCAAGACCCGTCAATGGTCGGAAGTGAAGCCTTCGCTCATCAACATGGTCGAGACCGCATCAAGACTGCGCGCTACGGCCCACAACTAGCTGAAATGAGACAGGGTGCTGGGTCATAACCCAGCGCCCGGATTTACTTTGAGACTTTAGCTGCATCGAGGATCGCAAGGCCCAGATGGGGCTAAACGCCTATGACGTCATAGTGCTTCAATCGCGTAGCCTCACGCACCTGATCCAATAGCTTCTTCGGCCTTTTCTGAAGGGGAGCGTTATGCGCCATCAGTACACCGTGCGATAAATGCAACTTAGTAGTCTACGTGTACTATGGCTAAAATATGCGGAAAGTTTCTCGCGATCCTCCTAAATTTGGATAATATGCGGAAAGTTTCTCGCGATCGGGCGGATGCAGGTGAATATGCAGAAAGTTTCGGCCTATCTACCCAAATAGGGACAATATGTGGAAGCTTTCTGTCTAAATAAGATTGTTATGCAGCTTAAATCAGTTGTTATGGCAAAATCAATATCTCATCCCATCCCTTGCCATGAAGATCAAAATGCAGGTATGAGAACACCGCAATTTTTTGAGACTACAAGATTGTCTTAAAGACAACTAGTTACTATGGATACAGTATTGATTGCTCTCTATGCAGTGTGCACAAAGCTGAGTGATGATAAATAGACTATAAATACTTGGAAGACATGGCAATGATTTTTAGTAAAGTGCCAGTAACTTAGTAAAAGATAGACAGTAATCAAATGTGTCTGGAGGTTTTGCACCAATCACTTGATGGATTCGGGCTATTTTTCTCCATCTTTTACTGAATGCCACTGCTGGAAGAGATTATCAATGCTGAAAAGCTAGATCGCTCTTTCTGACGTAGCATAAGGCAAAAAATGGGGGGTTTACATTAATCTTTTAGGAGGTAAAGTATGGCTGATCTAAAGGTAGTAATCGCTATTCAAGACTCTGAACTTGAAGATGAAAAATTACAAGAGTATACCCAAAATCTACTGCCTCAAATCCGAGAATTTGATGATGTACAGGAAGTTGGGTTAGTCCCTTTAGATCAGCAAGTTGAAGTACCAGGAATGACCTCAAAAGATCTTGGTGCATTTATTCTGGGTGCGGTTACCATCATTACTACGGTAAAAGCGCTAGTCGAAATTGTGGATTGGATCGAGAAAAAATGGTTTAAGCCAAGTGACCATCAGCCTAGTCACCGAAAAATATCTATTGAAGTTATAACGCCGAATGGTTATAGGATTACTTGCACTGCAGAAAGTCCAGAAGAGCTTAAGGCTTTTTTGGATGAAATAACTATGCAAGAAGATTGAGGTGGGATGAACAGTGGGAAAGTTTGCGTTACTTATTGGGGTTTCTGAGTCCAGAGCAGTTGACTTGCCAGGATTGCCAAGTGCGCTCAAAGATATCCAGGCAATGCAAGAAGTCTTGCAGAATCCCGATCTAGGAGGCTTTGATAGCGTAGAGCGGTTACCAAATCCTACGCGCCAGGAAATGGAGGAAGCGATTGAGACCCTGTTTACTGATCGTAAGAAGAATGACTTATTGTTATTCTTCTTTTCAGGACATGGCATTACAGACGAGAGAGGAAAGCTTTATTTAGTTACACCTGAAACTCGAAAAGAGCGGGGTAATTTGAGAAGAACAACGGCAGTTTCCGCGAATCTCTTGCATGAAAACATGGGTAGCAGTATTTCAAAGCATCAGGTTTTAATTCTTGACTGTTGCTTTAGTGGAGCGATTGCAGAAGGCTTAACAGGTAAATCAGTTGACAATATTGATATTCAAAGGGAGCTAGGTGGTGAAGGACGGGCAATTCTGACCTCTTCTAATTCTGTCCAAAAGTCATTTCATATTCAGGGCTATGAATTATCTATATATACTCATTTTCTAATAGACGGTATTAAAAAGGGAGCCGCGAATTTAGGTGGAGATGACTCTATCTCAGTAGACGAATTACATGAGTATATTAAAAAGAGATTAGAACAAGAAGTGCCTTCCATGAATCCACAGTTTTTCCCAGTCAGAGAAGGATACAAGATCAAGTTAATACGATCTTCTTCTATAAAAAGCAAAAGAGTTAAAGAGCCAATTTTTGTTGGGCGTGAACAGGATTTCACTGAAATAGAAGCCCTTGTTAATCAGGGAGAGCATACTATTCTTATTCTCAGCGATGGGGGAGTAGGCAAGACGACTTTGGCACAGCAGTATTTTAGAATTCAAAAATTTGACTTACTCCTAGAGTGCCATTTAGATATAAATCCTGCTCGAGTTCCACTTCTTGAATACTGGCTTGAAAGATGGCTGTTACAGCTTAACCCAAAACTAGAAGGAGATTTGCAAAGACAAGGACTATTAATGCTACAACAACTTAAACAGAACCTTGGAGAGACAAAGCTAAGAATTGGCGTAATAGTTGACAATCTTGATACAATACTTGAGAATGGAAAATTTACTCAAAAACATGATTTTTATAGAGATCTTTTAGTGACTTTAGCAGATCAAAGCGTGCAATCAACTACTACATTGATTACTAGTCGAGAGCCACTAAACGAATCTGGAATCAGATTTCAGCCCTACCGCTTGAAAGGTTTGAAAGAGCGTGCGTGGAAACATTTTTTTGAATTAAATGGCATACAAAAGTCTTCTTTAAAGAATATCCATGAAATGCATAGAATTTGTGGTGGCAATGCAGAAGTAATGCATATCATAAAAAGTATAGCTAAAGCTGATTATGGCGGAGACGTAAATGTTTTTTGGAAAAATAACAAGAAAGATTTTTTAATTGAATCTGCTGCCAATGATTTAATAGAAAAGCAGTTTGACAAAATTCAACAAAGAAAACCTGCAGCTTACAAACTTCTTTGCAGAATGGGATTCGATTTTCCAAATCGCCCCCCTCTTACCGAAAATTTAATTTCGCAGCTCCTTTGGGATGTTCCTAAAACAGAGCACATAACAGCAACGAGATTTTTACGCAATCGTTCCCTGATCAAAACAATTATTAGCAATCAAGATGAGCAATATTATTTAGACCCAATGATTCAGACAGAATCAATGAGAAGGTTGAAACCAAGAGAAATTCAGGAAATTCGTCAAAGAATTGGTACAACTAAAGAGTTCATAATTTTCCCTGAGGAAGGAAGCAATTCAATATTCCGATTCAACCTCGACAACCCTTTATTCAATCAATTAGGTTTAATAGTCTTACCTTTAAGCATACAAATTTCAAACGTGATAAAATTCTATGAATTCCTTTTAGATACAGGATCATCTCAGACTGTTTTGTCAAGCACTGTATCGACAGAAATGGGCTTGAACATAGACATAGGCAATCCTGTTAAGACATCAAGGTTAGGAGGGGAAAGTACAAAAAAAGGCTACAGAGGAATAGTTGATAATATTCAGATAGGCGAAATATCGCTGGGAAGTTCTGAAATTATTGTTATGAGTAATTTTCCCATGATGTTTTCAAGACATTATGCCGATGGCATTCTGGGTTCTAATGTTTTGCAGAATGTTTGCTTAAAGATCGATTATCCAAAGAAAATTTTGGAAATGTCGGTTTAATTTTTTTATGACTCAGTGTTTTTGTTACGCTAGGAGTCAGCCGCCGCATAACATGCTTGGGACGGACGGACGGAAGTAGGTGTTGAGTCAAGGTTTTCGGCAGTCTCTCAAGCGAGCCGTTAGATCGCCTCGCTGCTCTCTGATCCCAGATTACTCGTCGGTATCCTAATAGGACGGATGTTAAAAAACTCAACGTCGGCATGGTTAGGGCTATAATTCGACTTGAAGCTTAAAGAAGCGGATGCCAAGCGAGGAAATGCTTTGAAGAGTGACCAATTAGACGATAGAGAAAGGCTGAGTGTTCTACAGGCTATCGTAGACAATCAAAGTCTGATTATTCCTGAAGCTATATCAGCTCTATCTGAAAACCCGGAAAAATCACTTCAAAAAAGTACCAAGTTATACATAAACCATAATTTCGCTTCTTTCTGTAAAGACATGCAGCTGATTCTTAAACATATTAATTACATGATGTTTCAGGGATACCCTAAGCTACAGTATCAATCTTTAGATTCACTTAAAAGTGAATACATCAATCAGGGAGTTTCTGTCATTGAAGTGATCAGAGTAATTGACTTACTTAAGGAAGCTACCCTTGATGTTCTAGCGACAGATGAGAGACTGATCAATTTATTAAGTGATTCTGATTCAGTTTTAGTTAAATCAGAAAATATTGAAACAATTTCGGAAATCAAAAAAAGATACTCTTATATGTGGGTTGCTGTCGAAGTGACCGAATTGGAGAAAGGATGTCCCAAAGCGGGCAAAGTTATTTTAGTTAGTATGAATAGGGATAAAATTTCGGAAGAAATTTCTAAACGTTATTGTGATATGACAAACTATACCTTTTACTGTGGTGGTCCTGAAGAAGAGGCAAACCCTGTTAAAGTGAGAATTAAAATGAGGGTCAATAAGTATTTGGAGCCTTATTTTGATTTTGTAATAAGGGAACTTGGAGAAGACAACTAAATTTTTGTCAATGTGTAGCTCCTATATCTATATTAGTGATTTGTCGCAGTTATTTGACAAACATGAAGTTGACGGGTGTTTGAGCGCCGATGTTTTTAAGGCAACTCATTTGAAGATAGAAAGGTAGAAGCAACCGTCGCATAACTACCCCCCCCTGGAGCGGACTGTTGAAAGCTCTTGATGGTATTACAAAAGTTGCTTGTAGCCGCTAAGCCGGAACGTTAGCCATTCTCAACGCCAGCCGAATTTTACTCGGCAGAAAAATAACCACCAGCCCCAAGTTTTGAAGCTTGATATGCCTCAGACGCTCACTCAACGTCACACCGAACTACAAAATTACGACCAACGGTGAATGAGCACTTCCGTCCTGCGCACCAGAATTAACCGGGTCGATGATTCAAGTCATTAAAAACATGGTTAAAAGTCATCCCATCCCTCCAAACTGGAGGACATGACATAGCTGGTGACGCTGGCTTCAAAGAAATTGGCTTTGGTGTTGGCCTCCTTTTTGGTGTCTGAGAACCGCTCCAGGTGGCTGTAGGGGCTCTTACGATACTTCGAATCGGTGTAGATGGGGTCTAGTCCGATCGCCCGCAGCCGCTGGTTAGCCAGGTATTTGGTGTATTGCTCAGTGCTGGCCGGGGTAATGCCCAAAATGTCGTCGCCGATGATGTGATTGGCCCAGGTACATTCGTGGTCTACGGCCTGGGCAAACATGGCGTAGATCTGGTCGCGACTGTGGGGGAATACCGCCATCGCCTCGGGCAGCAGCTTTTGGTAAAGCCGCACATGGGACAGCTCATCCCGGTTGATCATGCGGAAAATGTCGGCACTGCCCGCCATCAACATGCGAGAAGCCAGGTTATAGAAAAAGATGAACCCGTTGTAGAAGTACAGGCTTTCCAGCAGGTAGTCGGCCAGGAGCGAAATGAAGTAGTTTTCGGCGGTGGGGCGATTGACGTATTGCTGGTAGAGTCCGGCGATGAACTCACAGCGCTGCTTCAGTACCCCATAGTTGCGCCAGAACTCGTAAACGGCGGTGCGGCGATCGCTGGGAATCACCGTTTCGATGATGTACTGGTAAGACTGGTTGTGCATCGCCTCCTGGGAGATTTGCTCCGCCAGGCACAGGGAGACTTCCGGTGCGGTGGCGCAGTTTTTGATGTGGGGCACATTACAGGTTTGTACCGAATCCAAAAAGGTGAGGTAGCTGAGAATGCCGTCGAAGGCGCGACGCTCGGCAGCGGTGAGATTGGCGTAGTCGGTGACATCCTGGGTGATGTCGATTTTCTCGGGAACCCAGAAGTTTTCTCGCATCTGGCGATAGAGGCCGACGGCCCAGCCGTAGCGCACATCGTTGAGCTGCATCAGGTTGGTGGTTTCCCCAAACCAGATAGTGCGATCGCCCGTGGCGTCATTGCCATCGGGGAAATCTATTGCTTTTATTGAGTCAAAACTTAGGCGATCGCGCTTCATTGCCTTGCGTTAATTTTCTGGCTCGATGGGTTTCAGGTTGTGCTAGATTGCAACTTGCATCGGTTCCAGGGGGGAGCAGCCGCTGGAGGAAACGGGGAAAGTGCAGTGCAAATCTGCCGCTGTCCCGCAGCTGTAAGCCGATTTTGGGTTTTAGATTTTGGATTTTAGATTCGAGCGCAACTCAATCGCAAATCTAAAATCGGCAATTCAAAATTGAGTAAGTCAGAATGCCCGCCGATGAATTAGTCCATGTTCTTCAACATCTGCGAGGTACGGATGATGACTGTTTTTGCTTTTTATCGATCGCGAAGGTGTCGTTTCAGGAGCATCCTCACAAAGCTCCGATGATTGAGAGCGGCGGTAACTCAGGCGTTACTGCCGAATCATTGGCTGCGTTTGCCAAAGGCATGGCGAAGCCAATCGCGTGAACCAGATTGCCGCTAGCGGTGCCGTTTTGTGACGGCGCTGTGGTGTCCGGTATTCCCCAGCTCTGGTGAGCGATCGTGCAGTTGGTTGCTGAAGCCCCATCTGGCGCGGCGTTTTGCTGTGCTGATGGGATTGCTTTCCCCAAGCCAGCAGCCCTTTTCCCATTCAACACAACTCATCATTTCAGGACGACACATTCATGACTATTCAAATCATGATTTTCCTCAAGGCCATAGTGGCCGCAGCCCAGCAAGTGCGGGAGAAAATTCATGCGACTTCCCACTGATGTTTGGCAGGGATGTTCGAGCGACTGGCAGTCCGCCTTTATTCGAGAAAACCTACTACCCCTGGGGCACGCCGCCTGGCAGGGCTACCTTAACCAGGGGCGAGGGCTGGTGGTCTGCGACGTGGAGGTCGACGAAGCCACGTCAGTGGATTGGCGTGGCGATGTGGTGCAATCCCAGGCTCATTTCCTCCCAGCATTAGAGGTGCCCGACTATCTCAAAGCGCAGGGCTTGCAGGCGGTTGACAGGGAGCGCCTGATGACTGTTGTGCAGACTTACTGTCCAGAGCAGGAAATGCTGACAGCGATCGCCCAAGCAGGATCAGTCGAAATCAACTGGCTGCGAAACCTGGCCATCTCTCCCTCCGATTGCTACCAGCAGGTCTGCAACCGCTGGGACGAGTTCGCTCTGAAGTCGAGTAACCGTGGGAGGCGTGACGATGGCTGTTAACACTGACTGGCAATCCGCGTTTGTCGCCACCAATTTGCTGCACCTGGCCTACAACGCCTGGTGTGGCTTTTTGGCGGGAGAAAGGGGAACGGTCGTCTGCAGTCTGCGATCGCCCCGCCTCGGCCTCACCGGAGAAAGTTTTGAAGCCCATTACGTGCCGAGATCGCGGCTGACTCCCTTCCTCAATGCGTGGCTAGCTGCTCCCGACACGGTGATTTTGAACCATCACCACATCAACGGGCACATTCTCCAGGCGGTGGATCGGTACAACCCAGAAACCGATGCGATTTTGCTGCTGGAGTCAGGCGATCTCGCCTCATTCCTTTATCTGCGGAACTTGCCAATTGCGCCACCGCACGGCTATGAAATTGTCTGCCAGGGCTGGGAAGAGTTTTACCTTGAACCCACCGCTTTCGCGGACATGCGACTGTTTCAAGTCGATTTGACGACGCCCCATCGGAGGGCCGGATGACCCCAACGACATTATTTGTGTGCTCACTCTGTCGGTTTTCGGCTCAGGAACGCAGCCGCGACGGCGTTGCCGGTGGCCATATTTGATCGATCAGCTCCAGCAGGCCCTGGCTGAACGGGACTTGCAAGCGACCGTTCACCTGGAGCCGTTACGCTGTATGGCCGGATGTCACCAGCCCTGCAATATCTCGCTGGCAGCACCCGGTAAGCTGACCTTCATTCTCAGTGGCGTGAGTCCCGAAAATGGGGCCACCACGGTCGCGGAGTTTTGCCAGCAATACACCGAGAGCACTAATGGGCGAGTGCCGTATCGCGATCGTGCCCCCGAAATCTGCCAAGCAACCGCCTTTGTCCTCCCCCCATTACCCACACCCTGATCCCGCCACACAGAATGTCTAATGGGAAACTTCCACGAGGCAGCGGTTCCTCTCTTTTGAATCATCCGGCTTTCTCATTGTTGTTTCCACCCACCGACCCATTCACTCACTTCTCAACTACGCCTCATGTGAATTAGTCAGCAATACGATGCTGTCGAAAGGTCAACATGTCAATACCGTATTGCTGTTTGAGCAACAGCCGCAAGGTATGGCTGGCTAGCTTAGTAGTGAGATGGACGACCAACCCGGCCACGGTTTTGCAGAGCAACCGTTCCGGATTACGTCCGGTGTTCTGGATTTCGTGAAAGACGCCTTCAATACGCTGCCTCACTTTGCTAATGAAGCGTTTCAAGCGCGACGGATGCTGTCGTTTCTGATTGCTACGATCACCGTCCACATGCGATTGCCGGTTTGCCGATATAGTTAACATTGCCATTCGTCACTCAGAAAGCCTTTATCGCCATAGACATCACTATGGCGCACTGTCTGTAAAATCGTTTCGACCACCAGTCGCTCATCGGTATTGGCGGGAACCATATCAAAGGCGATAGTGACTCCTCGAGTCGTGCAGAGCAGAGCCAGTTTGTAGCCAAAGTAGTACATCTGCCAGTTGTCGCAGACGACGGTTGAATTGGCTCTGGTCAAGCAGATGAGGAAACCATTCCAAGTAGTTGGCGCGGATGAATCCTAGAAACTGCGTTTCGCCAGGAAACGGCAAATAGTCCATTAGCAGCGCTAACGTCATCACTTCACTGTCACTCAAATGCGCCTTAACACTGGGACGATGGGGCTGATGGGGCAAAACTTCGCGCTCATACCAGTTATCAACCAACACGAACACGCTCGTTATAAGCGTCGGAAAGTCTATGGTAGTCATGGGAGAGTTGAGGTTGTCGGTGGTACTTCAATTCTCACCGGCTCCCGCTCCCAAACATTAATTCACATCAGACGTCACTCTGAATTCCTTATATATCAATGTTTTATCGAGAATTGAAAATCCCTGCAAACCGCTTTCCAAATCTTTAAGCCAAGAGCAGTTCCCAAAACTCATGATCCAGTTTTGAACTATGCAAATAGGCTCTAAACCGTTAATGGCTCGACAAGAACTCGAGTGGTCAACCGCGCTAAAGATATCTAAAGGTGTCCAAAAAAGCCTGAATTCAAGAGGAATAGAGCTTTTTTGAGATAAGGATTGAGATAAAGCTTTCGAGATAGCTATTGTTGACGTCTGAAAGCCGTTTGGAAAAAGGCATCCAAAAATGAAGGTACTCGATTCGTAATCGAGCGGTCGCGGGTTCAAATCCCGCCATCGGCTTAAACGCTAGAATGTTTATTCTATAAAGATTTCGGGGAAAGTTGGCCGCCAAAACAAGCCTGAATTAACCTGATTTTTGGGTGTAAAGACATCTTGAGATCGAACATCTTTAGCGGATTTTGGCTATAAATCGGGTTTAAGATCAGATGTCCTATAATGTATTCCCCGAAACGCCGAAAACTCCTACTGACAAGGCTTCAAAAGGCACGCTTCAGGTCATTACCTCCCATGGCCGGTTACAGCTCCGATTTCTTCATGGTGGTCAACGTCACTATATCTCCGTTGGCCTCCCGGATACGCCCACCGGGCGAATTGTTGCTCAGCAGAAGGCCCATCAAATTCAGCTCGACATCCTATCCGGCAACTTCGATGAAACATTAGCCAAATATAAGTCGGAGCCGGTTCAAACACTAAAGGTCAAACCAACGGCTCCGCCTCTGACTCAACTCTGGGAAAGTTTTTGTGAGGTAAAGCAACCGGTTGTGGCTCCAGGCACTTGGCGCAATGTCTACTGCATCAACACTGGGCACCTGGAGCGGTGCCCTCACAAGCAATTAAAAGATGCTCAGAAGATTTTCGATTGGGCAGTGACTCATTTCAATCCGGATCCGGCAAAGCGGTTTATTCAGGCGCTATCTTCATGTTGTCGGTGGGCAGTTAGAAATGAACTGATAGACCGCAGTCCGTTCGAGGGACTGTCCAAGGATATTAAGATTCCGAAGGCCTCAGAAGACGATACGGATATTGCCCCCTTCACCCTTGATGAACGTCAGGCCATCATTGAGGGAGTTGAGCACAGTCGGCACTATCAGTACTACACGTCGCTGGTGCAATTGTTATTTTGCACGGGCTGTCGTCCGTCAGAAGCTGCCGGTCTGCAGTGGAAGCATATCACTGAGCACGAGATTATCTTTGATCAGGCGGTAGTGGATTCAGTGCGGGGCCGAGTGCTGAAGGATGGCCTTAAAACACAGCAGAAGCGTAAATTTTCTATCAATGAGCAACTACAAGACGTCCTCTCAGCTCACTGAGCCAACCCACCGATTTCGTCTTTCCTTCTTCTAAAGGTCGGTTTTTGGATATTCATAACTTTCGAAATCGTGGCTGGATGAAGGTTTTGGTAGAAACCAGCATTCGCTATCGGAAACCTGATCAAGCCAGACATGCGTTTATCACCGATTGTCTGGAGGAGGGCATTAATGTGCAACAAATCGCTGAGTGGGTTGGGAATTCTCCTGAAGTAATCAGGAAGCACTATGCCGGAACGATCGCGAAGTTTCAGGTGCGGCTCATCTGATGTGAACTTTGCTCAGGGATTTGGAGGCTCTAACGCTCTTTAATCACTCTGTCGAAAAAATCTGAAACACCAATTTCTCCTTGGCTATCTCTCCCATCGACAGGCCATGAAGAATGAAAAATAGTCGCTTCAAATATTCTCTGGCAACTTTGGCAAAAGAGCTTTAGTCCCCTATTCCACATTTCCTGATAGTTCTCTTCGATATTCTTTGGGAGAAAGGCCGGTCCAGCGTTTAAACGCTCGACGAAAGGCACGGGCGTCGGTGTATCCGATAATTAGTCCAACAGTAGCAATATCGATTTCGGGATCGCTTAAAAAGCTCTTCGCGTTGGCTAGGCGAATTTCATCAATGAGGATATTGAGAGACGTGCCGTGCCGTTTAGCCAAACGCTGGGCAGTTCGAAGGCTGATATTGACTTTGGCGGCGGCGGCGGCGGCCCCATATTCGCCCTGAGTGGCGTTTTCCATGATGCCCTGACGTAGTTTGGCAAGGGCAATGGGATAGCGATCGCTGCCCAATTGCTGGCGTAAGTCAGCAAAATGACGGTCGATCAAACCGAATAGCTGCGGGTTGGCATCGCGAATAGGCACGCTGAGGCTGGCTCGCGCAAAAACTAAGGCGTTGCGTCCCGTTTGAAACGAGACCGGAGCTTGAAAGAATGCTTCATAGGCCTCTACTGGCACTGGTTTAGCATGGGCAAACTCTACTCTACGCAGCGATATTTCTAAATCGGTATTCTCTTGCAGCAGTCGCCAAACCAAGCCTGTCACGGCTTCGAGCAGCATGCCCCTATCGCGTCCCTCAAAGGGATGAGCCACAGTAATTGCCACTTCCGTATCGGTTTGCTCGAGATAAACAGCCGACTGATCAGCAATAATCGTTTGATTGGTCACGAACCACTCCAGTACGGCTTCAATGTCGCTGGCAACGCGAGCCCCTTGTACCAATCCGCCGAGCATCGAAAATGGAGCCGATGTAGCAATCTCCATAGAAAGCGCTACATTCGGCCAGCGATCGATCATTACGCTCATCAGTTCTCCCACTGATTCATCCGATATGCGGCTATCCAAGCGGGCATAGTCGACGGTCGAGAGATCGGTGATTTGAGCAATCTCCTCCAACGTTGCCCCATGGGATACGGCAAAATTCAGAACCGCGGTCACAATGCTGCCCAGCGTCTCTGGCTGAACGAAATTGGCGCCAATAGTTCCTTTTTCGGCGTCCATAACCCTTATATCTCCATGCAGTCACTGCGATGATGCCATGGAGATATGGGGAATGCAAAAAACGATTAGATTACTTAGTCGGTCCGTTATTACTAAAAACTGAGCTGTGCTTCTAGAACTTTAATTAATCAACTTGCAAGTAAAGGAGATTAAAGTGCTAATAGAAAATCATATGCTGGGAGAGCTTTTTTCGGCTCGCTATCGCGGCAAAGAGCCTACCCATGCACTTGTTGTTTCCCACGGTTTTGCGGCCCACGGTGGCATTTATGACGGATTTTGTACGTACTACGCTGACATCAAAGGGGCAGATATCTGGAGCTATGATGCCCCTGGGCACGGTAAATCAACTCGCAGTACCCGACCGCGCGGTCAGTTTGAGTTTGCCGAATGGGTCCAAGCGGGGATTGATTTTGCTACCCATGTGAAGCGAGAAACAGGGTTGCCAGTCTTTTTGCTGGGATCAAGTTTTGGGGCCGCTGCCGCCTATTCTGGCCTTTACGCTGAAGCCGTCACGGCTACTATCATTATGGGGTCGGCTTTTATCCCGGGTGGCCCTTTCACTGCCAAGATTAGAGAACCCCTGAAATCTGAGACGACTCAAACAGTGATTAAGGCGCTTGGTCGCGGTGCTCGGATTGATGTTGATTTAACCTTCGATTTGGATGAAGACTACGGCATCGAGGGGGCGAGTGAGATGAAGCACGCCGACCCGTGGAATACGTGGAGTTATGATCTGGCCTCTTGGGCATCGGTGGTGACCTACGATCCGGTCGTGCCGTTGTCAGAAAACAAGAAGCCTATTTTGTTTATTGGTGGTGAAAAAGATCCGACTTTCCCACCCGAAGTCATTAAGGCAACGGCAGCAGCCATTGCTGGGCCAGTGGAGTGCATCATTATGCCGAATGCAACCCACCAAATGATGATTTACCACACCAAGGAATTTTCTGAAGTTCTCGAAGCTTACATTAAAAAGCACATCTAGGTTGAAGCAGGAGAGGAGATCAAAACATGGTTAAAGCAAACGATTTTCACCACTTTGCAATTTCTACAGCCGATACCAAGCGACAGCTTGAGTTTTTTACCGATGTTGTGGGTCTAGAGTTGATTGCGCTATTTCCCATGCACAACGTCAAGGATGCTTTTCATAGTTTTCTCAAGTTAAACGACAAAGCCTGTCTAAGCTTTGTGCAGATACCGGCAAATGCCGAGATTGAACCTATTGCGGGGGTCACTTTTGCCGGAAAAGTGGGAGAAGGAGCACCCGGATCAATCCAGCACTTAGCCCTAAATGTGGACAGCGAAGAGGATTTGCTCAATATGCGCGATCGCCTACGCACAAAAGGAGTACCCGTAATTGGCCCGCTTGATCATGGCATTATGCGGTCAATCTATTTTGCCGGCCCCGATTATTTGTCGCTAGAAATTTCGACTTGGACGGAGGATGTGGTGCCTGAGGCTTGGATCGATCCAAACATCGTGCAGGCACTGAACATTTCGGACGAAGAGCTTGCGCGATTCAAGGCTCCTTCCCTATATGGAGGAGCCAGGGGAACTGCCGTCCAGCCGCAGCTCGACCCCATCAAGCATCATGCTTTATTTGAGCATGAAAAGCTCAAAGCCGTCGTGCAAATGTCCGATAAAGACGTGTTTGAAAAGCTGAGCACTCCCGAACCTCCTGTTTCAGTCTAGTTCAAACATATTTCCACAAAGTGCTCGTAATTCGCGCTAGCACAGGGCGAGCAATCAAGAGAAGCAGACTAGCGGAACTTCTATCTGTATTTCCCTTGCTTCACATAGCAATAGTGGAGTAACTAGTGAACAACGCACGGTATCAAAAAATGCCTTCCTTGCCGATCTCTCAAGAATCTAACCAGTTAGATCTGAAGGTAGATGATGTTATTCCACCAGAGCTAGATGGGATTTACGTTCGCAATGGCCCCAATCCTGTGGGCGAAATCAGTTCCACTCAGCACTATTTTAGTGGTCACGGCATGGTGCACGGAGGGCGGCTCTCAGAAGGTCGAGCGCTCTGGTATCGCAATCAGATTGTGCGGGCTGGAGATGTGTCACAGATTCTTGGCGAATTTGCTCCGGGCAGGCCAATTGCTCATGGTATTGACGTTTCTCCCAATACTAATGTGGCTGCTTTCGGCGATCGCCTTTACACCACTTAAATTGCCGAGCACCACGTCCCAATCGGGACTCATGACGGCTGATTTCTCGGCGAAGACTTGAGTTAAGGAGATGACTATGAGTTCAATCCCAAAGGTGGCGATATTGACTGGTTCAGCTGGCGGTATTGGCCAAGAAATTACCAGCATGTTGGCAAGGCAAGGGTGGAACCTTGGATTAGTCAACCGTTCTCCACAAAAAACGAAGTCGCAGCTCGAGGCGCTCCGGCCAATGTATCCTGACCAAGAATTTGCCGGATTTACCGCAAATTTGATAGATATGTCGGAGGTCAAACGAATTGCGGAAGAGATCAGCCTTAAATTCCCTAAAATTTCCGCCCTTTACAATATTGCCGGACTTTTGACTGATAAACGGGTCATGAGCCCTCAAGATATTGAAGGACACTTTGCTGTCAACACTCTGGCGCCTTACTACTTGACTCAGCTACTACGTCAACAACTCGGTGAAGGCGCCAGAGCTAGCCGTCATTCAGTTGTCGTTAACTTTGCTTCCAGCGCCATGAACGGCGTAAAAGAATTAGACGTCGAAACGCTGGCTAATCCAGAAAGTATTGGAGGGTTAACGGGAGCCTATGCTAAGTCGAAGGCAGCTCTAGCCGCTGCTAGTCTTGCGAACAGAAAAGAACTGTTGAAAGATGACATCTTCATTCAAGTGGTAGATCCAGGGCCGACCAAAACCACAATGACGAGATCCAGTGATGGAATGCCTTGGTTTTTGCGTTTGCTATACCCGCTGATATTTAAGCCAGCTGATCTTCAAGCACAGAAATTAGTCACTGGTGTTGAATTAGCGGTTCATGAAGGGAAATCAGGACTTTATATTGCTGAAGGTCGGCGAAAACCGTATCCTTCAATTGCTCTGAATAAAGGCATTCAATCCGAAGTTAAATTGCTGCTTGACACAGAAATTCAGCAGGTTGAACAACTATCAAAATGTACTGACGACATTTAAGCTATTTTTGCATATGATGGCTCTCCTTGACTTGGTGTGGAACAAGGCTAGATAAAAGTCCGAGATTCCTGATTCTGCGTTCCAGTGAAGCTCAATTTCACACGAACCCAGGGAGAGCCCACATGATTTTTATGGCGGCGGACCTATTTATTGGCAACGAGTCTTGGATGTATAGCGCTTGCTCCACAATTGGGTACGGCCTCAGCGTGAACTTAACGAAAATCCAGCACCGGCCATAGCGATCAACTATTGCGATCGTCGAATCTCAATTTACGAATTACTGACTATGCAAGGGCCACGTTTTATCACCTTTAATGTCAACAGTCTCCAGGTCAGCTAGATATTAAAAAGCTACACACTTACCTTCATATCACCTAGGAGGACGACCCGGTGGCGGCGGGGGTGGCGGTGGTGGGGGACGATGGGGAGGACGGCCTGGCGGTGGCGGCGGGGGTGGTGGCGGTGCCGCACGGTCAAAGCGAGGAGGCAGCAAACCCGGTTGAAATAAGTCGCCCTGATCGTGATGAGCAGTCGGTAAAGCGACCCTTGACACAATCTGAAGATTTGAAGCCTGATTTAACTTAGATTCACGAAAAACAGATGTTAAGAGAGCCCAGTTAAAATTCAGATTTTCAGCGACGGAATTGTATGAAACTGCCAAATGGCGATTAGATTGCTGAGGCTCATTAGTCTTGTCATAGCTGTCATGAGAAAAATCATTGCGATGGGAGGCAATAGCTTCACCTGCTAACAGGCAAGAAGCCCCCAAGCACAAAATCAGTGGCGATAACAATACATTTCGACGGTAGCGCATAATTTAATAAGTCCAATCAGCTAAAAGATTGGCTAGTTCTGAAGGTCATGACTCGTAATTCGACTGTCAGTTGTATAGAAAATGACTTTGATCTCGCCCTGTAGTCGAGCAAATCGAATAGTGTCAATAGTAGAGACTAAACGGAACTCATTATCGGTAGTAACTTCGTTAACAGTGCTGATCACAGCAGTGGCTAATTGGCCATCAGAAGTGACTCGAATAGTCTCTTGCTTGGAAATCTCTTGGGTATCTGAAAGCTCTTCAGTCTCAGCCTCGTTAAAGACACGAGTTAGCATTCTTCGATGATCCTCGATGCCTTCAATGTAGACTGACTCAGTCCCAACAGAAGACTCAGTTATGGTCTCAGAAATAATAAAAGGGGCCATATATTGGAGAATACCCTCAACATCACCCTGAGCAATTATGACTTCAATATCACGATTAAGTGCTTGAATATCATCGACAGTTATGGCGGGTTCAGTCATGATATTTGCTGAGTTTGCTTGAATAATCGCGTATTGCTTTTTGGACTGTAAGCTTGCCCGAGCTAAGGGCACAAATTCTACAAGCAGAGCGGCGATCGCAACACTTAGAAAAGCTGCTTTGATAAGCTTCATAAGGGATTACCTCTGATGAGATCAAGAAGCATTACTCAATCGAATAAAGTTGATGTTTCCTAAAGAAGTAGAATTACTTAAATTAAGTCGATGCCTGGCATCCTGGAGATCAGTTCTCGCTCTTTAGAACTAAAAGCAAGTTCAAAACTGTGAATTAATTTAATTTTATCTTTGATTTAATTTTCTTGGATATGGCGAAAATTAAAAAGGACATTGAATGCCAAAAGAGGACTTCAGGCGCCAATTCTAGTTTTGATTTCTATCAAAAATACTAGCCTTAAATACTGAAAATTGATAGAACTGCTATTATTGTAAAATCTTGAATTAAGGTAAGAAATGAGCTCGTTCTCGCCTTTGATGAAAAAGCTTTTATCATGCGATATCCATGTTTCAAAGCAGGCGTTACTGTCCCTCGACTTATGAAGCCAAGACCAGAACTAGGCTCATCTCTAAAAAGTTCATGACATGAATTAACGGCGTTCTCCAAAGTTTAACTAACGATACCTCTTCGGAATTGAACAGGTGTTTTGTCAGTCCAGCGCTTAAACGCTCTACGAAACGCTCGGGCGTCTGAATATCCCAGTTGCGTGGCGATCGCTTCAACACTCAGCGTCGGATCACACAGCAACTGCTCTGCCTTTTCTTTGCGGGCGTTCTCTAACAGTTGGCGAACGGTGAAACCGTGCTCGCCAGATAGACGCTGTAGCGATCTCAGACTCATATTCATATCACGAGCGATTCCTTGAGCGCTGTATTGGTAAAATTCAGCCTTACGGGCAATAGTGTCGTGAATTTCAGCCAGCGGAGAACTGGAGTCAGCTAATCCCCAACGGTCTCGCAAGAGTTCTAAATTCCCCTGAGCGTACTTGAACAAGTAAATATCCTGCTGCTTAGTTGGAATTTCCAGAGCCTCTCGACGAAACACCAGCGCGTTGTAAGGCTGCTGAAAACAAACTGGAACACCAAAAAATGTTTCATAAACCCTCGCCAAGCTGTGAGGCCGATGCATAAACTCTATTCGGACCAAAAAATCGTCTCTACCCATAGCTTGTTGAACTAGGCGCCTAATTAACGCGACGGCTGATTCAGCACCGTGACCATCATCAAGCCCATCGAGTGGATGACACATCTGAAGAAAAGCTTCATCATTCGATTCGCCCAGTTCCGCCCAGAGCTGTTCTGACAATACGAATCGGTAGCTGACAAGTGCTTGTAACGCCGAGCGAAGAGTCTCGGCATACTTCATAATTTGAGGTATCGAGCCCATGGCAGTGAGAGGAGCAACACTTCCCATTTGCAGTCCAATAGCTTGTCCTGGGTAAGCGTTACCCAATATTTTTAAAATGGATGGAACTAGTTCAGTTGGTAAACGGGTTTCGGGATTAATCAAGTCGGTTCTGACCAGCCCTGTCTCAGCACTGAGCTGTTGTTCGCTGATACCTCGATGCATGGCATAGTTAAATACGCTAGCCACCGTAGCCGTGGTTGTCTGAGGCGGTCTGTTTGTCTGAGCTGGTTCAACCGGCTTCATCATGGTTACTTCAAAAATTTAGAGCTTTAGCAAATAGATACTTCAAGAACTCCTTCTAGGCAGATCAATTGGCAAATAGACCAGCGGTCAAGATCCTCTAAATTCTGAACGCTGTCCTACTAGAAGTGATTTTTCTTTACTCTATGCTTTCTTCATTGCTAATCTGCAAAAACTCTATCAGATGGAGACTTAGCCAAGCTGATAAATACAAGCACTTCATCTCGGGCACTCTGTCGCCAAAGGTCCGTCTAGTCACGGCTGTTTGAGATAGAGCGAAGGCAAAATAATAAGCGAAGAAAACTTTAATAAGTTGTCATTTGAAGGCAAAGAACAGTAATTTGTCGCTTACAAATCATGAATTAGCTTATAAAGTCCTTGGTTATCTTCATGTCGCCAAATGTCCGCTTTTTGCCGTCTGGTCAACTAAAAGTCTTTTGTAAAGTTTTCCAACACAGCATCAGGAAAGGCCATCATTTATTAATCAAAAGACTGATAAACAGGGCTTTTAGCCTCTAGCTGAGTCGACCGAGCGGGTGCAACATTGTCGAAATTCAACAGGGGTCTGCCCAGTCCAACGCTTAAACGCTCTACGAAAGGCGCGGTTGTCTGAATAGCCCAATCGAGAAGCTATTGCTTCAATTCCTAAATCGGAGTCCAGCACTAGCTGCCGTGCTTTTGCTTCGCGCGCCTCATCTAAAAGCTGTCGAATCGTGAAACCAAACTCTTTGGCTAGACGCTGCAGCGATCGCAAGCTCATATTCATCTGTCGAGCTAAGGCTTCTGCCGTATATTCGCCAACTGCAGCGTTGCGAGCGATCGCGTTCTGTAGTTCTGACCCAGGAGAAAGCACCTTAGGTTGTCTACAGTCTGCCAATTGAAGGTCTAAATTTTGCTGGATGTATTCAAACAAATGAGGGTCTTGCTGTAAAACTGGCAAATCTAAGGCAGCTTTATGAAATACCAAGGCGTTGTGGGGCCGTTGAAAGTAAGCTGAAGTTTTAAAAAAAGCATCATAAGTTTGCTGGTGTCGGCAAGCTGAATGTGTAAGTTCTACCCCAGCTAAAAAACCGTCTGCGCCAGTGATGCCGCTGAAAAATCGCTTCAGCATGGCTAGAGTCACCTGCGTACTACATCCTCCGTCAATCTCATCATTAGGATGATGGAAGCACAAGATAGCTTCAGTATCAGATTCGGTCAGAACTAGGTGCAGACGGTCGGACAGCACGGCTCGGTAACGGACAAAAACCTGCAGCGCAGAGCGCGCTGTGTCCGCGTACTGCATACACTGGGCGAGGGAACCAAAATAGGTCCACGGTGTACCGCTAGCCATGTGCAGTGTCAGGACTCGCTGGGGACAGTCTCTACAGAGCATTGTCCATATTAAAGGTCCAGCTTCTTCAGGTAGGCGAGCTTCAGGATTCAGCAAATCAAGCCGCGACACCCCAGCCATAGCCTGTAAATGTTGATCACTCACATGGCGACTCACTGCGTAGGTGTAAGTGCTAGCAACAACACTTGCAAGCGTTTTGAACTGGTTGAAACTGCTTTTAATTGGATAAATTATTTCACTCACGTTTCACTCAGCGTTCTTGTCAAAATTGAGAAGATGAAAATGAGCGAGAACTTTCTTTAAACTACTATAAGAGTAAAAGTAAAATTTTAATTGTTGAATTTGAAACTGTTTTTACGGTATTAGAGTAACTATAGTTGTTGATGATACAAAATTATCGCAATATCATTTCATTAAAAACCACTGGCTTACTGAAGACACTCTTACCAGATACCTTTTAGGCCTGATGCCCAAGCATAACCAGGATGTAAGAAGTTTAAGGTTTCTTGAATACATTGGAATAGCTTTGCATCGTATCGAAGGGTTGGAGACGTCAACGTCTCTCGACGAAATATAAGCGCGTTGTGAGCTTGTTGAAAACAAACTGGAACACCGAAGAAATCCTCATAAACTTGGCGCGATCCATGGGGTCGATGAGCAAATTCAACTCGTATTAGAGGATAATTTCTGCCAATCGATGCCTGCAGTAAACGATTTGACAAACCCACAGCTACCTCAGCACCATATCCTCCGTCAATAGCATCAACTGGATGATTGGAGCAAAAAATCGCTTCAGAACCTAATTCAATCAGTCCTGCATGAACTTGGTCAGATAAGATTGCGCCATACCGCACCATAATTTCCAGAGCTGATTTCAAGTCTTGGGAATATTGCACCCCCTGAGCCAACGGACCAAAAAATGAAAAGGGCGCTGCGCTGGCCATGTGAAGAGCTAGAGCCTGATCAGGATAAGCGTGATCTAACAGTCGCCAAATTGTAGGCACTGCTTCTTCAGGTAGGCGAGTCTTAGGATCAATGAGATCAGCTCGCGTCAGCCCCGTTTCAAAAATGATTTGCCCTGCATCCAACCCACGACCAACAGCATAGTTAAATGTATTTGCAACAATGCTGGCTCGAGTTTTAGGTCCATAAAATCTGTCGTATATTGTCCGCCGCAATTCGCTCATTGTCCTGGTGAAACCTTTCAATAGTATGGAATTCTAAACGTGAGCGGGAGCAACTTTATGACTGTTTCTGAACTGCATTAATCATATCATTGGAGTTATGAGTAAACGTAGTGTGCAACAATTATTTTCTGTTGGCCTTCGACTATGCTGATGAATCAGAGATTTTTCTTGATTTTCTGAAAATCGCTTAGCCTATTTGATAGGCGTGTCGTTTATACTCGTGTCCTACGCATCCACAATCTAAATTAACTGGGTTGGCAGTAATAATGCTCTTTCCGCTTTGGAAATATCTCAACCAATCTCTCGGGAATAAGGTTACTCCACTGATCTGGAATCCCTATAAATTTTGGTTGCATTATCAAGAGGAGCATCTTGCTCGTTGCCTTCGTAGTGCTTTTCTGGAGCAGTGCTGGCAGGTTAACTATTCAGAATTTGTGACTCGCCATCAAGCCTATTGCGATCGCATTCCATTGGAAGAAGATCCTGTCTGGCTGATAGAGCGCTGCTGGCGACTTAAGCGACAGAGCTTATATTCTTATCATCCTGAGAATTCTTAAGGTGGGAAAATTACAGCAGGTTCTATTATTTAAGGTGGTAATTTCATCCCTGTGAGCATGTGTATTGGAACTGCTCTAGGAATGCGTCATTGACGCTAAGATTTATTGCCAAAATTGCATCATCTTTAAGGATTTCTAAAAGTCAAAAAGATTACACAGTCTTAGTCGAAGCGCTAAATGGCTCTTTGAAAATCTGTCCCGAAATGTCTTAATTTATTTCGCTAAATGTCCTGGCGTCAGATTGCGTATGCTGGCATCATAAGACTATTTAATTGATTTCTTTCAAATGATTTACAGATGAAAGACAAGGCTGAGAATCAGGCAAGAATTAGGCAAATTACTATTGATTAGTTGACTCAGGTTACTTGCACTCTCAAAAAATAATATCTGCTTCAGATACTTACAGTCGTGTTTACTGATGACCATCTTTTTGGTTCTATAAGAGCAGGAGAGGATACAGATGCGCTTTTCTAAATCCTGGTTGATTAGCCTAGTGGTCTGTATCTTTACAATTACCTGTGTCAATTACTTTGCTTTTCATGGTCAAGCCGCAGTCGCAGCTAGCTTGACGAGTCGATTTGAACAATCGATGGCTTATTTGTCGAATGACTCTGAGGCAGAAATCCGCCATCTCACTCCTGAGGAAATAGTCAGGCAAGGACTTTCTTTAGCGCTGACCGATGGTGAGATAGCGACCGCTTTTGAGTATTGGATTAGCCTAATGCCGCCTCAAATGGCTGAAGCTCTTTATGAATCTAATATGATATCAACTGTTGTCACAGCAGCTGAATCGCTTGGAAAATTAAATTCATACGAACTATTAGGGACGGTCAGATTGGAAAATCTCAATACGCAGTTGAAGGCTCAATTAGTCTATTCAAAACTGGCGGGTAAGGGCTGGTCTTCTTACTCACGATTTATTTTGTTGGAAACTTTGGACGGCTGGCAGATTATTGATGTAGAGATGCGAGGGCAGCGATCGCAAATCATTGATAATTTTACATCTTTAATTCTTGAAAGCGAAGATGCACAAAGGCTGATTGAAAGAGCATTAAGTTATACAAGCTAGGTATTAACGCTGAATAAAGTATATGGCTTTTCTCACTCTCATGAGGAGCAGCTCAAACCCCAAAGCCATTTCCCTAAAAGTTTTTATACGGTTTCAGTTTTATGGTTGGAAACGCCTGAACTGTCTTTCACTCGATTTTGAGGAGTTCTTGCTGTAGCTGGAGAGTGGTTGCCGCTGTGGGGCAACTATTCGGTTATTTTCAACGGCTTGACCTTAAGCTGCGCGAGACTTGTCGATTTCAGCCTGATATGAAAGTAGCCGCTTGCTGTAGCGCAGTTCGAGCCTCCGGTACGAAGCCGTCGAGCATCTGCCAGCAGTGGAAGACGCCAGGATAGACGATTAGCTCGCTCTCTCCACCGGCAGACTGAACCTTATGGTGAACGCGCTTCGCGTCGTCAAGAAGGAGCTCGGTGTCGCCGACCTGGATATGTAGCGGCGGCAGCCCATCTAGTCGGCCAAACAGGGGAGATGCACCTGCTTCGCGCCATTCGTCCGGTCGAGCATAGCAACGGGCGAACGCCGTTATGTTTTCCGGCCGGAACATCGCGCACTTCCCGTCATTATCGTGTACTGAGGCACCGCTTGCTGTCATGTCCGTCCAAGGGGAAAAGAGCACGGCACCAGCAGGCAACGGTAGGCCTCGGTCCCGAGCCCGAAGTAGAAGCGCTAGGGCAAGTCCACCACCGGCAGAATCACCGGCAAACGCGATATCCCGATGAGAGACGCCGCTGTTCATGAGCCATCGATACGCTGCTTCTGCATCGTCCAGAGCGGCCGGGTACGGAAACTCAGGCGCTAGCCGATACACGGGCGCGAAGACTCTAGCGGGGGTGAGCCGAGCTAAGGCCGCTGTAATCGGCCGATGATTCGAGGGCGAGCATGATACGTATCCACCGCCATGGAGGTAAAGGACGGTTCGACTAGCTGGTGAACGCGGGACAATCCACTCACCCGGTGGATGATCGATCTCAGTCGGCGTGACAGTGATGCCAAACGAACGTAACAACTGGTGCACGGGCGAGGTGCTAAACCACCGTCGGGCACGACGTGCTGTAGATTCAGGGGGCCCCCAGTCGCGACGCCGAATCAGGACGCGACCCATCTGAGCCACAAGCCGCGCGCGAATACTGCTCATCAAAGTACTCCATCAAACACGAACTGCCATCTAACAATAGAAATGAGCGGCGGCCAGCTTTGAGTGTCAGCGATTCTAAGCTTAATACTCCGTCCGCTCCGACGTAGGGTTATGCGGTGGAAACAAGGCGTTGTCTGCATCAGGAAATTTACCAAACCACGTCAACAAGCGTTCTCAAAGCTAAAGATTGGTCTTATGGTTGGACGAAGCATCTGTAAATTCGTTATCGATTAAAGCGGGTGGCAAAACAGTATTGTGGCTGACCCATTGGGGCTTGCCAATGGTGATGTCGTGAGCAGCCAAGGCTCTCCTTACCCGCAGACGATATTCACGGCCTACGGCCCACTGCTGCAGCGGCGCAGTTTTCAGCCAAACTCGAATCAAAATACCGGCATGAGATAGACGATCAACGCCCAAAACCTCTGGTGCACTGGGCATTTTTTCATGCCACTCAGATGAGTTATATAAATCTTGGGCAATATCGTTCAGCAGTTTTATCACCCTATCGGGATCATTTTCGTAGGCCACTTCAATGGTGAAATCAACTCGTGACCATAATCGAGTGAGATTCCTTACTTCTGCAATGTTGCCGTTGGGAATGGTAATCAGCTGACCTTCTGGGTCCCGTAAGCGAGTGCTGCGTAGATTCATCTCTTCCACCAGGCCAAACATCGACCCAATGGCAATCACATCCCCAACGGCAAATTGATCCTCCAATAAAATTAAGCAGCCATTCACCACATCTTTAATCAGGCTTTGAGTGCCAAAAGATATGGCCAGTCCTAATACGGCGCCCCAGGCTAACACCGACTGGGGCGACAGTCCAAAAGCCGAGAAGGTCAAAACTAGCCCAGTTAAGACAATTAAGACCGATACGAAGCCTTCCAAGGCCCCGCCGACCGTATTCACCCGCAGCAATTTACGCTGGGCTTCGCTTGATTGGGTAGCGGGGACCTTATGGCTGGTCTGGATGCGACGATGGGCCAAGGCCTGGGTGATGCGTAGAGCCAAGCCAGCCATGAACCAGATTGTAAGTAGTCGAAACGGCTCGCGGAGTAGGGTAGTTCGCCATGACGTTACAAAAGGCAGCGTATAGGTCAGACCGATCAAACTGCCGTACACCACCAAAATTGCTAACCAAACTAATAGCCACTGCAAAAACTTTAGGACATTAAGCTGGCGCTCCAAGGGCGGCGGCTTTTTAAGCAGCTCTAGAAACCGAGAGCGCTCAGCCAGCAGCCCGGATAAATTATTTTGAACACGAGACTCAGTAGCCAAAACCGCATCAGCCGGAACCGTGCTGTCAGCAGGCAACTCATTGCCATTTGACGGCGAGCTGACCGCGTCAATGGGCATTAATGATGGACTGTCTGCCGTCTCTGCTTCGCTCTCACTACGATTTTTCAACACGCGATACTGTCGACTGACTAACCAATACAGCAGACCCAAGATCAAAAGCGTGGTCATTAGTCCCAACACAATGGCCAAAGACTGCCAAAGTCCGCGGCGAACGACTCTTAAAGAGGAGAGCTGCTCAAGTTTGTCGATTTCGTCCTGCAAAATGGCTCGCCACTCTTCTGACAGGACTTCGGGATTTTCACTATAAAAATCGATATCAGTTTGAGTAATCGTGATAATCGTCAGTGGCCGCGAGCGATCCGAGCTTTTAATTTGAATGACCAGGCGATTATTGAGAGTACTCGTGATGACCTCGGCCGATCGCGGAGCAGACCAGCGCGTATCCCATAGACGCAGTTGCCTAACTAGACGATTGAAGACATTGCGTTGAAATCGATCAACCTCAATTCTTAGCAGGGCTTCAACACTTTGCGCTCTAACCTCAACGGGCGAATCCTCTGGCTGTAGATTGCTGCGATCAGTCACCGTGGGTGCCGCAACTTGGAAAAGCGTCTCGCCGTCTATTGGCGATCGCACCCAAGTCGCCTCAATGCTGCCGTAGCGGATGACGCCTTCCGGGGGAATGGTGCGGGACTGATCGTTAAAAGCTGAAAAGCTTTGTCCCCAAGCAACTGTTTGGAGCATCAAAGTCAGTACGCACGTCAAAAAAATCAGACAGAAGAAACGATATCTGGCGATATGACAAAACTGAGATGTAAATCCCACAAACCTTCACTCACGTTTAACAACTAATTACCTTAATCTGGCCAATACTGAAGCAGCTTATTAAAGCTCACGAATTTCTTAATAAGAGGCTTATTGTCGATATCAGCTACAGTTTATTTTTTATCATAAAATCTTTATTCATATAAAATTATCCACCATGCGGCTACACCAGCCCTAAAAAATGACGACTTGTCGCCAAATGTCCATCTTCATAAATATACTGCCCCGACCAAAATCACTGATAGTGCAGCAACTATGACTATATGTGATTAACTAATTATTCAACAAAACCAGTCACTATAATTGAAATATTAAGACAATCTAATTGCTAGGCTACTCTTAAAATATTCTTTGAAAAGTCGCTTCATACGATGTCGAATCGCTGAAAAACCCATGATTGTCGTTAAATGTCCGACATGTTGCGTTTATTGTCCTTGCTATAACTACGTAGACTCAGCAAACTACGGGTACGCTGCTTGGGTAAGTTGGTAAATTGGATTTTACTGTAGCAAAACTTTCAAAAGAACCTGGTTTCAAGTTTTTTATGTAGCAAGTTTTACACCTAAGTGTTTATTTAAAAGTTTCATAGTAGATGCGAAATGCTGAAAATAAGCGTGCTGCAGGTCAACAAATTTTCCTCGCTTATTTGCAGGGTTTAGAGACTGAGAATTAGTTTAAAGTGTGAGCTTTCCTGGTCGATATAAGAGAACATTTCTTCTGTCCGTTTTTGTTAGTTGGGGCGTTAGACGATGAAGGCCAATGAATCCAGTTTTTCTCAACCTGATTCAGATTTAGAGCACCAAAATCCAGAGGCAAGTCAAGATTCAGATGCTCATTTAGAAAATTCTGAAGGTTTTGACTCGCAGAAAATGAGGTCTGGACTTGGCTGGCGGTTTAAACCTAAGTCAGCTTGGTCGATCGCCCTGCTAGTTATGATGGCGGCTTTGGCGGTTGTCGGACTAAGAGCATTTCAAAGCGTTCGGTCAAGCGCCAGCATTGAGGAGGAGGCAGAAGTGTCTCCAGCTCGGCTGCGGGTCAGGGCAATTCGGGCGCAAACGGGCCTGGCTCAGCAGTGGGTCTTTGACGAAGGCGTGGTAACGTCGGCGCGACGGCGCGTGCTGAACTTCGAGGCTGAGGGCGATATCGAATTTATTGCCAAGGTTGACGGTCGAGATTTGCGCGAGGGTGATGCTGTATCGCAGGGGCAGTTGCTGGCCACCATCGACGATCGCAAACAAAACGTCGATATTGACACTGCAGATGCAGACGTAGAAGTGGCTGTTCGCCAGCAAGATCAGGCGTTGGCCGCCCTGTTGCAGGCCGAGGCCGATCTCGACAAGGCGCAGTCAGACCTGCGGTTTGATGAATCCGAGCTGGTCCGCTACCAAGAGCTGTTTGAGCAGGGGGCTGTTTCCGAGAGCCAGCGCGATGTGTATCTGAACGCGGCAGAGCAGGCCCGAGCCAATCTGCGGGTAGCGGAGCAAGGGGTGAGGGTGGCGCAGGACGATGTGCGATCGGCCGAAGCTTCTGTTGATGCCTCGCGAGCTCGTTTACTCAGGGCCAACGTTGACTTAGAAGATACGCAGCTGGTGTCTCCCATTGACGGCGTTGTCGCCTACATCAACATTCGCGAGGGCGAGTATTGGGATACGCAGATTACTAATACTTCAGGCACCCTCGATGACCTGACGGAACGAGCTCCGATTGTCGTGATCGAGCCGCAGTCCTTTGAAGTCGAACTGGAGCTGCAGGCAAATGAAGCGGAAAATATTCGCTCTGGGCAGCAGGCGTATGTCGTTTTAGCCGATGACGTGAGTGGCGCGGAAGCAGCCGGTGCCACTAACCGTAATTTGCTTACCCTGGCCCAGTCTGAGGGCAGCGCCGGGCAAGTGTTTTCCGTCAGTCCGACCCAGACGCCGGGCGGTCGCGGGGTGGAAGTGAGAATTCGCAACTTTCAACTGGTGAGGAATCTACAGATTGGCGGTCGGGTTTACGTTTGGATTGAGGCCGCTACTAGTCCCAATACGGTGATCCTGCCCTTGGGTTCCCTGCAGCCAACCGAGAGCGGTGTCTACGCCTTTGTTGTGGACGAATCTACCGGCGCGGTGGAGCGCCGACCGGTGGAAGTGGGCATTGAATCTTTGGACGGCATTGAAGTTGTCAGCGGCATTGAGCCCGGTGAACTGATTGTGACGGAAGGCATCAATCGACTGGTGGATGGAACGCTGGTGGAGGTTATCTCCGAAGAGGCATCGCTATGAAGACAGAAGACCGCCCTGTTGCTACCGAGGCGCCCTCCCTCTCTCAGCCCATCAGTCCGGCGCAAGCGGCATCGCCTCTGGCTCGCTTTTTCTTCACCCGGCAAATTTTTGGCACCCTGCTCTGTTTCCTGCTGCTCATGGGAGGATTTATGGGGTACCTGTCCATGGTGAAGGAGGGCGACCCTGACATCAACGTGGCTCGGGCAAACATCACCACGGAATGGCCCGGCACCGATGCGGAAACCATCGAAACCCAGGTGACCGATAAGATCGAGGAGGAAATCAAAAGCCTTTCAGGGCTGAAGGATTTTACGAGCGCCACCTTTAATTCGTTTTCCATTATCAACGTTGAATTTAAGGCTGAGGAACCAGTCGCCCCCTCAATTCAGGACTTACGTTCCAAAGTGGATGACGCGGGTTCCGAACTGCCTCCAGAATCAGAAGGCGTCGATGAGCCCGACTTTGAACAGCTTTCCCAACAAGATGATCCGGTGCTAACCGTGGCGCTGACTGGCGGCGGATTAGGCATCGATGTTCTGAGCCAAACCGCCGAGGATTTGCAGGAGCGGCTAGAGGCCATTTCCAACATTCGCGAAGTGGATTTGCTGGGCTGGCGGGAAGAGGTGATTCACGTGCAGATGGAGCCCAGCCGCCTGACCAGTCTGGGCATTTCGACGACTCAGGTCGGCAATGCGATTCGAGGCAACAACATTGATGGCTCCTGGGATCTGCTGCGCGATGAAGATATTGGCGCCCAGGTGCGGCTCTATGGTCGCCCCCGCAGTTTAGAAGATTTGCGGCGCGTGCCCGTGGCGCGGCTCGACGACAACCGGGTAGTGCGTTTGGATGAAGTGGCCGACATCTATCGCGGCTTAGAGCGAGAAGAGTCGCGCGCCTTTATCAGTTTGCAGGGAGAAGAATTTGCGCCCACGGTCACCCTGGAAGTGGTGAAGGTTAACGGTAGCGACACGATTCAGGTAGTGAATGACGCCCTGGCCGTGCTCGAAGCCGCCCGCCAGGAGACTGGCTTCTGGCCCTTCGGCATGGAATACAACGTTTTAACCAACGATGCCGACACGATTCAAGAGGATTTGTTTGATTTAGGCAGTAATGTTCTACAGGCTTCTCTCTGCGTCTTTTTGATTCTCCTGGTGGCGCTGACCTGGCGGGAAGCACTGATTGCCGGGTTGGCGATTCCGGTGACCTTTGCCGGGGCCATTTTTGTGCTGTGGCTGGGCGGTTACACCCTCAACACGATGGTGATGATTGGCATGATTCTGGCCCTGGGACTGCTGGTGGATGTGTTTATCCTGATGCTGGAGGGCATGCACGACGGCATTTTTGTGAAGGGACTGGCCTTTCCCGATGCGGCCATCACGACGGTTCAGACCTATGCGGGCTCGGCTTTTGCCGGGCAGCTAACGACGATTTTGGCGATGGCGCCGCTGATGGCGATCGCCGGCACCATGGGCAAATTTACTCGCCTTATCCCCATCAGCGCCATTGTCTGCCTAGTGCTGAGCTACCTGCTGGCCCTGTTCGCCGTGGTGCCGCTGTCAAAATTTTTGCTGGGCCGGTCAAAAGGCACCCACAGCCAAACGTTTATTGATCGCCTGACGGAGGCTGTATCGGAGCGCTTTGCCCACTGGAGTCTGCAATATACGGTGCGGAATCGTCATATCGCTCGCTTGTGGACGCTGGGGGCAATCGGCCTGTTTGTCTGTTCCATGGTGTTGTTTACGACGCTGCCCTTTGCCCTGTTTCCCCAGCAGGATGGCATTAAGCTCAGCGTCAACGTGGAGCTGCCGCCGACCGCCACGCTGGCGATATCCCAGGAAGTCGCTGATCGCATTGGCGAGTATCTCCGCGCGTTTCCCGATACGGATAACACCCTGGTATTCGATAACGTCACTAAGCTGGTGGGGCAGCGCAGCGGTCTGGTGTCTTCGGGGGAAATTAAGCCCGCAACATCCGATTATTTTGTTGGGCTATCGGCGGTGATGGTGGGGCGATCGCAGCGGCAGAACGATTCCTACGTGTATGTGCCAGAGCTGCGGGAAACATTAGAAGCGGAAATTTTGCAGGACTACCCTGGCGCCGTCTTGGCCGTGCAGTATACGAGAGCCGGCGGCAATGAGGACCCGATTCAACTGGAGCTATTTGGTGAGGACATGCAGACCCTGCGGCAAATTTCCGCTCAGGTACAGGAGCTGCTGCGCAACGTCCCCGGCACGATGGATGTGCGGGATGACTTAGGCAATTTGCGCACCGACTATAAATTGGTGCCCCGTCGCGAGGCGCTAGATTTCTACGGCATCAGTCAGGATGACCTCAGCCTGCAGGGTCGCTACTTGATGATTGATAACAACGTTGGCGATTACCCTATCGGCAGCGGGAAAGAAGACCTGGAAATTCGTCTGAGTACTCGCTGGCCATCGCAAGAGGGCAATATTGGCGGGCCTTCTCGCCTGGATGAATTTGCCACGATTCGCTTTATTAATAACGCAGGGGAAGCGATCGCGGCGAGTTCTCTACTGGAGCGGGTAGAAGGGTCCGTGCCGTTATCCATCACCCATCGCGATACGCTTCGCAGCGTGACGGTGCTGGCAAAAACGATTCCCACCGGCGACTTTTACGATACGGAGATTTTGGCCGACTTAGCGCCCACCCTGGATGACCTCCTGTACGATCCCAATCTCAGTGAGGAAGAGAACGCCGCTGCGGGGCACTGGCCCCGGGGCTATCAATATCAGTTTGGCGGCGATGCAGAAACCAGCGGTGAAACCTTCTCGTCAGCCGGGCAGATGTTGGTGGTGGCGGTCTTTTTAATCTTCTCGCTGCTGGTGCTGCAGTTTGGGTCTTACACCCAGCCCATCATCATTATCTTGACGATTCTCTTTGCCATGATTGGCACCTTCTTTGGCTTCTTCCTGCTGGGGCTGCCCTTCTCGTTCCCCGCCGCCATTGGCGTGATTTCGTTAACCGGCATTGTGGTGAACGACGCCATTGTCATGGTCGACACCATGAACAGCAAGCTGAAGGAAGGGTTTGATGTGCGTCATGCCGCCGCCTATGGCGCCAGTGAGCGCCTGCGTCCCATTTTGACCACCAGTACCACCACCGTCGTTGGCCTGTTGCCGCTGGCCTTCAGTGAAGCCAAGTGGTTCCCTCTCTGCATGGCGATTATTTTTGGTTTGATGGCTGCTACCTTTATTGCCCTGCTAGTGGTGCCGGGGCTGTATCTACAGCTGACGCCTAAGACCTCGACCCTTGAACAAGGTTAACTACCCCAGGAGTTACCGATGGACATTGAACGCTCAGGTGACAAGGCTCTAACCGCTGAAGAAATTCAACATCTCGAAACGTTGAAAGCCGTGGTGGAAACCGCGCTAGCTGACGGTGTGCTCGATGAGGGGGAGATTGCTCACATTCGGTCAATTATTTGGGCCGACGGCAAAGTCACCTATGAAGAGCTTAGAACCCTTCATGAAACCATTCAATCGCTGATGGGAGATGAATTGCCGGCCTTAGATTGGCGCCAAACCTGACCTTTGATGTGGCTGAAATCACAGTGGGCATGATGGAAACCTTGCTTCTCACCACCGAGATTGACATTCTTATTCTGCTGCTGGTCGCCTGCTTTGCAGCGATCGCCCTCAATCGCCTGCAGTTTCCTTACACCATTGGCCTAGTGATTGTGGGTTTAATTCTCGGCTGGCTGTCTTTGCATGTAGAAGCCTTTGCCATTTTACAAACCCTGTCCTTGTCCCACGATCTGATTTTATTTGTCTTTGTGCCGCCGCTCATCTTTGATTCGGCCTTAAATCTCGATGGCCGTCTGCTGTTCAGAAATCTCGCCCCGATTCTCCTGCTCGCCGCTCCTGGTCTGCTCATTTCTACCGTCATTGTGGCCGGAATTTTAAGCTTTACTACCCCACTAACACTTTCGCAAGCACTCCTGTTCGGCAGCTTAATTTCTGCGACTGATCCGGTTGCCGTCATCGCGTTATTTAAGGAATTAGGAGCACCGAAGCAACTGGCTGTTTTAGTGGAGGGCGAAAGCCTATTTAACGACGCCACAGCGATCGTGGTTTTCAATATTATTTTGACCAGCTCAGCGACCGACGCAGCCTTTAGCAACCGCTTATTAAATCAAGGACTGGGACAATTTCTAGTGTCTTTTATCGGCGGCATTTTAGTTGGCGGAATAGCGGGATATCTCGCTCGCTATCTGATGGATTTAGTAGAAGACAACACCCTGGTTCTGTTTACGGTAACCGCCGTATTAGCCTATGGCGTTTTCCTGTTTGCCGAAGAAGTGGGGCAGGTGTCGGGGGTAATTGCCCTCGTCAGTGCGGGGTTAGTGGCGGGATGGCACAAGTCCAATCGCCTGAAGCTGGAATTTCAAGCTGCCCTGGGTGAGTTTTGGGAATATTCGGCATTTTTGGCCAACAGCCTGATCTTCTTGCTGGTAGGTTTGACCATTGCCGAGTCTCCCCTATTTAGCCAGGTCTCGCAAACGGTGTCACTGCTGGCAACCCTCAGTATGACGATTTTGACGGTTTTATTGGCTCGGGCTGTGGTCGTGTTTGGTTTAATCCCGCTGCTCAACTTAACCGGTATGGCAGCGATTGAACGTCGTTATCAGCTCGTTAGCTTCTGGGGCGGATTGCGCGGAGCCGTTTGTTTAGCGTTGGCCCTGAGCTTGAAGGCTGACTTTCCCAACCGCGATTTGATTGTGGTGTTGACTCTAGGCGTCGTTTTGTTCACGTTGCTGGTGCCGGGAACCACTGTGGGGCGGCTGATTCGCCTGCTAAACCTCGATCGCCCAGCGCTGATTGATCAATGGCGCAAAACCTTGGCCCAAGCCGCGGCCCAGCGTAACGTCATGGCGCAGATTGATTTGGTTAGGGAGTTTCAGCCCCAGTTTCCCACTGTTGTCGATGACTTTCAGCAGCACTTTCAGCAGGCGGTGACGGATGCGGAGCAGGCTCTAGTCCAGTTCAAGGCCCAGGTGGATCAGCAGCAAGAAAATCTGCAGTCTCTGATGCTGTTGACGGCGCTATCGGTGGAGCAAAAAAGCTACCAAATTCTCTATGGTCAGGGGTTGATGTCGGAATCCGTGCTGGATCAGCTGAATGCCCGCACCACGATGCGCCAGGATGCGGTTCTCGGTGGGGATTTTTCGCTGGAGCGGTTTAACCTTGTGCCGCTGGAAAATAAGTGGAGTCGCTATTGGCAAGCGGTGGTGCGAAAGGTGAGGCCAAATCATCCCTGGCTGGGGCGTCAGCAATCCCAAACCGCGATCGCCCGCTATGAATACTGGGCCATTTTGGTCCGCGTTAGCGATCGCGTTTCATCAAAGCTCGAAGCCTTTAAAGCGCAGGGCGGAACGAATTTTGTCGAGGTCATTGAATCCTGCTTAGAGCTTTACGCTCAAGAACGCACTGAGGCCGACAAAGCGATTAATCGAATTGCGGCAGAATTCCCCGAATTAGTGATTTCCTGCCAGATGGAGGTAAGCGATCGTATTGCGCGATCGCTGCAAAATGAGGCGATTAAAAAGCTCGCTGATGAAGGAGCCATCAGCGATAGTGTAGGGATTCAACTGATGCAACCGGTCTTTTCTAAATAAAAAGAAATAACGGGTTAAACCCTAGGTTAAATAGCTTTATTTGCTGACCCAACTGGCTCGCTTTAATTATTCAAAAACCGGCCAAATTTCCATGAATTCATCTGACTATCCCACAGTTATTATTGGCGCTGGCTTTGCCGGGCTGTTTACGGCGCTGCATCTAACTAATCAGCGATATCCCCAGCCGCTGACTTTAGTTGACCGCAACGATCGCTTCTGCTTCAAACCGCTGCTGTATGACTACATGAGCGGTGAGATGGAGTCTTATCAAACCCATCCCCTTTATGTCGAGTTGCTGCAGGGTCGTGATGTCACCTTCATCAAGGGAACCGTGGTCAATGCCGATTTGGCAGCCCGTTGTCTCCACTTCTCAGAGGGAGCGACCCTCCAATACGAGAATCTCGTTTTAGCGGTCGGCAGCGTGCCGGCGTTTTTTGCTGAGGGCGCGGCTGACCATGCGTTGACGTTCCAAACCAAGACGGATGCCGATGCCCTCAAGCAGCATCTCATGTCGCGACTGCAAGCGGCGGTGCAGTTGCCGTCTGTTGAGGAGCGGCGATCGCTGCTCACCGTGGCGATTGTCGGGGGTGGCCCGGTGGGAGTCGAACTGGCTTTGACCCTGGGAGATGTGCTGCCCCAGTGGTACAAAGCGATGGCCGGCAACCCGGAAGAGATTCGCATCGTTTTACTCAATCGCGGCGATATTCTCAGCGGCGATGTCAATAGTCGGCTGCGCGATGTGGCCAAGCAAGCGGTAAAACATCGCCAAGTGCAACCAGAATTCATCCTGGGGGCTTCGGTGATGGCCGTGCGTTCCGATGCGGTGGAATTTACCCGCGACGATGAGGCGCAACAGTTAGCAGCCGGCACCATCGTCTGGACGGCCGGCACCAAGGTCCATCCCCTGATTCAGTCCTTGCCGATTCCCGAAGAGCAGCGGACCCGGCGGGGACAGCTTTTAGTGACGCCGACTTTGCAGCTGCTGGAGCACCCCAACGTTTTTGCCGCTGGTGATTGTGCCGTCGTTGAGGCCCACGAACCGCCCCTCCCGGCAACGGCTCAGGTGGCTTATCAGCAAGGCTGGGCGATCGCCAATGCGTTAATGGCCCGGGCGCAACAGCAAGACACGCTGCCCCCCAGCCAGGTCAGCTCTCGCGGCACCATGATGAAGCTGGGCCTGGGCACGAGTGTGGCCAATGTGTTTAACCGCTATGAAATCGTGGGGCCAGTGGGCCAGACGATTCGACAGGTGATGTACATGGGGCTGATGCCCACCCCCTCGCACAACACCCGAACGACGCTGGAGTGGATTAAGGACGACGTGTTTAAGCTGCATTCCAGCGATTTTCACGATATCGACTATACCGCCGGTTATGAAGTCGAAGAGATTATTATTCTCAGCTCGGCCGTTATTTTGAGCGCTGCCGCCGTATCAGCCGCGGAAACCGGTTCCTTATCCGACTGGATGGAAGCTGCGGCGCTGCGACAGGAACTCGCCGGAGCCACCAGCAAATATCCGACCAATCGAACGCTTCATGCGCTCTTTGGCCATCAGGCCAAGCGCAAGCGAGCGATGGAATTCGGGCAAACGGCGCGGCAACAAAACCTAGATGATCTGGTAGCCGAAGCCACCGGCAGAATCGATCAGGCGATCGCGCTTCTGAGTGAAAAGGCCACGCCGGAAGAACAGCACGAATACAAAGAATTTATTGGTGCCTGCTGCGATCGCGTTGCCCAGGCAGCCGGCAATCGCCTCTTAGACAAACAGCGGGTTTCGCCAGCCGAGGCAGCCGTTCTAGAGAAGATTAAAGTCGCTCTGGAGCTGGGTGTAACGTCATGGCCATAAATTCTTCGTTCCTCAAACGCCCAGCGTCGCCGCCTCGATACAATCAGCTGTTGATTGTGATTGTGCTGCGGTTCCTGATTATTCCCTTTGTCCATAGCGGCATCGGGAGCATCGTGGCCTCACTTTTGTTCTTCCACATCACATTTTTAATTATTCAGTCCTACCAATTAAAGCGATCGCACTTCCTGCTCTTTTTAGCAATTGCCTCAATTGGTTTCCTGGTGGACATCATGCTCACCCTCGGCTGGGTGCCTAATGCGATCGCGCCTGCCCTGATTGTGCAAATTATCTATGGGCTCTTCTTTGGCTCGGCGGCGCTGCTGATTCTGCAGCGCATTCTTCAAGCCTCCCGCGTGACCATGGACACGGTGCGGGGCGGCGTCTGTGTCTATCTGCTACTGGGCTACTTTTGGGCATTACTCTACAGCATCATCTACACCCTGGATGCCAATGCCTTTTCCCGTGACCTGCTCACCGAGACGTCTTATGTGAACGTGCTGTATTTCAGCTTTGTCACCCTCACCACGCTGGGATTTGGCGATATTGTCCCGGTGACTGAAATTGCTTCTGTGCTCACAGTTCTGGAAGCCTTGGTCGGGCAAATTTACCCGGCTGTCTTTATCGCTTTACTCGTCAGCGGATATTTGGCCCATAAGCAGCTACCGGAAGAATAATTCCAGCTTCAAAACTCGCTCTTTTCCCTTGTTAACTCTCAAACACCAAAATGACTATGCACCGCCAACTTCTACAGACCGCGGCGATCACGTTATTGTCTGGATTGGCCGCCACCCTACCAGCAAAAGCCGCTGAAGAAATTTATTTCGACTATGGCCCATTCGGGCGATCGCTGCCGGTCTCGTCCCTGGAAACCTTTGCGGAAGCCGGCGTCGTTGATGATGAACTAGCGCCTTTCTTCCGCCCGATTCCGCCCGATAGACAACAGCGGTTTCAGCAGATATTGACCACTCCCATCGCCGAACTTGAGCTGGATATTCCCCCAGTATTCACCGATCCCTTTGTGCTGTCGCAGTGGCTCTACACGCCGATTGGGGAGAGCACGTTGATGCGAGCGGGTGAATTGATTCAAACGTCAGGGCGGCAAAATGGCCAATCTGCCCTGCGAGCGGCTTTGCTCCTCGCCGCGTCTGATCCCCAGGGGCTTTCGCTGCTGAACATCATTCGCGCTTACCCAACAGAAGGCATGCGGTTGAATTTGCCGAATGTCCTGACCTTGATTAGTGCCATCAATACCAATCGAGAAATCACTGAAACCCTGATTATGGAAACCGCTGAACGCTCTGCCGACGCTGCTGCCGAGGAGCCCAGTCGCGATTATGGATCGCTGCCGGTTCTGGCAGAAAGTGGCCCGTTTGCGGTGGAACAGCGATCGCTTCTGCTCACCGATCCAGATCGCGATCGCACCTTCCCGGTCGATCTCTTTCTCCCGGCCAACCTGGACGCAGTTCCCGGTGCTCTCCCTGTGACAATTCTGTCCCACGGCTATGGCGACTCGCGGACCAATCCAGAAGCCGTCAAAGTTGCTCAGAGTATGGCTGCCAGTGGCTATCTCGCCGTTTTGCCAGAACATGTCGGCAGCAATAAGCAATATCAAACTGACTTAGCCAAAGGACTCAACCAAGAATCCTTTGAAGCAATGGAATTTATCAATCGTCCCCTCGATATTCGCTTCCTGCTGGATACCCTAGAACAGCAGAACGCTGCCGAATTTCAGGGCCGGCTACAGCTTGATCAAGTCGGCGTGTTGGGCCATTCTTTTGGCGGCTACACTGCCCTGATGGCAGCGGGAGCCCGAGTCGATGTTGAGCACCTGACAGCTCAGTGCGCCGTGGACCAGAACGTCACTCCAGATCAGATCAATATTGCCCTGGCCCTGCAATGTCGCGCACTGGAACTTGAGACGTCGCCTAACGCCCTGCAGCAGTTGACCGACGGCAGTTTAGCCGATGATCGGATTGGCTTTGTGTTTACTCTATCGCCGGTCAGCAATCTGTTTGGAGCAGCAGGTATGAGCAACATTCAAGCACCAACGGTCATCATGGGAGGCGCATTGGACATTGCTAGCCCGGTAGCTTTAGAGCAAGTGAATGCGTTTGAAGGGCTGACCACCGCTGAAAAATATTTGTATCTGGCGCAAAACCTATCCCACACTCCGGAACTCACCCGCGTCGCCTTGGCGGTTACCAATCCCAATACTGAGGTGGTTGAGGGCTTCCAAGAAACCCAAAACCGATTCACCGAACTGGTTATTACCCTGGCGATCGCCCACGGCAACGTGTATCTACAAGAGGATGACTCTTTTCTTCCTTATCTGACATCGGCCTATGTCGAAACCGTCAGCGTTGAACCAGTCAAACTTCATCTAGTGCGTTCCATTCCCAATAGATAAATAGACTAGGACTTACGCAGCGACCATCCTCAGTGATGGGTGCTTGAGTTGCTGACAGAGATAGTGGTCAAGTAGCCCGTGCTTGAGTTGGTAAATTGTTTGCCCCATCTGGTGAGCCCATTCATTGAGCCGCACCCAAACTAGAAAGGCACAGCCAATGTGTGGTTACGTTGAATGCGAGCTTTGCGGCATTGGCAGGACTCTAACTCGGTCACTTGTTTGCCTTCTCGGTGCAGTTGCTCAATCTTCCACCGGAAGCCACACGCCTGTTGTGCATCCTCCGTGGCGATTTCAGCCTCCTCGTTAGTGACAACGAAGTCCGTGCGGTGGGTAGACACCGCCACCCGGAAACACTGCACCTTGTGGTTAGGAAAGCCTTTGATTTTCAAACATTTGCCTGACTGAAGTTTCTCCTCGTTCCACGTCAAACTGTCGATGCGCTGACAGACTCGTTGTCCGCCGGCATCATCGACGTGGCGATTCGCTTTGAGGGGGCAGTAGTACACCTTATGCAAGGACTCAATCAACAACATCAAAGGCTTCGTGGCATACCGGGTGTCCATCAGCACGGCGTAAACGGTATTTGCTTCTGATACACGCTGTGGTTTAGCCTGTCGTCAACATGGTCAAGTTTGCTCTTACCGTCCCCCTCGGGGTCGTAGAGGCGGTAATCAATCAGCCAAAACTGGTCGAGTTCGGGATTGACATACACGCAGGTGACCACCCCGATGCCCTTAATCACCCCATGGGCATTGCCACTGTACTGGCAGCGAACTAACTCAATGGCAAACGAGTGCTGCTTATTTAGCACCGTGTTATCAAACACTAGATAGCCCCGAGTGCTTGCCACAACTTGCCCGGCAACGTTCTCCCAGACCAGGCGTGGGGTAATCTTCTCCCCCACCAGATACCGATTGATCGGGTCATGGGAAAAGCGCTCATAATGGTCCGCAAAATTGGTTGGCGTATAGTTGATTTGACTGACCAGTAGATACTGGCAATCGTCCAAACGGCTTACAGAGTCTTTCATTCTTTGACTCTAGCGGCTCAATTTACAAGGTGGGGCTCTACTGCTCCAACGCTATGCGTAAGTCCTAACTTAAAGACATTCGTCCTGAAGTCCCTGAGGTGGAGGAACTGTTCTTCAAGTCACCGAAAGGCAAAACCATCATGGAAAGCAATTTCTCGGATCGAGATTGGCAAGCCTTTTGTTCATATGTTCAGAGCCCGAGAATGTTGCTAGCCATACTTGCAGCCCCTTTTCTTGGCACGGACACCTAAATCGTTGATTTGTATAAATTAAATTCAGCATCTTCGTAGAAACTTTTCCTGACGTTCTGGGTCAATTATGTATAGAAGAATGTAACTTGAGTCATACAAAAAGCCTAAATTGCGCTAGACACATAAGCGCAGTCCTCGATTACAGGAACTCAGGTTGATCCAGCGAGTCTCACTGATGTACTTCCCTTAAGCTAAGGAAACTCTTAGTAGCAATGCCTCAATGGTCGGCAAATTTGAAGATGGCTAATTTGACTGTCGCTTTTTGAAATTTCAAGGCTGGCACATTACCGTATTACATTCAATCTAACTGGAAGTTATTGAGTGAATTTTAGTATAAAAAGCTACATTCAATAAATATTCGCTTAGATCCCTGATGAGTATTCTTTAAATGTCAACGGGGCTTAAATACTTCACAAGCTTATTTATGCTTTCAACAGCAGCTATGAAAAATCATTATTTGATTGTTGCAAATTCAATGGGTATCGCTAAAGGCAGACTGAAAACCTCATTCAGTCTTAATTCTGGTGTTTTCAGCTGTCCTAGCTCGGCTGGCAACGCTGATAAAAGACCTTTTCTAGGCAAGATGACTCATCTCACTTTCGGCGTGCTGTTATTACTGCTAACTCACCCTCTGAGTCACAATTCTGCAATTGCTCAGCCCGTTTTAGGAAATACCATATCTCAGTCTGAGGAATCAAATGTGCCTACAGGGGCGGCTCTCGTAAGAGATGAAGCTTATCTGTTGGGCGTTGGTGACTATTTACGAGTTGATGTATTTAATATCCCTGACTATGGGGGAGAATTTCGTGTGTTAGCAGGAGGGGAGGTAAACCTACCAGTGGTAGGGTCGGTGACAGTGGAAGGGCTGTCTTTGCAGCAGGCCGCTGCCCGAGTTGAACGACAGCTGGCACCCTACGTCAGGCGTCCACGCGTGACCTTGAGTCTCTTGGAAAGTCGACCTTTGCAGGTGGCGATCGCCGGCGAAGTCAGTCGACCCGGTGCCTATCGGATTGCTGTCAATGACGATTCAGACGGATCTCGATCAAATATCTCAACCCTTACCCAGGTCATTGAGCTAGCAGGGGGAATCACTCAGCTAGCAGATATTCGCCAGATTAAAGTATGCCGCCGGCGATCGGCGGCATCTAGCCGCGCGCTAGAGAATCTCCCCTCAGATAATGAGGGCTGTGAAACAAGCGGTGAGCAGGCACGATTTGAACCCATCCCGATTAATCTTTGGAGTCTTTTGAGGGAAGGAGATTTGGATGCTGATTTACTGCTTCAGGATGGCGATCGCATCATTATTCCGACTGCCACTGATTTGAATGCGGATGACATTGCTGAATTGGCATCAGCTAGCTTCTCACCCGACCAAATAACTGTGAACGTGGTGGGTGAAGTTGATGCTCCAGGAGCCATTCAAGTGCCGCCCAATACTCCCTTAAATCAAGCAATCTTAGTCGCAGGTGGCTTCAATAATCGAGCCAGGAGTACAGTCAACCTAATAAGGCTGAACCCTAACGGTACGGCATCTCAGCAAGAAATCGAGGTTGATTTTTCTCAAGGCATTGATGAAGAGGGCAACCCTGCCTTGCGCCCCAATGACACTATTATTGTCCAACGCTCAGGTCTAGCTCGCGTGTCAGATACAGTGGGCAGCATCTTATCTCCTGTTAATGGTGTCTTCAATATCCTGAGACTTTTTGGCTTGTAAAGCCCTATGAATTGTAGTATTTGAAACAAAAATATCCTGGATCGTCGTAGTTGAAACAACTTAGAGAAAGACGCTTATACCGTCGAGTCAATTCAGTATAAAAACTTATTTTATGTGCCATATGTCTAATGTAGAAACTCCACGGAAACAAAATAGAATTTTTAACGTCAAACTACATAACTGGCATTTAAAGCTACTGTAAAGCAGGTTTATAGCTGCTGTTAACCCTTAGAATGCGAAAGCATTAAAGCCAAAAAGATCAGTCAGCTTATCCTTCTTTTTTCGCACTATGATGCCAAGTGTTTTGTGATCATAGTGCTGTCTACAGAGAGAAATTCAATTTCCTTCGAATCTTTAAGCTCGAAATTCTCATATTTTTCAATCTTTCACGCTTTTCGAATGGCATTATGTACCTTCAATTAATCCAGTCCTCTAGTCTAATTTAATGGACCAGATGAGATTGATTTTAAGAAGGCTTTTCATCAATGCTTTTGGTGTTCAGGAAAGAATTGTTGGTTGGAAAAAGATGATATTTGAGTTTCGAAATTAGGGTGTAGATGTAGAGCTTATTCAGGATATTTAATTTCAGCTACGTCTTTAAGCGAGTCGAGCTTCTACCGCCGTAGATGTTGTTTATCTGAATAAGAGTGGTATGAAGATTGCCCTGGTACATGACTACTTAACTCAAAAAGGTGGCGCAGAGCGAGTGTTTGAACTCCTCTGCAAGCATTTTTCCCAAGCAGATATTTACACCTCGGTGTACGCTCCAAGAACGACGATTGATGTCGGAGAGCGGTCTGTCAATACGACCAGCCTGCAGCGTATACCGGGTGCAAGTCAATACTTTCGCTTATTAGCTCCCTTTTATTTCTCAGCGTTTGAAGCACTAGATTTGCAGCAATATGACCTGGTGATCAGCAGTACCACCAGTTTTGCTAAAGCTGTGAAGAAACGGTCTGACGCTTATCACGTTTGCTTTTGCCACAACATCACCCGGTTTCTTTGGGATACCCGCACCTATCTTGACCAATACAAGGATTACAAATCCTTTCTTCCAGTTATTCAGCCAATTTTTAAGAAGTTGAGAGATGTGGATTTAGTTCATGCACAGAATCCCGATTTATATATCTCAAATTCAACCACTGTAGCCAGGCGTATCCAGCAGACTTATGGTAAACCAGCCGTCACAGTTAACTATCCCATTGATGTTAGCCAGTTTGAATTTTCGAGCCAAAAAGATGATTTTTATCTCGTTTCTTCCCGTTTACTAAGCTACAAGCGATTAGACGTTATTGTTGAAGCCTTTAATTGGATAGGTTGGCCCTTGGTTATCACCGGCGATGGTCCAGATAGAGAGCGTCTAGAGGCGATGGCACTCCCTAATATTTCCTTTCTAGGGCACGTTAGCGATGATCAGCGCAAGTATTTAATGTCGAGGGCCAGGGGGGTGGTTGTTGCTGCATTGGAAGATTACGGATTAGTGCCGATTGAGGCCAATGTAAGTGGGACCCCGGTTATTGCCTATGGAGCAGGTGGGGTTTTAGATACCCAAGTACCGGGTAAAACGGGTATCTTTTTCTACCGACAGTCTCCAGAAGCCTTGCATCAGGCCTTGCTCGAGAGCAATGAAATTGCATGGAATTATGGTCAGATTCGAGAGCATGCTATTAGGAATTTCACTGAAGGCGTTTTCTTTGACCGGGTGGCAAAGATTATCAGGGAGTTTTGCAGCGAACATGATAAGGACGTAAAGGTATGCTGACGAACCCATCCCTATCTACCGTTACCGATGAACCCGAGTTTGGATATAGCCAGCTTTTTGGCGTACTCATACGACGGTCTCTCTGGGTTGGCGGTGCAATTATCGGAGCATTGGGAATCGCGGCGGTTTTAACTCTGAGAGAAGAACCCGTTTACCAAAGCTCAATGCAGTTACTCGTAGAACCCAATTATCGTCAAACTGTAGATATTACGGGTCAGGAAGATAGCCGTTCATTTTCGTCTCAGGCAGACTATGCGACGCAACTTAATTTAATGCGAAGTAATACCTTTGTCGAACTCGCGATTGAGCGGCTGCTGGAGAATGATCCAGAATTTTGTGGGGAGTCGGCAGATCAAGCAGAGTGCATAGACCGGTTTCAGGAAGCATTAGCGCTGTCGCAATTGGTTGAAGACGGGACTGAAACCCGCATCTTTGAAGTTCGGTTTCAGGCTAATGATCCCGCTGTCGTTCAAACTTTTTTAGAGATGCTCGGAGAAGTTTACTTGAAATACAATGACGACCGACAGGCGCAGCGCCTTGAGCGGGGACTGACGTTAGTCAATCAGCGCATTGAAGAGACTCAGGATACTCTAGAAGGATCTCGTCAGGCCCTGAAGCAATTTCGGGAAGCCGAGAATCTAATTAATCCTGAGGAGCAGGCGCTAGCCACTGCCGAGGCCGTGAGGGCCATGGAGCAAAATGCCGTTGAAATTGAGAGCCAAGTTCGCGATGTTCAAGCTAGCTTTAACGCCCTACAAACGCAACTCGATGCTGACCCTGAGACGGCTTTAATTTCTTCCCGTCTGAGCCAATCTTCGCGCTATCAGCAGCTCTTGAATGCTTTACAAGAGACTGAACTGAACTTAGCCCAGCGGTTGTCTCTTTATGCTGAGGCTGATCCGGGAGTGCAGGATTTGGACAGTCAAGCAGAGCGTCAGGTTTTACTACTGCAGGAAGAAGTGGTTCGCATCCTGGGTGAGATGCCAGGACAGCTTGCCCAAAGTGAAACGGCTTTGCTGTCCCAGGGACAACTGGGAGCTATCGATCTGCAACTTGTCAATGACTTGGTGCAGGCTCAGGTAACCTTGCAGAGTCTAGAAGCGCGACAGGACTGGCTGGCGCAGACTCTGCAAGCGATGCAAGTAGAATTCCGGACTTTTCCCAACCTGATTGCTGAGTACGATCGCATTCAGCCCGAGATTGAAATTCAGCAGCAGTCTCTGGAACAGCTGCTGCTAAGTCGGGAGGAAATCAGTAATGAACTGGCCCAGGGAGGGTTTAGCTGGAACATTGTTGAGGCTGCTCAACCCGGTAGAAAAATATCGCCTCAGCCGAAGCAGAATTTGCTGCTGGGTCTGGTGGCAGGGGCTTTTGTGGGAGGGGCTCTGGCCTTTGGTCGAGAAGCGCTGGATAATGTGGTGCGGACTTCGGATGAGTTGAAAAAGCAGGTGGCTTTGCCACTGTTGGGGGTGATTCCTGAGATTTCTAGAGGGGAGTTAGCATCACTAGCAGTGAGGAGGAAGAATAATGCGGCAGCGTCTGAGCCTTTTCCTCTGAACCAATGGCCACCCTTTCGCGATGCTATTGATTTGATTTATAAGACTGTCCAGCTTACGAGTGCTCAGCCCTTGTCTTCACTGATGGTGACTTCGGCCCGCACTGGGGAAGGCAAAACCACGCTGGCGATGGGACTGGCTTTGAGTGCAGCGCGATCGCATCAACGAGTGTTACTAATTGATGCCAATTTGCGTCATCCAGCTATCCATAAACAGTTACCCATCCTCAATAAACCCGGGCTGTCGGCCTACTTGCAACTCGACTCGACTCGGCAAAAACTGCCGAATGTGCCATTAACGCAGGTTTCCGTAGCGAACACCGTTATCGATGTGCTGCCCGCTGGGGAAAGGGCGGATGATCCGGTTAGTCTGCTGAGTTCGCTCTCGATGCAGCAATTGCTCGCCAAAGCTGAAGCGAAGTACGACCTGGTGATTTTGGATGCCCCTGCCATCTTGGGGGTAGCAGACGGGCTACAACTAGCCTCTTTATGCAAAGGAGTAGTTGCTGTCAGTCGACTAGACCAGACAACTCAGGCCGATTTAACTCGGGCCGTAGCGATTTTAAACCAGGTCAATACGGTCGGTATTGTGGCCAATGGTTATCAGGGAGAAAAAGGAGGGGAAGAGAGGCATCACCAGAATGGTCATGTGGCAACGTCGGCCGGGCTGCCAAAGATAACATCGATTTTTCGCCGAGTGGGCGGCTTTGCTATCTAGCACTGTAGCGAGGATGAGGAGATGAAGGGAGGGATGGGGGGTGGAGGAAAGATCTTGTAGGGCGAATTTGAAAGATCGGGAGCGGTCCGTCTTGGGTGCAACTCTGCCATTTGAGGAAACTGCTCGACCCTAAATTCGAGCGTTTTTGACGCTACTTGTCGTTACATTAATCAATCTCATGATGACAGAGTCCACGGTTTTACTAAAAATACCAACTGTTCTACGGCTGCCATCCAATCGTGATGAGTCTTCCGTGTTTGGTAGTTGTAACCTGCTGTGGGAGCAGGAATCTCTAATTGTTACTCATCAGCGATCAAAAGATAGATATCACCTGCCAGCTTTGCAAAACGATGCCTGGTTGCGAGATTGTCTGCGGCGATCGCCTGTTCGCAAGGTCTACCTTAACCCGGCGATGGATGAATCGATTATCAAGGCCTGGGCAGATCTGTGTTGGGCAACTGGAAAAGAGATTTATTTAAAGGTGCCTTATCTCTCTGACCTACCCCAGACGCAAAGACCCGGTGATTGGCGGCTGAAGCGGCTGGTGGATTGGTTGACGACACTGCTGCTGTTGATACTGATCAGTCCACTCATGGGGCTGCTAGCCATTTGGGTACGATTGGATTCGCCGGGACCGGCACTGTTTCGGCAGTGGCGAGTGGGTGAAGGGGGACGGCTATTTCGTATTTGTAAGTTTCGCAGCATGCAGGTAGACGCGGAGGCGAGGCACCAAGAGGTGATGGGCAATCAGATGGGGCTGCATAAGCTGGAGCGTGACCCCCGAATTACGCGAGTTGGGCGCTGGTTACGGAAGCTAAGTTTGGATGAGCTGCCGCAGTTGTGGAATGTGTTGCGGGGGGAAATGAGTTTGGTGGGGCCAAGACCTTGGGCGCTATACGATGCGATGCGAATTCCGAATGAGCTGCAGGAACGCTTGAATGCATTGCCAGGAATAACGGGGGCGTGGCAGGTTTCGACGCGATCAAATGAGTTGGATTTATATGCAGTCACCTGTCGAGATTTAGGGTATTTGCAGAGTTGGAATTTGCTGAAGGATTTGAGAATTTTGCTGCTAACAATTCCTAAGGTAATCCTTGGTTCTGGCGCTTGTTAAACATGCTACGCACTGATGCAATCTCAAAATTGTGATTTGACGTTAGTAAACCGAATGGATTTGGATTATCTGCGGTAGTGGTCGTTTTGGGAAGACCTGAAGTTTTTGATGCTGACGGTGCCGACGATAGTAACTAAGTTCGGAGCATATTAGGTCAGTTATTGAGCGCTGGCCTCGATAAGCAATGAAATCGTAGCGCACTGTAGTCGGTGCTCTCAGCAGCGATCGCTGAATGACGAAGCTGATTCTCTTTGAATGATAAGTGGTGACTTATGAGCTTGCGACAGAAGGCAATTCGGGGGGCAATGTGGTCTGCGGTGGAAAAATGGGGCGCTCAGCTTGCCTCGACTGCAATCTTTCTGTTGCTGGCTCGACTGCTAGGTCCTGAAACATTTGGCTTGGTGGCTTTGGCGAATGTGTTCTTAGCTTTCATGCGAATATTTTTGGATCAGGGGTTTGCCCAAGCGATTATTCAAAAAGATGAGTTAGAACCGGAGCATTTAGATACCGCCTTTTGGACAAGCGTGCTCATGGGTGCATTGTTCATTCTGATGAGCTTCATGGGAGCTGGCTTTGTTGCAAATTTCTACGATGAACCCCAGCTAGCACCAATTATTCGATGGATGTCGTTTAGCTTTTTGTTCGGCGGACTAAGCAGCGTTCAGTCAGCCATTCTAAAACGAAATATGCAATTTAAGGCGTTTGCTGCTCGTTCTTTAGTGGCAACAGTTGCCTGCGGCATTGCTGGGGTGGGAGCAGCATTAGCAGGTCTAGGAATATGGAGCTTGGTTATCAAAGAGTTCGTCTTTGGTTTGACTGGAGCAATCTTGCTATGGAGTGTAAGTAATTGGAAACCTGGATTGCGTTTTTCACCTTCTCACTTTAAAGAACTATTTTCTTTTGGTGTTAACATTATTGGTTTTAATTTTCTGAATTTTTTTAATAGAAGATCTGATGACATATTAATTGGTTATTTTCTGGGGCCAGTTGCACTCGGATATTATAGCGTTGCCTATCGCTTACTTCTTATCATGACTCAGGTGTTAACAACAGTAACTACCCAAGTTGCATTACCAACCTTCTCGCGAATTCAAAAAGAGCGAGAAAAAATGCGCAATGCTTATTATAAAGTAACCGGTCTAACCAGTCTTATCTCTTTTCCAGCATTCACATTAGTAGCAGTCTTAGCACCTGAAATTGTGCACTGCTTTTTTGGAGAACAGTGGATACAAAGTATTGCTGTTATGAGAATTTTAGCTCTGATAGGCATTCTACATTCAATTTCTCAATTTAACGGAACGGTGTTATTAGCAACTGGAAAACCTGCCATTCGATTGGCGATACAATGCTTGAATGCTTTTTGCAATGTGCTGGTTTTCATAATTGTTGTTCGTTGGGGAATTGTAGCTGTAGCCCTAGGCTATGTTGTCAGGGGATATATTTTATTTCCGTTGTCATTGGCTGCCGTTAAAAATACAATTGGTATTGACATCAAAAGATATCTTTCCCAATTCAGGACACCAATTGTCTCTATAGCATTCATGGCGTTGATAATTCTTGCATCCAAACACTTAATAGGTGAACAAATTAGCCCGTATCTGTCTCTGCCACTTTTAGCTATTTTGGGTGGCTTAATCAATTTGTTGTTCATATATTTTCTGTCTCCAATGCTTTTCAAGAACATCAAAGAAATACTTAAGCTTTCGTATAACGAGTGAGTTTTTGTGAATAAAAATGAATCCCATCCATTTTCTTAAAGAATCGCTCAAAAAATACTTTTCTACTAAAATTGTTGAGTACTATATGTACGGAGAATCAATTGTTCTCAAGAGTAGAAATGAAGAAATTAAGAAGCAACTAAAATGGTGCGGAAAAAATGTTTGTTTGAACGGAAAAATAACTATGATTGCTCCAGAAAATATACATATTGAAGACAATGTTCATATTGGAAACAATTCTTATCTTGACGGTAGAGGCGGTATATTTATCGACAAAAACACTCATATAAGTCGTAATTTTGTGGCTCATTCCTCTAACCACAATTATGAAGGCATTAGACTGCCCTATGATGAAAAATATATATTGAAGCCTATTAGAATCGGAAAAAACGTTTGGATAGGGACAAATGTAGTTCTGCTCTCTGGAGTTCAAATAGACGAAGGCGCAATTATTGGCGCAGGTTCAATAGTTGCAAGAAATGTTGAAAAACTCAGTATTATTGGAAGTCAGCCTTTCAGAAAATTAAAGAAGCGCAACGCCGAGCATTATGAAAAACTTGAGTCTATCCAAAGCTATGGCGGCATATCAGGGAGAGCTATCGATCACGAATAAAAGTATCATTTGAAGAAAACCATATTTACATAAAAAACATCTTTAATATGCTTTTAGATAGAGCTATAAAGCAACTTCATCATCAAATGAATAACTTAATAAAAGGTAGAATTTTCCTGGTTGGTTGTCCTCGTTCTGGAACAACATTGCTGCAATCTTTGGTTAGCAATCATTCAGACATAGCTTCTTTTCCGGAAAGTAAGTTTTATCAAAGGTTAGTTAGTTCAGATAATAAGATAGAGATGTTCAAGGCTACAGGAAAACGAGCAAAAGAGACTACGTCTTTATTTTTTCAGTTAATTGAAAATGAGAAGCTCTTAGATTTATTTCCTAAAAGACCTTCATTTTGCTTAGAATACTCAATGACTTTTGTTAAAGCGCTGGATTTTCTAGCTATTCAAAGAGATTGTTCTTACTGGCTTGAAAAGACCCCAGCACACCTGCATCGTATAGAACTAATTAAGAGCTTTGTTCCTCAGGTTAAATTCATTCATATTATTAGAAATCCTATTGATGTCATCGCCTCTCTTTATGAGGTTAATCTAAAATATCCTGAAATTTGGTGGCAATCAGCAAATGTTATTCAATGCCTTGAAAGATGGCTAGACGACGTTGAAATAACCAAGTTTTATGCCGAACAATATCATCAGCATCATATAATTTTTTATGAGGAATTAATCCAAGATTCAAATTTCCATATAAAAAGAATATGCAATTTCTTGGAGATAGAATTTCAGCCAAAAATGCTTTCCCCCAACGCAGACTCAATTGATAATATAATCAGAAAAGATGAGCTTTGGAAAAATAAATCAGATAAAATAATTAATAAAAAAGGCCATGAAAAGTTTGACAGAATTTTTTGTAAGGAACAGCAGATGAAAATTTGTCAATCTCTTTCAACGATAGATTTTTCCTTTTTTCCAGAAAATTACCAAGAAAGTATTAATACCTACTTGAAAATTTGACAAATTAACTGTGAACATCAATTTAGACAACTAATCAATGTATTTCTACTTTCCAGAAAATGCCTAACTTTTTAAACCAAGAAGATGCATCAGGCTTGGATAGAATAGATACTCTTACACCCTTTGTATCTGTAATAATTCCAGTATTTAATGATTTTTTGCAATTACTTGTTTGCTTACAGTCTTTGAAGAAACAAAGTTATCATAAAAATTTGTATGAAATTATTGTTGTCAATAATAATTCGACAGATGAGTTTGATGCTTCAGTAATTGAGTTTGAAGGAGTGAATTTGTATGTTGAAGAAATACCAGGTTCGTATGCAGCTCGAAATAAAGGAATTTCTGTTGCAAAAGGTAGTGTGATAGCTTTCATAGATTCTGATTGTAGAGCACAAAATCAGTGGATTGAGAGCGGCATTGCTGCTTTACAAGAAAATTCTGCTGATTTAGTTGGTGGACAGGTATCGTTTAGTTTTTCTGCTCAGAAAACTTCAGCAGAGCTATATGATTCTTTAACAAATATGCAGATAAAGCGAGATATCGAAAAACGGAAAGTTAGCAAAACTGCAAACCTTTTTGTGCGAAGGAAAGTATTCGATGCAATTGGTCTTTTTCCACTCCTGAAATCTGGTGGCGATGTTGCTTGGACAAAAAGAGCAACAGATGCAGGTTATCTGTTGGTTTATTCTAGGAAAGCCGAAGTCTTTCATCCTACTCGAAAACTACCAGAGTTATTAAAAAAGCAGTATCGCGTTGGCAGTGGTCAGACTTCAGTATGGGTCAGCGAGGGGCAGTCCATCAAGCAAATCTTTTTAGGTTCGCTATTTAACTTATGGCCTCCTACAGCTGATAAATTTTTGAGCAACGTTGGATCTGATCGCGAAGAAGAAGCGAAAGCGAGATTGTCATCAATCCTTATTGTTATCTGGCTCTGCAATTTTGCAAATACTTTAGGTAGGTTGACCACTATATTAGAATTAGTAATCCAGAAAAAATGATTCAACTTTACGACATCTTTCTAAGGAGCGCTACGGCTGCAATTGATCTGCAAGACCCGGAAACAGGCAGTATGCCTGCTGGTCATAATGGCTCTTACTTTGACCCTGAAACACCAGTTCGTAATACTTCACACTGGTTAATTACTTTTCTACATACGTATTCTATTTCACAGGAAAAACAGTTTTTTAAGGCTGCTGAACGAGCTGTTGAATATCTTTGTAGTAGAGATGCCCGTCCGGTAAGTGCAACCTTTTGGCATCGCAAAAATCCAAATAAGGACGCTTGTAATGGTCTTATGGGGCAAGCCTGGACTATTGAAGCATTAGTAGAAGCAGCTATAAAGCTTGAAAGACCTGAACTTCTAAAACTTGCCGAAGACGTTTTTTTAATGCATCCCTTCAATGAGGATGTAGGACTTTGGCAAAGAGTAGCCGTTGATGGAACATATTTAGGATTTGACTTTACATTTAACCATCAACTTTGGTTTGCTGCAGCAGGCAGCTTGCTTGCTTGCTATGTAAAAGGCGATGTAGAAGCTCAAGTTGAACAATATATGAATATGCTTCCATTCTCTTTAGAAATTTATTCTTCAGGTCTAATTCGTCACAATAATAGTTGGAAAAAGTTTAAACTCAAGTCTCGAATAGCGAAAAGACTGAGACAACGCTACTCAAAACAAAAATTGCAAGCTTTAAGGCATAAAGAAATCGGTTATCACAGCTTCAATCTGTATGCTTTTGGTCTAATTAAAAGCTGTCGTTCTCAAAATTCTTTCTGGGGCTGCAAAAAGTTTGAGAAAGTACTTCGATATATATTATCTCAAGATTATAAAAATCAAATCAAAGACAATAAGTATGGTTATCCTTATAATCCGCCAGGTTTTGAGGTCGCTTTTTCCCTTAGTCAATTTGTTCCCAATACTGTGGAAGAACAAGGGCATTGGATTGCTGGACAAATCCAAAGATGTTATGACTTTGACAAAAATTTGATGTGCTTAGCCACAAAGGATCCTATGACTGGAGCGGCGAGGCTATATGAAGCAACTCGGCTATCTAATTTCAAGCTGAATCTTAACGAAAACCCATATTCTGCCGTAACTCATAAAGAAAACTAAGCTCAGATACTCTAATTAACGAAAGCATGACCATGTTAAGTTCAGCCTTTATAACAGTTATCATTCCCGTCTATAACGATGCAGAACGCCTGCAGATTTGCTTACAATCGCTTGAAAATCAGACAATTCCTAAGCAACAGTACGAAATAGTTGTTATTGACAATAACTCATCAGATGACGTACAAAAAGTCGTTCAGAATTTCCAGCAGGTGTCCTTAGGCTTTGAAAAGCAGCCCGGCTCATACTGCGCTAGAAATAAAGGCATTTCTCTGGCAAGGGGAGAAGTCTTAGCATTTACTGATTCTGACTGCATACCGTCTCCTGGTTGGCTAGAGAAAGGATTACAATGCCTCGCATCTGTGCCAGATTGTGGATTTGTTGCAGGGGGCATCAAGTTTTTCTTTAGTAATCCTGGTAATCCTAATCCTATAGAGCTTTACGACAGCCTATTTTATCTTCAGCAAAAAATCTATGTTGAAGAGAGAGGTTGGGGGGCAACTGCTAATCTGTTTACCTTCAAGAAGGTATTCGATGAAGTTGGCTTATTTAACACTACGCTTAAATCAGGAGGAGATGCGGAATGGGGAAGGCGTGTATCCTCAAATGGATATAAGGCTTTTTATGCTGAAGATTGCTACATATCCCATCCCGCTCGCTCTTCATTTAAAGAAATTCGTAAGAAGATTCGTAGAACTTTGGGCGGAGCACATACTATCAGTAAAACCAGTCAGCATGATCGAGTGCTTGAACTTTTCACACCTAAAGATACGTTGCTAACTCAGTTACGACCTCCCTTGCGTTCTGCATTTCGAAAGTCATTTAAAAATCAGCGATTAAAAAATTATCATCAAAAAGTCACTATTTTTTTAATGGTTTTCTTTTTTCATTATCTTAGAACTTTTGAAATGTTTCAACTTAGAACTGAAAAGCTCTCAACTTAGTAAATGCTTATGTATCCCCACTAGTAGATTGACTGTGAGAGTGCAGGTCATAGTCGAAGTAAATTCTGCGCTAGAAACAAATTTTTTAAAACAATGGTAAATCTTCTATTTCAATTACCTTCTTATGGCTAATCCAACAGTTTCAGTAGTCATTCCAGCCTATAACGCAGCGATTTATTTACCTAAAACTATTGAAAGCATCCTGCAGCAAAGTTTCCAAGATTTTGAAATACTTGTCGTGAATGATGGCAGCACCGATGACACAGTTAAACATGTTTCAAGTTTCACTGACTGCCGAGTTAAATTAATTAATCAGGAAAATCAAGGCTGTGCAACCGCCCGCAATACAGGCGTTCTCGCCGCTAAGGGAGAGTATATTGCTTTTCTTGATTCTGATGATCTTTGGGAGCCAACCAAGCTTGAGAAGCAGGTTCAATGTCTGGACAAAAATCCTGACTTTGGCTTGGTCTACACCTGGGTTGATTTTTCTGATCGAGAAGCTAAGCCCACTGGCAAAGTGCGAAAAGTTTTTGCAGAAGGCAATGTTTTCCAAGAAATGCTGACGTGCAATGTTGTCTCTTGTGGTAGCGTTCCCCTTGTTCGCCGCGAATGCTTTGACACCATTGGTTTATTTGATACAGATTTATGGACAGCCGAAGACAAGGATTTGTGGCTGCGCATTTCAACTCGATATCCTTTTGGTTTAATTAAGGAACCTTTGGTTTATTATCGGCAACATCCCAGTAGTAAATCTTCTAAGGGCTTCAAGCGGCGAGAACAGGATTTCCAAAGAATTATGGGTAAAGTTCCCGACAATTTAATGCCGAAGAACTCTTTACTATGGAAAAAAGTATACTCACAGCAATATCTCTACTTCGCTTGGAGAGCATACGAAGGTAGATCTTATGGTGAAAGCATTCAATACCTGCTGGACGCTGCTCACTATTCCATAAATATTATTTTTTCGAAGAGCTTTCTTCATCTACTCATTATTTTGTCTGCAACAACTTTAGTTGGAGAGAGCAATTATAAGAGGCTAAAACTGCTTCTTAATTCTTCCAGATAAGTGCAGTATTCTCATCAAGGGCCAACTCCAATGCCAAAGGTCTCAGTTATCATTCCAGCTTACAACGCTGTAGCTTACCTACCTCAAACGATTAATAGCGTTCTGCGGCAAACCTTCACCGACTACGAAGTGCTAATCGTTGATGACGGCAGCTCAGACAATACTGCCGACTGGGCTGCTCAGATTCGCGATTCTCGCGTCAAGCTCATCTCCCAGCCTAACCAGGGAGCTGGGGCCGCTCGCAATACCGGCGTTAAGAACGCTCAGGGCGACTGTGTCGCTTTTCTCGATGCCGACGATCTTTGGGAACCTACTAAGCTAGCCAAGCAGGTTGAGCGACTCGACCAGCAGCCTGAAGTAGGCTTAGTACACACCTGGATAACCATCGCTAATCCTGACGGTAGTCTTAGCGATCGCACTATGCAAACCGATGGCGAAGGCCACATCTGGAATCAGGTTGTTGTCTACAACCCACTCAAGTGCGGCAGCACCGCCATGGTACGGCGGCGGTGCTTCGAAGAACTAGGATACTTCGATCAGAGTCTGAAATACTCTGAAGACTGGGACATGTGGATTCGTATTGCCCGTAACTACGCCTTCTCTGTAATTGCCGAACCCCTAACCTACTACCGTATTCATCCCTTTAACAAATCCAAAAACTACGAAGGCCAGCTCAAGTGCTTTCACCAAATCATTGACAAAGCCTTTGAGTCACCACCAAAGCAATATCGCCATCTCAAAAATCGCTCTTATGCTAGGGCCCATCTCCATGCTGCCTGGCGAGCCTTCTCCTCAGATGCCCATGAGCGAGCCAACGCCTTGCTTTTTCAAGCCGTTGCCTATGATAAGCGGCTGCTGCTTAATGGCAATTGCCTGCATTTGCTGCTTAAACTCTCAGCCATTCGCCAGCCACTATTAAAGTTTCCGATTGAATTGGTAATCTCCCTGAGATACCAGCTTCTTAGTAGGAAGAGTTCTTAATAGCATCGGCTTTACTTAACTAGCCTCAGCACCGGAGTTATTCATGGAAAACCAGCATCGATCTCTTTCAGCCATCATTATTGCCCAAAACGAAGAAGACTGTATCGCTCAAGCAGTTGAGTCCTGTCAGCCCTTTGCCGATGAAGTCGTGGTCGTTGATGGCGGCAGTGAAGATCGCACCGTGGAAATTTCTCAGCAGCACGGGGCAGTTGTGTACCACAACCCTTGGCCCGGTTATGCCAAACAGCGTAACTACGGGGCCGATCAGGCCAAACACGATTGGGTCTTTTTCCTCGATGCTGATGAATTCGTCGATGCAGAACTTGCCGCAGCTTTGAATACCTGGCAGCGCCAGCCTAGCCTAGCCGCCAGCGCCTTTTCCATTAATCGGATTGGCGACTTTCTGGGAATCTGGCTCTCCCAACGTCCTGAAACCCACATTCGTCTGTATGACAAAACCCAGTTTCGCATCAAAGACGTGCTGGTCCACGAAACACCTGATGTGGGCGATGCTCCTGTTATTAATTTACCCGGCACCGTTCTCCACGCCGGATTTAGAACTATCAGCGAACTGGCCGGACGCTTCAACATGTATACCGACCTAGACGCTCAAAAGGCCCATGACGAAGGCAAGCGTTTCAATCTACTGAGATTTTTGCTCAAGCCTCCTGCCAAATTCATGCAAATGTATCTACGCAATGGCATGTTTCGCGTCGGCAAGGTGGGACTCTTCGTAGCTAGTCTGTGGAGCTACTACATTGTCCTGAAAGAACTGAAGCTTTACGAAATCGACTGGGCTGCTCGGCAGTCAAAGTAAATATGGCGCTTTTAGAAAATAGACGGCATAGTTTCTTATTGCCCATTCAGCTCAAGCCTGCTTTAGAGTGGGGCCTGATAATGGGGTTCGTTTTCATATGCGCACTCTTAATACTCGGCAGGTTTGCAGCTCCCTTGAAGCTTTTGTTTCCGGCTGGAGCATTTTTTATCAGTGTTGTTCTCTACAGTCGTCAGCCCATTCTCTACGTAGGCTTCACTTGGTGGCTATGGTTTCTGTCTCCCTTTGTCCGACGACTGGTCGATCACCAGAGCGGCTGGCAAGAGCCAAGCTACATTCTGCTAGCACCCTACCTGGCTACGCTCGCCGCCGGACTTACGCTTCTAAAAGAATTTCCTACCTCGTACAAAAGAGGCAGCATTCCCTTTGTGCTGTCGTTCATGAGTGTTCTCTATGGTGGCGCCATTGGCATTGTCAACCTGCCCGTAATGAGCGTAGCAGTCAAATTTCTTGACTGGGTAGCTCCCATCATTTTTGGCTACTACGTGTTTGCCCATTGGCGACGCTATCCCGAATTCAAAAATAACCTAACTCAGGTTTTCCTGTGGGGCGTATTAGTCATGGGGGGCTATGGCATCTGGCAATATATGGTAGCCCCTGCCTGGGATGGTTTTTGGATTGAGCAAACCGGTCTAGTCACTTTTGGCAAGCCAGAGCCGCTTTCGATTCGTGTCTTCAGCACTATGAACTCGAATGGCCCGTTTGCCGTGACGGTTATGGCCGGATTAATCTTACTCTTCAACACTCCTAGCCTCTTAGCCTATAGTGCATCTGCTGTCGGCTATCTGTCCTTTTTGCTATCACTAACTCGCTCTGCCTGGATTGGCTGGTTTTTAGGCATTATCGTCTTCACCAGCTCGCTCAAATCTAGTCTCCAGCTCAAAATTTTCCTGGTCATTTTTGCTATGGCCTTGTGCGCTTTGCCCCTGACCACAATCGAGCCTTTCTCCAGCGTCATCAGCTCCCGAATAGAAACGTTTACCTCGGGTGGTAATGATTTAAGCTACCGGGAACGAACTGAAAAATATGAACAGCTCCTCAGTGAATCCCTATCTCAAGTCATCGGCAACGGTCTAGGCGGCTCGATAGACCACGTTGATAGTGCCATTTTAGATATGTTCTTTTCTCTCGGCTGGGTCGGTGCGCTGCCGTATTTGATTGGTCTATTCCTTCTGATTTTTAACGCGTTTCAGGTTTCGGCGGCGCGGTTCGATCCCTTTGTCAGCGCGGCTCGGGCCATTGCTTTAGGCGTTGCCATTCAGTTGGTCTTTGGCAGCGTTATGACCGGGGTTTCGGGAGTGGTGCTCTGGACGTTTTTGGGCATGGTGATGGCGTCTCAAAAATACTATCAGGCTAATCCCACGGCGCGAGTAGCCTAGCTAAACGCTCAATTTTATACTTTATAAATTCATCCAATGAATAAGACTAAAACTGTTAGCTTATTTGTGCCCAGCCTAGACGGCGGCGGTGCTGAAAAAGTAGCTATAAACTTAGCTCAGGCACTAGCAAATATAGGGCACAAGGTATACCTGGTTATTGCACAGGCTGAAGGTGCTTATCTCCAGCAAAACTTCAACGATGTTGAGTTGGTCGATTTGCAGGCAAAATCTCCAATTTTTCTGTATAAGACCCTAGCTCTCAAGCAGCATCTCAAAGAAAAACAGCCTGATTATTTAATTGCGATTTTGGATGTTCTGGGCTCCGCAATAATTGCTCGCCATCTGGCAAAGGTATCCACTAAGGTCGTCATGGTGGTACAAACTAATTTGTCCCAACAGTTTCAGGACCGCCACGGGGCTGCCGTTACAAACTTTAAGTGGTTTTGCATTAATAGACTTTATCCCCATGCCGATGCGATCGCAACCGCTTCTAAGGGTGTTGCAAAAGATTTATCCAGCAATACCGGCCTTTCTCACCAAGATCTAAAAGTCCTTTACAACCCTATCCTGACCCACGACTTTTACGAAAAAGTTAAGGAACCCATTCAACATCCGTGGTTTGCCGCAGGAGAACCACCCGTAATTTTAGGTGTAGGCCGACTGGTGAAGCAAAAAGATTTTGCAACTCTGGTTCGTGCCTTTGCTCAAGTTCGACAAAAGCAGCTTGCTCGTCTAGTTATTTTGGGAGATGTCGATAAGCGTGAACCTCAAATCAAACCTTACCTGCAATCTCTAATTCAAGAATTTGGCTTAGAAGCAGATGTCGATCTCCCTGGATTTGTCAGTAATCCCTATACCTATATGGCTAAAGCTAGAGTCTTTGTTCTGTCATCAATTTATGAAGGCTTTGGCAACGTGGTTGCAGAGGCGCTTGCTGCTGGTACATCGGTAGTCTCAACTGACTGCGAAAGCGGACCAGCAGAAATCTTAGACTACGGCCGCTATGGTCGACTTGCTCCGGTAGGCAACCCTAAAGCATTAGCTGAAAAAATTTGCGCTACTTTAGCAGAAACTCCTAACTCTGAGCATTTACAAGAACGAGCTGCGATGTTTTCAGTTAACAGGGTTGCTAGTCAATATGTTGACTTTTTAAGTCAGCTTTAACCCCCAAAGTTAGGACTTTTGAACAGCACTTCTGAACAACTATAAATATAGGATCATGAACATCAAATGGCGTACCCAGAATGTTAGAAACTGGGTTTACGTAACTGGTATCGGTCGCAGTGGTACAACCTTCGTTGGTAAGGTCTTGAGCCTACCCCTTTCAGTTGACTACATTCACGAGCCATTTAATCCAGAATGCGGTTTGCCCGGCATGAACCGCTGGGATCCTTACATTCGTCCCAGCCTTGACTCACCTGAAGAGAAAGCCTTTCACGAGCAAGTTAAGGCTATTTTCACCTATGATTTTGAACTTAGAACTCTGGTTCCTAAATATGACAGTCACCTCAAACAAACCCTTAAACGCATGGTAGGTAGCCGTGGCCCAGTTTGTTTAGCCTTGGCAAAATTGAATCCATTTCATCAAGCTGCCGTACTGAAAGCTCCTATCGGTTTATTCTTAACAGAATATATGTATCTTCATTTTCATGTAAAGCCAGTCATTATCATTAAACATCCCGTATCCGTTATTGCTAGCCTGCGGCGGGTAGGCTGGTCGCCAAAACCATCGCAAGTGCTCAATCAGCCTCACCTGCTTGAAGACTATTTTGCTGATGACATGGATTTTGTGCATCGGCATTGGGAAGACCCGGTCCTTGCGATCGCCGACTACTGGCGCATTGTACATAAGGTTTTATTGGCACAGTCAAAACAGTATTCATCTTGGCAGGTGATTACCCATGAAGCCTTGAGTGAGAAGCCTATTCCTATGTTTCAATCCCTCTACCACAGCTTGAATTTACCCTGGACTCCCCGCATTGAGAATAAGATTAGACACTTCACAGAGCACAAAGTTAGGCTTCCAAAAGAAACCCAGATTCACAGCTTTGCGCGCAGCAGCAAAGACATTTTCACAACTCGCCTCAATTCGATTCCCAAAGAAACACGGCAAAAGATTTTCGATATTGTTCAAGATGTAGCATTACAAGTCTATCCGCGAGATAGTTTTGCCATAGACTAACTTGAGTTAAACCGATTTAGGAGCAATCCACTTTCGCGAAAACATGATTGGGGAGAGAATTGAGGGCTTGTTTTAGAAACGCCTCATCATGCACCTCAAGATCAAGAACGTTCGGCAGCTTGTAGCGCAGAGATTGCCGAAGATTTTGTATCGCCATAGCGACCTGGAGATTCGACAAAAAATTGGCCGTGAAGGCTTACAGCCGACTCAGTAGCAGTCTAAAAAGCCAGCTTACGCTTAAATTTCAAGATGCCAAGGTGGACATCGCCGTCCTCACTGGCACGACGATAGGTCATTTCAGCCAACAACGCCTCGTGGAACGTCAGTCATTTAAGCCGGTCGAGGCGAAACAAGGTGCCAATGAAGTTGTATTGATGGAGGCAAAGTGCGGCTGAGTAGCCTCGTCGATAGTCCCAGTCCTTGGCGTGATTACAAAGCCGTACGGGGGCAGGGACGTTACTACCGCAACATATACTTTCCATCGACAAGACAGCAGGTCGAATCGCTTAGATCCACTGGGTCTCGCTCTGTAAGAATAAACTGTGCCATCGCGCCGTATCCGCAATCGTATTCTCAGAATGCGCTGCCATAATCTTTAAAGGCTCTGCGATCGCCCCATCACATCTGAGCGGTCGGTGAAGTGATAAGGACGAATCACCGAACCAAAAATAAACGCCTCATTAATCCCGTACCTTTCCCCCTCAGTCGTCAACCATTGAACGATGGTTCCAGCGTTACCGGTCGATTTATCTTATGGCCATCGCCAGCACAGGACAAAATATTCCAGCACAGGACAAAATATTGAGGAGTCGTCTGACTATGGGCCAAGCATCCAAATATCGCTGCGGACTCTGGTCTAGCAGGGTCAAACTCTATTTATTGGCGTAGCTGGCTAAGTTGCCAAATCTTATATCGCTAATTCAACGTGAGTTCGACGGGTTTAGAAGATGGCGGGAGGTAGAGACGGCAAGCCTTTGA
>ERZ1740058.147-NODE-147-length-59792-cov-6.670372_pt1 | contig 59792 bp, 53 predicted proteins | sample MGYA00581745_ERZ1740058 | MGnify/ENA primary metagenome ERZ1740058 (study PRJEB43018, sample SAMN04849742) | marine metagenome | isolation source: floating plastic debris | place: Pacific Ocean | collected 2008-08-30 | study: EMG produced TPA metagenomics assembly... | reverse complement strand
GCACTGCTCTAAATATTTCGAAGGGATGCTTGTCGTAAAGTGCTTTGGCTTTTTTAGGACAAGATAACAGAAGGGTTATGTTATTATTGAACATAACCCTTTGCTTTGAGTACTTATTTCTTCTAATACCCCGCATAAAAAAGCAGTAGTAAATGAAGAGTTTTGTGTGCACTCACTTAACAAATTAGCATGTTCACAAAACTCGAAAATAACCGTCCTTTTGCCAAAGTGGCCTTTGAGGGATTCGCGGGCGATGGAAAAACCTATACTGCTGCACAACTAGCGATTGGCATCCATCGGCTCATACAAAGCAAACGTCCTATTGCCGTTTTTGATACTGAGAAAGCCTTCAAAGCCCTTAAACACATCTTTGATAAATTTAGTATTGAGGTGATGATTGCCGAAGGGCAACGCAGCTTAACAGCACTCAATCAAGCCATCCAGTGGTGTGAAGAAGGCAACGCAGACATCCTTATTATTGACTCCATTACCCACGTTTGGGAAAATTTTATAGAAGCTTATAAAACTGAAAAGAAACGCAATACCTTACAATTTCAAGATTGGGGGATCATCAAACCAAGGTGGAAAAAGAACTTCTCGGACGTATTTGTAATGGCGCACGTACATATCATCTTTACAGGTAGAGCAGGCTACGCCTACGATACGGAAGTAAACCCAAAAACAGGCAAGCGAGAAATTCATAAAGCAGGTATCAAGATGAAAGTGGAAAATGAAACCGCTTTTGAGCCCGACTTATTGGTGTTAATGGAAAAAGTACAAAAAACACTCGGCGAAGAGAAGTCAGTGCATCGCTTGGCTACCATTCTGAAAGATCGTACCACGATGATCGATGGCAAAACTTTTCAAAATCCCAGCTTTGAAGATTTTTACCCAGCTATCAAAATCTTACTAGACGGCGAACTAAGAGAAGTACACGGCGAAGAACTACCCGATACTTTTCAGGATTTTGAAGAAAAACTCTCTAGTCGTGTCAAGGAGTGTAGCCAAGTGCTCACGGAGATTGAAGGGAGTTTTCAACTGATTGGTCTTTCTAATGCCACCAAAGATCGTCAATTCAAAGCATATATTCTGAACAAGGTATTTGGCGTGAATGCTCTCGCAAGTGTGGGAGAACTACCCATTCACCAAGTAAAGCAAGGACAAAAAGTAATTGCCAGCTATACTGATGCTTATGCGGCCTATCTACAAACTTGTATGGAAGAAAGCCTATCTCCTGATGCCAACGTGGCGGCGCAAATGCTCAAAGAAGTACTAGAAGATATGAAACAGTCTATTGAATCAGAATAAAGCGCTTAGTTACTCAGATATTATAAAATGACTTTCGATTAAAAACAGTCTAATAAATTTTTAAAAATGAATTACTTAAATTTTATAGATGAGTTTACCTTAAACTTCTTCGAAAACAATAAAGAAGTAACTATTAAAGATATTCATACAGGAAAAAAAAGAGACTTCTCGAAAGAACAGGTTGATGAAAAATTGAGGGCATTTTACAAGGAAATGGACGGTTTTCGTCTCAAGTGGAATGTAAATGACGATAACCCAGATAATTATGGTTCAATCAATATTCTGAAAACTAAAGATGCTTTTACTGATGGAGTAGACTTGGTATACTTTGATCATACACCTGCAAACGCGCCATTAAGAAGCTTCTATATTATTGATTTCTTTGTAGACGAAGCCTGTGTAGGTATTTATGTAGGGCAGCCATCTTTACTAGGAATGCACTACTTCGAATTTGAGAATAGTACGCGCCCATTACACGTAGATTTTGAAGGATATATGAAATTGCTAGGAGCTACCAAGGGCTTCTTGTACTGGCAAAAGGTGATTTTAGATCACTTAAGTGGTTCAGAAAGCTTTGAAACAAAGAGTTTTAAAGAAGTAATGCCTGTTATTTCTCCCAATTTTCATTACGATCAATTTACAGAGCTCTACGAATCGCTAAGAATAGACAAGTAGCACAATACGTAATTGTATCCGATGGCAGCTAAAATAAAAAAACGGCTTTTATTGATCGAGAAAAGCCGTTTTTAATGAACTTGTCTAATATTTTAGTTTTAGTGCGAAAATGAGGATATTTTGAAACCAACGAGGCACTTTTTGAGGCGAATAGCAGCGCTATTTAACGAAGAAAGTAACGAAGTGGGGCTCAAAATAGACCATTTGTAGCAAAAAGAAATAATGTTAGACAAGTTCAATGATTAAATCTGTACTATTATCTATTTAACAGGAGCTTTTTCGTTATTTTTTTGCCGTTAACGGTCAGCTCGTATAAATACAGCCCGTTGCTCAAATCCATAGGGAGTTCCCAGTCAATTTCGTGTTGTCCTACCGATAAGTCTGACAAGTTGAAAGATTGAATAGGCTTACCAGTGATATCGTAAATGGTAAGCGCGTGATTACCTGCCTCTTCAATCGCAAAGCTAAAAGTAGCCTTGCCTACAGAAGGATTTGGATAAACTTGCAGGGCTCTCTCAATAGGTTCGGCATCCTGTAATCCTTGTGAGCTTGGCGTGACAGCTACACTCGTGGCAATATCTCGCTCAAATCCTTCTCCCACAGCGGCAACGTTTACTGAATATACACCTGTACGAAGGGTAGGAGGGATCGTTCCAATATAAACACCGGCTGCATTACGCGATAATTCGAAAACGAAGGCCTCTTCGCTACGATCATTGGTGCCGTCTAAGGAGCCTGTTCTGATTAATGAACCAGTAACCGTAGCTTGGGTAGCGCCCTCTAAACTTACTGCAAAATGCATAGGCTCCCCTTCTTGATAGGTCAGTTTCTCGTCGTTTAAGTCACTACTAAAGCGCGCATTTACGCCATTTTCGGTGGTAATAATGGCCACAAAAGGCTCTTGGGATTGTATTTCATAAATACCTGCCTCAGGAGCGCTTAACTCTACTGTTTTTACCAAATCACCTCCAAATAAAGAACGTTCCTTATCGGTAGTATTCAAGCCAATTACGCGTTTATTCTGTGGGTCTAGCAATTGTATTTCATCAAAAAGACTTGACTGAAAAACTTCTACTTTCACCTTACTAGCATTTTTCTCAATAAAGAAAGTATTCCCTCCTTGGTTAGAGCTAATAATCTGAGAACGAGAATATACTACTGCATTAGGATTAGTTTTGGTAGCAGCAAGCACGGGAGGTTGTGTTCTGGTTACTGTACTAGGAAGCTGTGCCTTGATATAACGCCACATCTCATTCCCTTCACTTACCTCAAAATGATTGAGATCACCACGTCCATCTTTCTCACCAAAAATAACGGCAGAGTTAGGACGTATGGTACTGTAATAAGGTACAACACCATCATTGCCTCCAGAATTACGCACTGTACTATTGGCCTCTAGGTAAACCCCCGAAAACCAAAGAATACCTCCATAGCCCCAAGTGCCAAAAGTAGTAAAGTTGGTCAGTGGGCGGTTCGGATGGTTGTCTGTTTCTTCCCTAAAATAATTCATGTAGCCAGTTTGTAATACAAAAGTGGCTTCGTTATTCTGGCCAAATACACTTGAAAGCCACGAAACCCAACCACTCTGAGCTAAGTCAGCGAGCTGGGTACCAAAATGGGGAGAACCAAGGGTAATGGTACGCTCTACCTTGCTGTACCCACCATAGTGAATAAGCGCAGCGTCGGTATCAATGCCTCCTTTACTGTGGGCTACTACCACTACTCGATTGACACCATAGTAATTGGTAATAGTGGTAAGCATAGAGGCGAACAGCTCTCCGTTTGTCCACATAGATTTATCTGGATGGACAGAAACAAAAGCTGTACGATAACCATCACTGAAGGCTTGGTCGTACATATCGTTGCCATCCCACCAAGTACTGGCATTGCTCGTATAGCCATGGATAAATACTAGTACGGGCTTTGTCCCTGCATTACTGGGTACAGCACCATAGTAGATGGTACCCACGTCGTCAGCACCTCCAATGAGGCCTCCTCTGGTATTTTCAGAAGGGGCAGGTAGAAAATAAGGCTTCTGCGCAAAAAGAGAAGCATATGGTAAAAGTACAATTCCTATAAAGCATAGGATTTTTTGTAATGAAGCGGTCATAGGTAGTGAAATTAAGTTGATTTTAATAATTGTATTCCTTGCCTACAAAAATAGACTTTCAATCAAAAAAACAAAATTTAATAATTGAAAAGTTATATTTAATAATTAAAAAGTAGGTTTTGAAGCCCTATGACCAAAGATTGATAGGTGGTATTTTGTATCGCTGAAAAAGCAAACTACTTGTATGTTACCTGTGTTAAGCCCTTTTGCTTCAAAGCGATATTACCTGTAATGCACTTCTATTATATGCCACTCTTTAGATACTGATATGAGTTTTATACAAGAATACTCGTAATGCCTACTAATGTTTTTCCTGAGGAAATAATAGAGGAGAATAGTGCTGAAATAGCTGAGATTAAGTAGCTTTGTAGCCAATTACTTAAAAAGTATTGCCTTTATGAATCAAGAAGAATTGCATCAGACCTTACAGACACTAAGAGAACGTATCGACGAGATTGATCGACAAATGCTCCAGCTACTAGAGCAAAGAATGGCAGAAGTACAGCACATAGGTGACTTAAAAAAAGCCAACAATGCCATTATTTACCGGCCTGAGCGAGAAAAACAGATATTGGATCGACTCGAGCGCTTGAGCCAAGGGGTGCTAAAAAGATCGGCGATTGATGCTATTTTTCTAGAGATATTTGCAATTAGTCGCAATGTGGAATTACCAGAGAAAGTAGCCTACTTAGGTCCCACAGGTAGCTTTTCTCATCAGGCAGCAGAAAGTAGATTTGGTGCGATGAGCGAATACATTCCGCTTTCTACCATCAAAGCGGTGTTTGAAAGCGTAGATACCGAACGGGTACGCTTTGGTGTAGTCCCTATCGAGAACAATCAAGAAGGAACGGTTGTAGAAACTGTCAATCTACTTAATGAATGTGAAGTACACATCGTAGCGGAGATTCCTATGCCCATTCATTTTGCTTTGGCCAGTAAGGAAGAAGCTTTACAGTCGATTCAAAAAATCTATTCAAAGGGTATTGCTTTTAGGCAGTGTCGGCAATTTTTGGGAGAGTACTTCCCACATGCTGAGCAAGTAAATGTAAACTCTACCTCAATGGCTGCGCAATTGGCCGCACAGCAACCCGCTACCGCCGCCCTATGCTCTTCGATTGCAGCGAAGATATATGATCTTCCGGTACTTTTTGAAAACATCGAAGACAATGCCCATAATGCCACCCGCTTTTTAATTATTAGTAAGGAATTTGTGAATAACAAAAGTGAGCAAGATAAAACGACTATTCTTACTAACTTACCCGATCAGGCGGGAAGTTTAGCCGTCTTTTTGCAGGAGTTCGATCGTTTTGGCATTAATCTTAATAAAATAGAGAGCCATCCGATTAAGAACGAAGCAAAGTTTAAGTATTGGTTTTACATAGACTTTGCAGGGCATTTTACAGATGAAAATGTACAACGTATATTTAATAAATATGAGGGACAGATTCGTTGCCTAGGAAGTTACGTGAAGCTATGCTAACCAACTAATACAATGTATGCAAATTAACATCCGCTTATATGAGCACCATTGGTGGGTATTGATTGTGAAAGGACTTTTAGCCATTTTGTTTGGGGCGAGTTCGCTCCTCCTTTTTTCCCTTTCTCTGCAAGACTTACTGATGTATTTTGGGCTGGTGATCTTATTTAGTGGAATCTTCACAATCATTGCCTCCTTTTTTCATATAAGAAAGCGTTATTGGGACATTAGCCTTATGGAAGGCGCTTTTGATGTACTATTTAGTCTTTTCATTCTTTTGCTTCCTTCTATCACCACGCAAGCTGCCTACATTGCCTTAGCCATCTGGGCGCTTCTTATTGGTACCGTTCAGTTAAGAACCGCCCTAAAAATCCGTAAAAGAACCTTTTTTAGATATGTCTTTCTTTCCACTAGCGTACTTTCATACTTGTTAGCCCTGCTGCTTATTTTTCATCCTGTAAGAACAGAGGAGCAGTTGGTATGGTGGATAGAGGTAGGGATGGTCTCGTTGGGAGTCTTAGTAGTGGTAGGGGCCGTAAAACTGCGCCTTATGCAACGTCAAATTGCGAGAGAGTTGGATCAGCTAGCGAATCGTTAACTTCTGTATGCGCTTCAAAGGGCCTGGGCACTGGTTTTGGTGGCAAGCGATACACATTTGTACCATTAAACCGTACGCCTGTAAGCGAGTAGAATCCTCTTTGGCCGCATACATACGCTGGGTATGTTGTAAGAAAGCCGCTCCCATCGCTTCATACTGCGGATTTTTAGTACTACTATCGGTAGGGGTAGCAGTATGGAGCTGGGCAAATTTTTCTCTAAAATCAGGAGGAAGCTTTCCCGCTAAGAGTGCTTGGCGTATTTGCTCCGTATCGGTATACATTTCTCTCATGAGCAACGCTAACTCGCTATCGTCATTAGGAAAGCGAATCGCTTTGATGGTATCAGAAGCAACCGATTGGGTGACTTTTTGCGTTTGCGCAGTAGTACGACAGTTGTAGAAGTAGACACCACACAGCAAGAAGGAAGCTAAAACAATGTATTTTCTCATCAACATCTGTATGCGCTAAATAATTAAGGAAGGAGAGTAAGTACAAAATGCCTTCTCTCCCTCAAAACTTTTAATCTTTGATAATAACCCCTACTGCCTCAAAGGTATATTCTTCCTTAGGCTCGGTAATGGCCGCAATTTCTTTTGCTGTTTTACCAGCGTCTTCTGCGTAGTGGCGGAGTTCGGCAACGCTGGTCGTTTCTTTACGTGCTACTCCTTCAATAATCACTTCCTTCCCATCAGTAGAGCCATCTTTGGGTACAAAGAAACCATAATCTTTAAAAGAAACACGCATGGTTTCTCCATTGCCCATGTCGAGCTGCATCCAACAGCCCTTTTTAGGGCAACTTTCGATAAGGGTTGCTTTTACCTTGGTAGTTAGCTCTTCTTGATCGCCCATAGCTTCTTTCAATTCACTCACGTCCATCGCTTTTTTAGCGGTAATTTTATCCCCATAATAGGCTGCTTGGGCCAGTACCGGCTTCGATTGATCGAAGGCAAGTAGGGCGATGCCCAATACTGTAATACAAAATATTTTTTTCATAGATCAAGGTCTTTAATGAAATGTATAATGCTATACAAAAGTAGAAAATTTATCTTGTATTTATAAAAAAGTCGTGATGGAATCAATAGTTGAAGAAGTTTTTAACTTTGTTTACGAAAATATTCGTAGATAAATTTGGAACTACGAAAAGAATCGTATATAATTGTTGTGTGCAGCACAAAGTAAAATACATTTAATGAATTTATGAGACCATGAAAGACAAGAAATATAAGCCTACCGATAGTGAACTAGACATTTTACAGGTACTCTGGCAACACGGGGCTAGTTCAGTAAGGTTTGTGAATGAGCAAATTAACGAAAAGCTAGAAAAGAAAGTAGGGTATACCACTACCTTAAAGCTTTTACAAATTCTACACGAAAAAGGCATTGTAAAACGAGATGAGTCGGCTAAGTCACACCTTTACGAAGCGGCTATCTCTGAGCAAGCCACTCAGCAGGCATTACTTGATAAGTTTTTAAACGTGACCTTCAAAGGCTCGGCAAGGGACTTGGTGATGCAGGCACTAGGCAACAAGAAAACAAGCAAAGAAGAACTTGAAGAAATTCGTCAATTTTTAGATAAACTGGAAGGAGGAAAGTCATGAATTTACTGGAAACTACCCTCGCAAAAACCCTCGGTTGGACAATCCTACATACATTATGGCAAGGAACCCTTATTGTTGTCCTCTTAGGCGTAATCCTCTATTTTTTACGCAAAAATACTTCTAAAATGCGCTATTGGGTAGCTTGGTGCGCCCTAATGATGCTCTTTATAAGTGCTATCATCACAGGGACGAAGGTATACCAAGAAGTAACACCTGCCAACGATGTAGCACTTACCGAACCTGAGAGCTACGTGATGATCACACTACAGTCTGCTTCGCTAGCAGAAGCAACCCTTACTTGGTGGGATCATATGGAAATACATTTTGAACAACACTTACCTCTCATTGTATTACTCTGGACAATGGGCGTATTGGCTTTTTTGCTGCGTTTTTTAGGTGGATTCATCTATACACAAAGAATGAAGTCATACGGTACCTACCCAGTAGAAGAAGCCTGGGAGGCGACGTTTCAAGGACTACTAGCCCGTATGGGTGTTCATAAGTCGGTACGTTTGCTAGAATCTACTTTAGCGAAGTCACCCATGACCATTGGTCATTTGAAACCCGTTATTTTGATGCCACTAGGAAGTTTGGCGGGGCTTTCTGCACAACAGGTAGAAGCAATTTTGATTCACGAATTGGCACACATTAAGCGCCACGACTATGTATTAAATCTTATACAATCGTTGATAGAAACTTTGTTCTTCTATCATCCAGCAGTGTGGTTAATGGCAGCCGTCATTCGCAAAGAAAGAGAGCATAGCTGCGATGATGCTGTATTAGTAATGGGGGGCGATTCGCTCGCTTTTGCCAGAGCGCTTACCAGTATTCAAGCAACGCAAAGTAACTATAACTTATCGATGGCTTTAAGTGGTCATAAAAAACCACTATTGAACCGTATTAAGCGTCTTTTTAGCCAACCCAGAACTAAGAACAACTTCCAAGAAGGCTTTTTAATGGCCTGTATATTGGTAGGAATTGTAGCGGTATTTTCTTTTACAGCCAAAGCACAATGGCAGTCATCAGCGCCTATTATGAACGGCTTAGAAGAAATCTGGCAAAACACATTGAGGCTTCCTTTCTTAGCAGACGACCGCACAGCGGAACAAACAGATAAGCCTGCCACCCACTCAGCCCTTACAATAGGTGAGCTAGATGAGCGCTTGACAACCTTACCTAGAGATACAGATGAGATAGAAGTAACCTATAAGATTAAGAAAGATGGTAAAAAGCAAGCGATTCGTATCCTACAAGACGAATCGGGTATTCGGGAGATGTATGTTGATGGTGAAAAAGTACCTGCTGAAACACATGATCGATACTTATCGAAGATTACCAAACATGTAACCAATACTATAAAGGAAGATCCCGATAAAAGAATTGCTAAAGCAGCGCTGCAATTGAGTCACCTTTCGATACTTAAAGGACTTGAATCACTTGAGGGTTTGGAAGCACTAGAAGGCTTAGAAGTATTAGAAGACCTAGAAGGTTTGAAAGTACTAAAAGAGATAGAAGAAGGAGAGGACTTTGATTATAATTATATTTTCGAAACGTCAGATACTTCCGATACAGCCTATCTTGAAGTAGAAATAGAACAAGCAGCAAAAGAACTTGAGCAGGCTGTAAAAGCGAGAATAGTGCTCCAAGAAAAAATGATTGAGAAAGAGGTAAAGAAAATAGAAAAGAATGCTAAGGTGCTTGAAAAGAACGCTGAAAAGCTCGCAAAAGGAGTAAAGAAAAAACAAAAGGCGTTCGAAAAGGAGTTAAAAGCAATGCTGGTAGCAGATGGCTTCATGAAAGATAAAGAGGATAATTTTCGTATTAAAATTACCTCGAAGGGCTTATGGATTAATAAAAAGAAACAACTTGAAGCGACTTACCAAAAGTATAAGAAGTTGTTTAAAAAGCATAATATCACGTTTATGAAAGGGAATAGCTATTATTATAATCATTATGAAAAAGACTAGTTATTATAGTCATAAGCATAATGAATAGAAAATACTGTTTCTGAGAAAAGTGCCTACGCTGTAGGCACTTTTTTTATTGCAGTAGCTTCCTTATCTTTATTAAAAACATCATTTATCCGTATTATAATGCTTTGCATCTCTTTAAAGTATACCTTTCTGCTGTGTTCATTGCTAGGGGCAGGTATTTTCTCTACACTTTTTGCCCAGTCAAAAATACAACTTCCCGCCCACTTTGAGCTGCACGGGCATCGCGGAGCACGAGGACTGTTTCCTGAAAACTCTATCTATGGATTTGTAGAAACGGCTAAAATGGGGGTAAAAGTATTGGAGATGGATGTAGTGGTAAGCAAAGATCAACAGATAATCGTTTCTCACGAGCCTTATCTCAATCCTACCATTTGTCTGTTGGAGAATGGAGCGAAAATAAAAGGAAAAGGGAAGCAATATAACCTTTATCAGATGACGGCTGCAGAGATACAACGCTTTGACTGCGGTACGAAAAAGCATCCACGCTTTCCTGAGCAAAAGAAGCTTACCGTGCATAAGCCTACCCTTAACCAAGTAGTGGCAGCCATCGACAAGCTAGATACTTCCATTCGGTTCAATATAGAAATGAAAGCAAGTCCCAAAGGAGACGATCTCTACCACCCTGTACCAGCCGTATTCGCTCAGCTACTTTACCAAACACTGGTGGAATTAAACATCAAAGACCGTGTAACTATACAATCCTTTGATGTACGATGCTTACAAGAGATGAGAGCTTTAGACGAAAACGTTCCACTAGTATTGTTGGTAGAGAATTTTCTTTCTGTAGAAAGAAATTTAGTTGCCTTGGGTTTCAAGCCGGCTGTTTATAGCCCGTATTATAAACTATTGAAAAAAGAGACTGTCGTGCAACTTCACAAAGCAGGGATAAAGGTAATTCCTTGGACGGTCAATGATGCCAATGCCATGAAAGCCCTCATTGACCTACAAGTAGATGGAATCATTACCGACTATCCCGATCGCTTTTATGAGTTAATAGGGAAACCGTAGTTGGTGGAGAGAACAGACACAAGAATTCAGAAGCAAGAGACAAGACATCAGATACAAGAAGTAAGACAGAGATTTCACGCATTCAATCCCTCAGTCCTTCAATTACTGTACACCCAATTGCAAGCCTCGTTCCTTTTCCCAATGCTCAAGGCGTCTGTTCATAAGTGCAAACCAAAGAGGTGGCACTAAGGCGATGAGTACCATCATAGGGTAACCATGGGGCAGTTGAGGGCTTTCGTCGAAATGACGCAGTACGTGATAACGACGCGTGGCATTGGCGTGGTGATCTGAATGACGTTGTAACTGAAAAAGGAAGAAGTTACTCACCAAATGATTTGCATTCCAAGAATGTAGCGGGTTCACCCGCTCGTAGCGACCATTATCGAGTTGTTTTCGCACAATACCATAATGCTCTATGTAATTTACCAATTCCAACAGTGTAAAGGCAAAGAGGCTCTGTGTAAAGAAGAAAACAGGCACTTCCCAAGCAAAGCTTCCTTTTAGTAGAGAACCGCCTAAGGTTAAGAAAGCACAGAATAAAACAGGAAGCAAAATAAAGCCAATCATTTGGTTCTCTAGGCTCCAAACCGCTTTTTTCTTCTTAAGAAGCCTATTTTTCTCAATTTGCCAAGCACTTATAAAGCCTCCAAATACACTTCTCACCCAAAAAGCGTAAAAAGACTCATTCCTTCTACTGGTAGCAGGATCTTTCGGCGTGGCTACGTGCACATGATGGCCACGATTGTGCTCAATGAAGAAGTGCATGTAGCAAACAGTCATCAAGTTAAGCTTCGCAAGCCATTGCTCTAAATTATTGTTTTTATGCCCTAACTCATGGGCTACTGTAATACCTATACCTCCCGTGACGGTCATAATACTCAATACCAAGCCCCACCATTCTGTCCGTGTGAGGGTTGCAGTGCTTACGATGTAAGCGCCCCACACAACAATCCCCACTTGTACCAACGTCCAAATAAAGGTAATGAATCGGTAATACTGTTCTGCTGAAATAAGCTTGACTTGGCTTTCCTCTATATTCTCTCTGTCTTTGCCTACAACCGCATCTATCAAAGGAATCATGATAAATGCAAATATCACCGTGAGGTAGTTCCAAGCGCCCCCCAGGTAGTAACCTACTACTGCCAAGGTGGGAAGAATAAAAGCACTAAAAAAGCCGATTTTTTTTAAGAGACCCATAGATTATTCAACATTTATAATTAATTCAAGGAATAATACAAAAACGAAATTTAAAAAACAAGCTAATTGTAAACCTGTAGTTTGAATATAGGTCTTAAAGAAAGTTATGCTATATAAAATTTGTATAGCTTAGGAAGAAGGTATCTGCGAGAGGTGGCTTAATTCATGTGCCAAGCGACGCGTATGTGCATAGCCAATATCAAAAATTTCTTTTGCCTTTTTCATGTCAAAAGTACTAAAACGAGAAAGTTCTAAAGGCTCTATCACCAAATCGCAAGACTGCATACTTACCCTGGCATTGGTGGTGAGTGCCAGCATCAAACTTTTCTCAATGATCGTTTTCATAGAATCTATCACTTGCTCATCGCCATAAGGGTTGGTATGTACACCAATGAGGTAGTTGCACTCGTCACGAATAACCTCTGCAGGGAGGATGTAGAGAATACCGCCATCTACCAAAATTATCTCATGCCACTCCATTCGGCTGAAAACAACAGGAATACAACTAGAAGCTAGTAGCGGTTCTATTAGGGCTCCTTCAGAGAAATAGATAGCTTCTCCTTTCTCTATGTCAGTAGCAGCTACATGTAAAGGAATGGAAAGCCCTTCAAAGGTTTGGTGTGGAAGATGTTTTGTATAAAAATTTCTCGACTTTTCAATATTGAGCAAACCACCCTTCCCAATGGCGGGTCGCATAAATTGAAGAAGTTTTGTGTTGGAAAATACCTCTATAATTTCTAAAGGCTTAAGACCACTTGCATAAAAAGCCCCCACAATTGCGCCAGCACTTGTTCCAGAAATGATATGAGGTCTAATATCCATTTCTTCCAAGGCTTGTAAAACGCCCAAGTGTGCAATTCCTCTCGCACCCCCTCCTGACAAAGCTAATCCAATTTTCATAATAAAGACATTAATAGATCAATGAAAGTATATAACAAGTGTATTGCCATAACTACACCTGTCTACTCAAAAATCTTACCGAAACCAAGCGAGCTAGTCTTCTAACATATTTTGTAGAAATGTACTTTTGGTGGCCATCCATATCAAAAATGCGATCAGCCCCCACAAGAGATAAATCCGATAATAGTCTGTCGCATAGGAAGTATGTAATTCTAAAATTTTAGATTTTTCGAGGGTAGAAATCTGACTGAAAACCTTTTGGAGCGCGCGATCGTCAGAAGCCCTAAAAAACTGTCCTTCTCCAATAGTAGCAATATTTCTTAATGTAGTTTCGTTCACGGTATTGTTGACGTAACGTTTACGTCTTAGTACATCATAGCCATAGGGTACTCTCCCTTCCTTACCAATTAGAATGGTATAAAGCCTTATTTTATAAAATTTAGCTAACTCGGCGGCTGAGATGGGATCTAAATTACCCGCTGTGTTGTCGCCGTCACTTAGTAAGATGACAACTTTTGTTTTAGAGGTAGATTCGCGCATACGGTTGATCGCCACCGCAATGGCACTTCCAATCGCTGTACCGGGCTTTCTAATAATACCATATTCAATCTCTTCTATAAAGCTTTCCAACAAGTCGTAGTCAGTAGTAAGCGGAGCTAAAGAAAAGGCATCGCCCGCGAAGATGACGGTACCAATCCTATCTTGGAAACGCCCTTGAATAAAGTCTTTGGCTACTTTTTTAGCAGAGGTAAGCCGATTGGGCTGGAAGTCTTCAATAAGCATAGATTCCGATACATCCAAAGCAAGCATAATATCAATGCCTTCTGAATATTTTTTTACTTGCTCATTTACACGCTGAGGCCGGGCAAGGGCTACCAGCAGCATAGCTACAAAAAAGCCAATAAATACATCAGGTAAAAAACGAAGCCAGCTTGTCCAGTGCGAGGCAAGTTGTTTTTTGGCCAAAGCAACTTCTAGTTTCTGTCTAAGCGGTAAAGAAAGCAACCAGCGAATCACAAACAGTAGCGGTACTAGCGGAAGCGCATACAAATACAGTGGGTTTTCCCAGGTAAAAGATTGCCAAGTTGACCAGCTAAACCAAGAAAGGCTCAACCAATTTTCTGTATGAAGTACAGATAAACACATAGAGACGATTCACTTGCTAAAGGCACAAGTTATTGGAAAAAGTGCAGATTCTAAAGGAAAAGCTGTATTTGATCTGTACAGCTTTTCCAATGTGTGTTGTTTTTTACAGATGTAAGGTCTTGAAGCGCTCAAAAGCTGCTTTTTCTAAGGCTTCTCGGTGCGAAGGATGTGCGATGTCGATCAACGCCCTTGCTCTTTGCTTAATATTCTTACCAAACAAATAAGCCACGCCATATTCTGTCACTACATAATGTACGTGAGCACGGGTCGTAGTCACAGAAGCACCTTGTTTTAAGAAAGAAACGATCCGCGAGGCGCCCTTACTGGTGGTAGAAGGGATGGCAATGATGGGTTTTCCCCCTGGAGAAAGCGCTGCTCCTCTAATGAAGTCCATTTGCCCACCAATCCCAGAATACTGTCTTGTTCCAATGGTGTCAGCACACACTTGCCCAAGCAGGTCAATCTCTACAGCACTATTAATGGCTACTACTTTTGGGTTCAGACGGATAACTGCATCATCATTTACGTAGTTAGAGTCTAGCATTACCACCAGATGGTTGTCGTCGATGAAGTCATATACCTTTTTGGTACCAATGATAAAGCCTGCCACAATTTTGCCTGGATGCTTTATCTTATATTTACCTGTGATAACGCCTTTTTCAACCAGCGGAACGACCCCATCAGAAAACATTTCTGTGTGAATTCCCAAATCCTTATGGTTGGTAAGACTCGCCAATACGGCATTGGGAATCCCTCCAATTCCCATCTGTAAGGTAGAACCATCCTCGATCAACTCAGCGCAGTACTTTCCAATAGTCATTTCTGTTTCGCTGGGTTCTCCTACGGGTACCTCTGGGAGCGCCTCGTCGGCTTCTACCATATACTTAAATTGGCTTACATGCACGAAGCCATCTCCATGTGTACGTGGCATTTGTGGGTTCACTTGGGCAATACATACCTTTGCCATTTTAAGAGCAGAGAGTGCTACATCAATCGAAACGCCTAAGGTGCAATAGCCATGCTTATCGGGAGGCGATACGTGGAAAATAGCGACATCAATAGGCAGGATGTTATTGAGAAAGAGTTCAGGAATTTCACTCAAAAAAACGGGAATGTAAGAACCGCGCTGCTCGTCGAGTGCCGGGCGAATGCCTCCAGAAACAAACAGTGAGTTGATCTTGAAGTTGTCTGCATAAGCCGCGTCTGCAAAGGGTGTTCTTCCAAAAGGACAAAACGCTAAGAACTCCACATCTTTTACGTCCTTTTCTTTTACATACTTAACGAGTTCATCCATTAAATATTGGGGATTAGCCGCTACCCCGTGAACGAACAGGCGTTGCCCTGACTGGATTACAGACAACGCTTCTTGAGCGGATACGAAATTTGCCATAAATATAAGGTTAAAGGGTTATTACAGGTCTTCGCCAGTAGCTACTACATAGCCGTCTTCACGTACGTGTACTTCAAAACTTTCATCGCCTTTTACTAAATCTACCTCGTAGTGAACGTCACCGTTGGCATACATCAACTTTTCAGCTTCTTCCATTTGGTAGCCTGCAAAGTGCGTTTTGATGGCTGCTTTTACCATCGTTGGTAAGTCTTTTGGTTGTAGGCTTATCTCGGTAAGGTAATGATACCCTGTAGTAAGGATTTCTACTTCATACTCTTTTCTGCGCCATTCAAACTCGGCCTCATAGATTTTGTGAGGGACTTCCCACGACCACGTTACCCGCTCTAAGTCTACTTCTGGATAGAGGTTTTTAAAAACACGTAAAATCTCAGAAGGTACAAAAAAAGAAGGTATTTCTACTTCCGTCGTAGCCACTTTACTAGGGGCGGCTTTTTTCACTAACTTCTTTGTGTCGGTTTTTGATTTACTGGTTTTTGACTTGGTAGAAGCGGTTTTTTTGGCCATGTGCGTCTATTTTTAGATGAAAAGATAATATAAATTGAGGATAATTCAGAGAATATGTATTATGCAGGTGTAAACTTTATGTAAAAAATTATTAATGCTTTTGCACCTAGCCTACAAAGAAACTTTGTCTACACTTAATTTTCATTTTAAACTAATTAATACAGGTTTAGTTCATGAACTAACGCATAAACATATCTATAAAACCGAGTAGAAAATCATGAGAATTAATCTTTTTTGGTTCAGAAGAGACCTTAGATTATTTGATAACGTAGGCTTACATGCAGCCCTCAAATCAGGAGTACCCACCTTACCTTTATTTATTTTTGATAAAGAAATACTCGATAAGCTAGAAGATAAGAATGACGGCCGTGTAACCTTTATTCACCAATGTATCGAAGCGATGCAAGCAGAACTGCGTGAGATGGAAAGCGGGATACACGTAGTGTACGGAAGTCCTAAAGAGGTTTTTGCAACTTTAATAGAGCAATTCGATATCGAGGCGGTCTATACCAACCACGACTATGAGCCTTACGCTAGAGATAGAGATAAGCTAGTGGGCGATTTACTAAAGGAAAAAGGTATTGCCTTTCATACCTTCAAAGACCAGTGTATTTTTGAGAAAAGTGAAATATTAACCAATAACGACACTAGCTATAGTGTATTTTCTCCTTACAGCCGTAAATGGAAAGAGCAACTAACTGACGACCATTTGGCTACTTATGCGGTAGAGGATCATTACCAGCACTTTGCCAAAGTGGATGAGCTCAAAAACTTCAAAAAAGAGCTGATAAGCTTAGAAGAGATGGGCTTCGAGCGCGCTGATATAGAAGTACCCGCCAAATCGGTGAGTAATAAACTGATTAAAAACTATAAAGAAACCCGTGATTATCCTGCCCAAAAGGGAACCTCACGCCTTAGTGTGCACCTACGTTTTGGTACAATTAGCATTAGAGAGTTGGCGCGTCAAGCACAAGGATTAGGAGAGGCCTATTTAAACGAACTCATCTGGCGTGATTTCTACATGATGATTACTTGGCACAATCCCCGTGTAATTGATACTGCCTTCAGGGCAGAGTACGACCAGATTCCTTGGCGTAACAATGAAGAAGAATTTGAAAAATGGTGTGAAGGAAAAACGGGCTATCCTATTATAGACGCTGGAATGCGCCAACTCAACACGATCGGCTACATGCACAATCGAGTGCGTATGATTACCGCGAGCTTCTTAACAAAGCACTTGCTAATCGACTGGCGTTGGGGAGAGGCGTATTTTGCAAAGAAGTTGCTTGATTATGACTTATATGCCAATAATGGTGGTTGGCAATGGGCGGCTGGTTCTGGCTGCGATGCTGCGCCTTATTTCCGTATTTTTAATCCTACTTCCCAAATGAAAAAGTTTGATCCTGATAAAAAATACATCAAGCAGTGGATAGAAGAATGGGGAGAGGAAAGCTATTCTGATCCTATGGTAGATCACAAAGCAGCCAGAGAAAGAGCCTTAGACGTTTATAAAACTGCCTTAGATGAGGCCAAGTCGGACTAAAGAGATGATCTCTAGCAATTTATAGAATATGGGTTAAATAATGAGGTAGAAATAGTCTTGAAGCATTAATTGGACTTTAAGTATAAATTATTGTAAAAAAATAATATAAAAAGTTGCTTCATATGCTGGATATTACAAATAAAAAAGCTACATTTCGGGGATAATTAATTCAACTTTTACCAAAACTTAATCAATCTCATGAAGCGTTATGCTACTTTACTAATACTGGTAGCATGTCTGCTCGGTTGCTCAAAACCTGTAGACATTGCTACACCAACTCAACTTCAATCTAACAACCCTTCCGATCCGATGACCAAAGAAGCGCTGGATCAATTTATTCTAGGAAAAGTAGAAGAAAGCGGTGTGTTTAACTGGGAAACTGTAGATACTTACACCCTATGGAGTGCACTTTCGCACAACGAATGGGTAGTGACCATTGGTTATCAACCTGCTGGAGAGAAAGACATTAACAGCCGTATACATACCCTAGATATGGCTGATGAACAATGGGTGAACGCGCGTAAACAAATTGTTAATCGTGTCGGTGAGATCGTAGAAGCAGAACAAAATGAGCCGTTAGGCGCCAATACGTTGAGAAACTATGCGGATCCTACGCTCCCTTACCTCGTGATGCAGGTAAAAAGCTTTAATGCACTAGAAGCACTACGTGAAATGCCTGAAGTACGCTACTTAGAGGTAGCTGACTATGTAATTGATGATCCAGGTGCTGATAACCAACGTTCTAGTAAGGGTTGTGGTGATAATCCTGTAAACCTCAATAGCATTACCCAAGACTTTACCGCTATCGGAAATGCCATTGTTCCTTGGAACTTCTACAACATGGGTATCCCACAAGCTTGGGGACAAAGCAATGGTGATAATATTACTGTTGGCCTTATCGATACAGGTATTTCTCCTGGTCAAATCAACCTCACTACCAACTTTACGGGTGGTCTTGTACCTTATCGTTATGTAGAAAGATACGGAACGTTCGATCCTTCTTTCTGGTGGTGGTGGGACTATGAGCCTGATGGTCCTAATGATGACTGTAGCCATGGTACGTCGATGGCGGGCTTTATTGCTGCTCCTCGTAATACGTCGTTGAGAAGTACAACTGGGGTGGCCTATGGGGCTAACTTGATCTCCGTAAGAGGTACTAATGATGTAGTAATTAATGAAGGGAATGAAAAGAAAGGTGTTTCGGACGCTTTGGTGCTACTAGGCAATCGTAGTGATGTACGTATCATCAGTATGTCATTAGGAGATGTGATCTCTAGTGGGCAAGTATCAGATGCGATACGTTATGCTTACGGAAGAGGGAAACTTATTTTCACTGCTGCGGGTACTTCTCTTTCTTTTACTAATTGGTATGGGGTGATTTTCCCTGCTAATATGAGTGAGACAGTAGCCGTAACAGGGATTACTGACAATCCTTCTCGTTTAGAAGAATGTGAGGTATGCCACTATGGAAGTAAGGTAGATTTTAGCTTGCCTATGCAAAGAGCAGGTGACGGAGATCGTACCTCATTAACGCTTTCTCGACAAACAGATTACCCTGATAACAAAATAGAGTATGTAGGAGGTTCTTCTTGTGCTACAGCTACCTTGGCAGGTATTGCAGCAGTGGTGTGGTCTAAAGATCCTTACCAATCACGTTCGCAAGTACTCGATAAATTGATTCGCGCTTCACAGCTTTATCCTTACCGTAACAGTCGCTTCGGATGGGGTAGCGTAAATGTAGCAGAAGCACTACAATAATCAGTACTGCGGTAACCCACAGATTTTATATAAATTCATTAGGAAAAAGGTAGCCAACGCTACCTTTTTCTTTTATTTTTGGAGCAGCAGTTTTGCTAAGAAGAGAGTTTCCAATGTAAGAATCAAAAGTAATCGAAATGATACAATTTAAACTCAGGCCTTGGAACATTTCGGACTTAGATAGCTTAGTTAAGTACGCCAACAACTGGAATGTGGCAAAAAACTTAACTGATAAATTTCCCTACCCTTACACGGATAGTAATGGGAAAGCATTTATAGCGTTTGCCAGCAAAGGCAAGCCAGTGCATATTTTTGCGATTGATATTGACGGACAAGCGGTAGGTAGCATTGGCATACACCCGCAAGATGATATACATAGAAAAAATGCCGAACTTGGTTATTGGCTAGCAGAGCCATTCTGGGGGCAAGGTATTATGAGTGTGGCTATCAAACAAGCAATTGATTTTGCCTTTACAACCTTTGAAATTGACAGAGTGTTTGCAAGACCATTTGGGACAAATGTTGCTTCACAAAAAGTTTTGGAAAAAAATGACTTTGTGTTAGAAGGAAAGTTTGAAAGGGTCTTGATTAAAAATGGTAACTATTTAGATGAACTCATTTATGCCATTAGGCGTGCCAATTGGACTAAAGAAACAAAAATCATTAACCAAGTATAAAAATAAAAGATAATTCAGATCACCTTTCTTATCACTAAGCAAAAGCTGTCTGTTGGTTATGGAGCAAAACTTTTGGGGACTAGGTGTTGTATTACTACTCACGCTTGGCAGTTTACTTACTAAAAAGATCGACTTAAAGGGCGCTTTAGTAGGAGGGTTGATTACCTATTGCCTCTTCTTGGGGGCAAGCTGGCGAGGGATTGTCTATATTGGTTGCTTCTTCATCCTAGGGACGCTGGCTTCTCACTGGCAGCGTAAGCAGAAGCACCAAATGGGTTTAGAAGAAGCCAATAAAGGGCGTCGCTCTGTACGCAATGTACTATCGAATGCAGGCGTAGCGGCATTGTGTGGAATAGTAGGTTTTATTTGGCCAGCACAACAAGCGCTTTTCGAGTTGATGATGGCCGCGAGTTTATCTGCAGCCCTTGGCGATACCATTTCATCAGAACTAGGCAATGTGCTTGGGAAGCGCTATTACCACATCGTTACTTGGCAAAAAGGAAAGAGAGGCGCCGATGGAGTCGTAAGCAAAGAAGGGAGTCTGGCAGGATTCTTAGCAAGTGGCTGTTTAGCACTAATAGGCTTACCAAGCTATGGTTTTCTAAGCGTTTTACTAATTTGGGGAGCGGGAATTTTGGGCAATGTTGTCGATTCACTGGCAGGGGCCATGCTTCAGGCAAAAGGCTACTTAAATAACCATCAAGTAAATTTATTAAATACGTTGTTTGCTGCCTTATTCGCAGGAGCGCTATGGCTTCTTTGGAGAACTGCTTGAATAGATAAATAAGAATATTATATACCGATCGGTATTTTTTGTTATATTTGTACATAATGAAGTCTAAAAAAGATACCGCCGAATATATCATCGAAAAAGTAGCGCCTGTTTTTAATAAGCAGGGTTATGTGGGTGCCAGCCTTTCAGCACTGGAGGAAGCTATACAGCTAACCAAGGGCGCCATCTATGGTAACTTTAGCAGTAAGGAAGAGCTAGCCGTACGTGTATTTTACTTCAATATTAAGCGAGTGACTTCACCGCTTAATGCCCAAGTCAAAACAGGAAGAGATGCCGTAGAGAAGCTTACAATCATTATTAATTATTACAGAACTTACTACGACCGCATCAAAGACATTGGAGGATGCCCTGTATTGAATGTTGGTGTAGATACCAAATACATCAATCCTCGGCTTTTTCAAGAGGCGCGTTCCGTCTCGCTAAAGCTTATAGCCGGCCTAGCGCGTGTGTTACAAGAGGGCGTAGACAGCCAACTTTTTGACGCTAAAATTAACGTAAGTCTTTACGCTAGAAATATCTACACGATGATAGAAGGCAGCGTTTTCATGGCTATTACACACGACGACCCTAGTTATATTGACGACATCCTTGATCATATAGAGCAGGTAGTTTTTAAACAGATTATTTTATAAATTTTTTTAACCTAAAATATACCGATCGGTATGGAGAAAATTCTCAAGAAAAAAATGAAAGTGCGGTTCCAAGACTGTGACCCCTTCAATCACCTCAACAACGCCAAGTACATTGACTACTTTATCAATGCTCGCGAAGATCAACTCGTAGAATACTACGACTTGGACGTATACAAAGAAGTACAAACCACGGGTAAGAGCTGGGTAGTAAGTAGTAGCCAAGTAGCTTATTTGAGGCCAGCACACGTCATGGAGGAAGTGAGTATAGAGAGTAAACTTGTCCAAGTGGCTTCTAAAAGTCTATTGGCAGAGATGCGCATGTTCGATCGAGCAGAGAAAGAACTCAAAAGCATTTGTTGGATTAAATTCATCCACTATAGCCTTAAAGAAAAGCGTACCGCTCGCCATTCTGATGAACTAATGGCTCTATTTGAGTCGGTACACGTACCCATTGACCAAACTACTTTTGAGGAGCGGTGTGCTTTTCTGGCGCAAGCGTGATGCTGTAAATGCACTCAGGCATGCGTAAATCAAGCATAACACTTTAATGGTCTTTCTATGAATTCTGGCTATATTGGATGCCTTTTTATACGGAATAAAAGCATGAGAAATACATTTACGCAAGCCTTTTTAGTTGTTCTTTTGAGTCTATTTATTTATCAAAGTAGTGTGGCACAGGCATATAGTTGGGCGGTAAAGGCATTCGGCAAAGGCTTTAGTGAGGGAAGAGCCATTACCAGCGACGCTTCTGGGAATACCTATGTGGTAGGTAATTTTCGGGAGGTAGCTATTTTTTGGGATACATCTCCTGGGCAACTCTTTAGAGCAGTAGGGGAATCAGATGTTTTTGTAGGTAAATTAGACGCTGAAGGGCAACCCGTTTGGGTAACGCAGTTGGGAGGAGCAGGTTTTGATATAGGCTACGCCATCGCCTCAGACGAAGTAGGGAATGTGTATGTTACAGGTAGCTTTAGCGATACCGTTCATTTTGCGCAGGCCTCTGGTATACCTCCACTGGTGGCAAAGGGCCGTTCTGATATTTTTCTGGCCAAATTCAATAGTGAGGGGCAACCTGTTTGGGCAAAGCAACTGGGAGGAGTAGGAAATGATGTGGGTAAAAGTGTTTCTCTAGATGCTGCTGGACAAATTTATCTAGCAGGTAGTTTTGAGCGTACGATCGATTTTACCCTAGAAAAAGGAACCACCTCTCTTACAGCGAGCGGTACAGATATTTTTATAAGTAAACTAGATACCAATGGAAACTACCTATGGACCAAACACCTAGGAGGAAGAAACTTGGAAGTACTTACCCTCAAGGAAATTACCGCAGATGATATTGGGCAGGTTTACTTGATAGGAGAGTTCCAAGGAACCGTTTATCTTAACCCCAATACTGAGGAAGAGGCCCTGCCACTTACTGCATTAGGCGGAACGGATATTTTTGTAGGTAAGATAGCTACTAACGGGGAGTATGAGTGGATCAAATCCTTTGGAAGCACTCAGGAGGATCGAGGATCAGGGATTACTTTGAACCAAGCAGGGCAGCTTTATATCACGGGTAAGTTCAGCGGAACCATCGATTTTAATTCAAGTGAAAAGACTCATGAGCTTACTGCCACCAGTACCTTCGATATTTTTGTGGGTAAGCTTGATAAAAAGGGTAATTTTCTATGGGCTAAGCAGTTCAACGGTACAAAAGAAAAAGATAACTTCTCAGATGTCCCTTCTTTCTATTTCACTTCTGAGGCGTACCTGCGTACGCTGTTAGGCGCTGATAATTGGTCTTCCGATCAACCCTTCAAAATGGTACGTTCTAATGAAAGCTTGGGGATTACGTCAGACAGTAAAGGGAATATTTATCTAGTAGGTAATTTTGAAAAGACGGTTGATTTTGACCCAGGAGAAGGAACTGCCCCACTCACAGCGGCAGGCGCTCTGGATATTTTTATATGTAAACTAGATACAGATGGAAAGTACCAATGGGCGAAACAAGTTGGCGCTAAGAATGCAGAAGAAGGTGGCCATAGTATTACATTAGATGCAGCTAACAACCTCTACTTTACAGGTTACCTCTCAGGAGGAATTGTTGATTTTGACCCTAACGAAAGTACCAACACCTTAGAAGCGATAGGTGGTACAGATATGTTTGTATGTAAATGGAAAACTACAACAAGCAAACGCTGAGATATCCCTACATAAATGAAAAGATTTATGTACTGTTAGTATCTTTAAAAGGTATAATAGCTACAAGTTACGTTTTTTCATAACTTAACAATTATTTAACATATTTCTATATGTGCAACTCACTTGATTCCTCAACTTTATATGTTCATTATTTCTTTTCTAATCGTAAAATGAGCCTATGAAGCTACTACTCCTACTAATCATTTATGCTATTCCTTTGTTTTGTTGCGCCCAAACCGATAATCCTGCTACAGGAGCAAAAGCAGTGGGTATGGGTAATGCCTCTGCCACCAATGCTGATGCTTGGGCCTTGTACAATAATGTAGGCGCGCTGGGTGAGGTAGAAGAGATGAATGCCTTATTCGCTTTCGATTTACGCTATGGCGTAGTCGAGTTCAGCACCCTTTCCTTTGGTTTTGTAATGCCGATGAGTTTCGGTGGGGTAGCAGGTGTAAGCTTTTCTCGTTTTGGTGATGAGATTTACAACGAGCAAAAGATAGGACTGGCGTATAGCCACCGTATTAGTTTTATGCAGGTGGGCGCTAAAGTCAATTACACACAGGTAGCCATCGACGACCAAGTAGGTTTTGTACAAGGATCAAGAAGTGCTTTGACCTTTGAAGTAGGTGGTTTAGCCACTATCACCCCTAAATTAGACTTTGCGCTACACGCTTATAACCTTACCCAGTCTACCTTACGCTCAGAAACCAGCGAGGGTGATCGGCTACCAGTAATCTTAAAAGCGGGTGCTTCTTACAAACCGATAGAGAAGTTATGGCTCAATGCCGAAGTAGAGAAAGATATTGACTACCCTGCACTTGTAAAGATAGGTGTCAACTTTGAAGTGATCGAAAAGGTGAGTTTTAGAGCGGGCGTGAATACCAATCCTTTTACCAACTTCTTTGGAATTGGCTTTGCCCCCAAACGCTTTAGCTTTGACTATGCGCTCAATACCAATACAGAATTAGGGCTCTCACACCATGCTTCTTTACGTTATCGTTTCAAGCCAAAAAAGCGTAACGGATAACCTCTCCCAAACTAAGTGCTTATGAAATTACTTTACGCTACGCTATTTGCCTTCACCATCACCACCTCACTCTTCGCGCAGGATTATCCTCGTGAAGAGATAGACGTAGATGCTTTTATTGACGATATCTTTGCGGTACAAGACCAAGGCGAAGATATTAATTATGAAGATTTATACGAGGCACTTTACCAGTTGTATCTAGAACCACTCGATCTTAACAATGCTGGCAGAGAAGACCTAGAATCTTTATTTATTCTTTCTGAACTACAGATCAATAGTTTTCTCGACTACCGGGCAAAAGCAGGAAAGTTTCTTTCCATTTATGAGTTGCAGAGCATTCCTCATTTTGATCTACGTTCTATTGAACAATTGCTTCCTTTTGTAAAAATTGCCGACACTGGGCTCAATGCCGATGCCCGTCCACTTCTAAAGCGTATTCTGACTGAAAAGAATAATTACCTCTTTATTCGAACTGAGCAGGTATTAGAAGAGAGGCGTGGCTATACACCACCAGAGGAAGAAGGACAAAGTCGTTATGCAGGCGCACCACAACGTCTGTACGCACGTTTTAGAACGAGCCACGTAAGAGATTTTAGCCTGGGCTTTACGGTTGAAAAAGATGCTGGAGAGCAGCTCACCTGGGATCCTTCCACCCGTCGTTATGGCATGGATTTTTATTCTGTACACGCCCATTTTGAAAACAAGGGGCGTTTCAAAGACATTTCTATCGGTGATTACCAAATCCAAGTAGGACAAAGTATACTGCTGGCGGCAGGCTTTAATGTAGGGAAAGGTGGCGAAACCGTCAATACGGTACGGCGTTCCAATTTGGGTATTCGCCCTTTTACCTCTGCGTTGGAGTCAGGCTTTTTTAGAGGAGCAGCAGCGACCTATACTGCGCTTGAACGGAAATGGGGAGAGATAGACGTAACGGGTTTTTATTCGCGCCTGCGTAGAGACGCCAATGTAATTACCAATCCTGCAGACAGCCTTGATCAGGTAGAAACGTTTATTAGTTCTCTACAAATCACGGGCTTCCACAGAACACCCACCGAGATTGCCGCTAAAGATGCCATCGTAGAGCAGACTTTTGGTGGGAACGTAGGGTTTACTAGTGCAGCAAAGAATCTGCAAGTAGGGCTTACTTTTTTGTATACAGACTTTGGGGTAACACTACAACGTACCCCGCGCGTATACAATCAATTTGAGTTTAACGGCAGCAACAATCATAATATTGGAGCTAACTACAGCTATAACTGGCAAAACTTTAACTTCTTTGGAGAAGCGGCTCGTTCCAAAAGTGGCGGGATAGGTTTCAATCAAGGCTTTATTGCGAGTCTTACGCCACAAGTGTCGATGGCAGTACAGTACCGCTCTTTTGACCGAGATTTTCACAGTTTTTATGGGTCAGCTTTGGGGGAGGCAAGTCGTAACATCAACGAGCGTGGAATTTATTGGGGTATAAAGGTAGCGCCTAGTAAGCGCTGGACACTCGCAGGGTATTACGACCAGTTTTGGTTTCCTTGGTTACGCTTTCAAGCAGATGCTCCCTCACAAGGGTACGAGTACTTAGGGAGGGTAAGTTTTGCCCCTACCCGTAAGATTTCCATGTTCATCCAGTACCGAGAAGAAATGAAGGAAGAAAATTTACCCCAAAACGAAACCAACATCGACTTTCTGGCGGAACGCTTACGACGTAACTACATTTTTAACCTTAACTACGCGGCTGAGAAAATCATTTCCTTCAAGTCACGTATACAGTACAGTAATTTTAATCACGGAGATATTCCACAGACAGAAGGTTTTGTAATACTACAGGATGTCAATTTTAAATTTAGTAAGTGGGAGCTTAGCACGCGTTTGGCACTTTTCGATACTGATGATTTTCAGAACCGACAGTATGTGTACGAGAAAGATGTCCTATACGCTTTTTCTATTCCCGCCTACCAAGATAGAGGTACAAGAAGTTATATACTGTTGGTGTACAAACCCATCAAGAAACTCACCTTTTGGCTACGCTATGCGCGTACCCAATTGACGAACCAAGATACGATTGGTTCAGGACTAGAGCAGATTGATGGCAACACAAGAAGTGAAATCAAAGCCCAGGTAAGGATTAAGTTTTAGAGGAAAGTAGTATCTTGTAGCTTCATCATTACTACGACTAAGCGATGCACACGGAAGCAACTATTCTACAACAGACGCAATGCTGGCTTGAAAAAGTAGTGATTGGTTTGAATTTCTGCCCCTTTGCAGCCAAGGTTTACAGGGCACATCAAGTACGCTATCAGGTACGTTGGACTACCGAACCAGAAGAAATCTCCTCGATACTCTTACAAGAGTATACCTACTTAGATGATCATCCCGAAGTAGCTACCACTTTATTGATTTTTCCATCAGCCCTTACCGATTTTTTTACTTACCTCGATTGGCTCGAAGTAGCCATGCAGCAACTGCAAGAAACAGGCTATGAAGGGACTTATCAACTCGCCAGTTTCCATCCGCATTATTGCTTTGAAGGTACCGCCTTTGATGATCCAGCTAATTACACCAATCGCTCGCCCTATCCTATGGCACACCTGCTCCGAGAAGCACAAATAGAAGAGGTACTACAACACCACCCTCACCCCGAGCAAATTCCAGAAAAGAATATACAATTGGCAAGAGAGAAAGGAGAAGTGTATTTACATACGCTATTACAAGCCTGCTTACGAGAGGTTTAAGTCGAAAATACTCATAAGAGCACTTTCTTATAGATTTTGAGGCGATACGTATAAGTATCGCTTACCAAACCAGCTTCCTTTTGCTGTTGGTAATCTTTTAAACTACCAATGGCTCTATTGGCAGCAGGAGAAGGAGAGGGTAGCGTGAAGGTAGGAAGTGAGACAGTCGAGAAGTGTTGTTGAAAAAGTTGTGCTACCAACTTACTCGTGAAAAATATATGTGTAATAGGCGCTTTTAAACAATGGTGGATGCCTTCTAGATTAATTTGCTGAATCATTAAGTTACTATCTGCGCATCGGTTGCGTTCCCATTGCCGTCGCGTGATTTGTAGTAAAATATCGGTAAGGGCAATCTCGTGTTGCTGACAGAGAAGCTTTTTGTCTGCTAAAGTAGTAAAAGGGTGATCAAACACTTCCCCTAGTAAACGCCAAAAGAGATTTTTACCACTGCCTTCATAAAACCACTGCCCATAGCTTTTATGGACAGCACTATAACACGGAAAACTACCGATAATTAGCTTTTTGGCCTTAGGGGGCACATATTGTCCGAAAGGATGCGTCTCTATCAAAAGAAGTAGTCAGTAGGGTTAATCATAATCAATGTCACTACTACCACTTGTTTCTACACTTCTACGGCGGGGATTGCCCCGAACAGAAATGTCGCTCGCGCCACTCGCTTCCCCTTCAATACTTTTTTCAGCCCACAGGGTAGCATCACTGGCGCCACTCAAGTCTACTTCAATGGTTTGGCTTTTCAACTCTTTGTGAGCCAAGTCACTGGCACCACTAGCCTCAAGGCGCTGATAGGTAGCTATACCACCTAGTTTACTTGTACTAGCCCCAGACAACTCTAAGATGAGGCGATTGGTTTTTATATTACCTTTTAGCTCGCACGCACCAGAAAGCTTCATAGCAAGGGAAGGGCTCTTAAGTAGTTTTTTTATTTCAATAGAGCTCGCGCCACTGGCCTCAAGACGTTGTAGAGTAGTATAAGAAACATAAGCAGTCACACTACCTTGCTCTCCGCTAAAAAAAGAGAAAGAAGAAGAAGGTACTTCAATAGTAAGTGTACCTTCCTTTACGTAGGTTTTTACTTTTTCTGTACCCATACCCTTTACCTCTAGCTGTACACCGGGTAAAGTATCTTGCTGCAATACCACATCTACAGCACCCTTTACTACAAGCGCCTGAAAGTCAGTTGCCTCACGTTGTGAAGTGGTGGCTTCACGGGTTGAAGTAGTAGAGGTATTAGGTAGGGCGTTTTTTTCTGAAGGGGGCAATACAAAAATAATAGTCAAAACGACAATTACGAGCCCCAACGCTAGGAAAAGAAAGTTTTTTAGAGCCATATCAGATAAGTTAATGGACTTGTTTAGACCACGCTTACGATCAACAGGTTACCATAAAACCAATAGTCTTACTTTAATTTATAGTAATTTTCTTAAATTGATAGGAATTTATACATCTTAATCTAAAAACTACATAAATTCATGAGAAAAATATTGGTAAGCGGGATATTATTTATAATAGGAATGACTACCCTTCAAGCGCAAATCAACTTTGAAGAAGGTACTTTGGAAGAAGTAAAGCAGAAAGCACAGGCTACCAATAAACCTATCTATTTAGACGCTTACACTACTTGGTGTGGTCCCTGTAAGTGGATGGATAAGGAGGTCTTTACTGATACGACTGTAGGAAATTACTACAATACTCACTTCGTGAATTATAAGCTAGATATGGAAAAGGGAGAGGGCATCGAGCTAAGAAAACAGTATGGTATCAATACTTTTCCCACAATGCTCTACTTACAGGCCGATGGTACATTAATGTACAAGGCAATAGGGGCAAGAGAGCCTGCTAGTTTCATTGCGTTGGGTGAAACTGCGCTCAATCCAGACAACCACCTCGGGGCACTACAGAAAAGGTACGAGGCGGGTGAAAGAGCACCTACCTTTCTAAAACAGTATGCAAAAGCTTTAATAAATGCTGATGAAATAGCAAAAGCTACGGAGATAGCAGCTATGTACTTGTCGAAACAACCTAATGAAGCGTTGATAAAAGAAGAGCACTTTATGTTACTGGCGGCAGCATATACCAAGTTACCTGAAGACAAGCAGGGCTACGTTGTACAAAATAAGTCAGGGTTTGCACAAAATGTAGGAGAAGAAAAGGCAGCCTCTTTCTTCGATTACGTACTAACGGAAAAAATGGAAAAGGCGATAAGAGCAAATAATGAAGCCGCAAGAACAAATTTACAGGGTTGGTTTAAGAAATATTTACCCGAAAAAGAGGTGGCTATGATGGCGTATTATGACTACCTGAGCCATAAAGGAACAGACAAGGCTTATCACTACGCAAAAATATACTTCGGCCAACATTGTGAAGACGCAGAGCAACTCAATAGCATTGCTTGGGAATACTATGATAAAGTGGAAGATACTGAAAAGTTAGAGAAAGCAGTTGAATGGGGACTAAAGTCCGTTTCATTCGATGAGGCGCATTATAACCTAGATACCGTAGCGCACCTCTACTACAAGCTAGGTAAATACGAGCAAGCGCAAAAAGCGGCTCAAAGCGCCATTAGGATAGGAAAAGAAAATAACAGAGACGTAAAAGGAACTGAGGCGCTTCTTGAAAAAATTGAAGAAAAAGAGTAAAATCAATATTGCCTACTGCGCTTAAGCAGTAGGCTTTTTAATCTACTTAATAAGTAGGATGCATCTATGTGGAGTGTTTACCTTAAAATAGCCTATCGTACCCTTGTCATTAACAAATTCTATACGTTTGTCAATGTATTTGGGCTGTCTGTGGGTGTAGCGTGTAGTTTACTGATCATTATGTATTTGCATAATGAATTTACCTACGATACCTACCTTCCTGATCACGAACGCATTTATCGTATAAGTATAGATTTTAAAACAGCCAACGAAACCCGCCGCATGGCAGCGGCACATCCCGCCGTAGCCAATAGCCTACAAGAAGCTTTTGACAACATCGAGTATGTCACCAAACTACTTCCCACTGAGGGGACTATTCTGAGTTACGAAAACACTAACTTGTTCTGTGCGGACATCTTCTTCGCCGATAGTAGCTTTTTCAAAGTATTTCAATATGCGCCGATTGCGGGTACACTCGATCGGGCCTTACATGAGCCTAACACGCTCGTAATAACAGAAAGTTATGCCAAAGAGCTTTTCAAAGACGATAATCCGATTGGTAAGCAGGTAAACATCAGAAGTATCAATCTCTTTCGGTACGACGGTACCTATACCGTCAAAGCGGTTATTCCCGACGCACCCGACAATACACAACTCCCCTTTAAGGCGCTCATTAGTTGGAACGAAGAAGATCGTTTTGTACAGGCTTCTTGGGTATATACTTATTTCTTGTTAGACACAGAAAATGACATCAAGCAATTTAAAAAATACTGGAAGTACTTCTACAATATCTACTTGGCCGACAAGCAGCTTACCAGAGAGTTTCACTTATTTAATATAGCGGATGTACACTTACGTTCTAACTTAATGGCAGAGCTTTACACGGTAGGAAATGTAAACTATCTCTACATTTTTTTAATAGTAGCGATTTTTATTATTGGTGTAGCTTGTATGAACTATATCAATATGACAGCAGTACGCTACGCGCAGCGGCTCAAAGAGGTGGGTGTGCGCAAAGCGTTGGGGTCAGATCGTACTACCCTTATTCGGCAATTTTTAGTAGAGGCTGCTTTACTTACCTCGATTGCTTTTTTACTGGCCTTGTCACTTACCGAAATTACGCTGCCTGTATTCAACGAAATTACCGGTAAGTCACTCAGCTTAAAAATACTTTTGAAAGGAGAGATGTTGCTGTTGTTCATTGGACTATTTTTACTCATCGTGTTCTTAGCGGGCGGATATCCTGCTTTGTATTTGGCCAACCTAAAACCCATTACGGCGCTACAAGGACGATTAAAAACAAGGAACCGCAACTCCTTTAGAAGATTACTAGTCATTTCGCAATTTATGATTGCCATTATCACGTTGGTGGGAACAGGGGTGGTCTCGCAGCAGCTTTCTTTTTTACACTCACAAGATTTAGGGCTGCAAAAAACAAACATGATGGTAGTACGCCTCTCACAAAGCGAAGTAATGGCGAAGCAACTTACCACCCTAAAGCAAGCTTTATTGGAGAGTGAGTACTTTAATAAGATCGGAAATTCGGTAGACATTCCAGGAGGGAATATTCCTTTACAATTTCTGGAAGTAGAAACACCCGACGGAAAGATGAGAAAAGAACAGCTAGGACGTATGATTATCAACGATGATTTCCTGAAGACATTGGATATTCAACTTGTAAAAGGAAGGCACTTCGATAGCCAGCAAGAAGATGATTTTCGTAGTGCCATTATTATTAACGAAGCGGCCGCAGAATATCTCTCTTGGGAAGAGCCCATTGGGAAGAAAATCATCATTTCACGTGATGCCACTGGTGCGCCACTCGATGAACGGGTAGTAATAGGAGTAGTGAAAAACTTTCATTATTCTTCTCTACATACTCCCATTGTCCCTACTATGATGGTACTCAGCAATCGGGTAGGCAACTTATTCTTAAACATCGAGGGCGCGCGTACACAGGAAGTCATACAACACCTTGAGGAAGTATGGATAGATACGGTTCCCAGCGAGCCTTTGAGCTTTTTTCTGTTAGATGAAAACTTTCAAGACCATTACTCAGCCGAAGAAAAACTAGGAGAACTACTTGGCTATTTTGCTGGGCTTAATATACTTATCTCTTGCTTAGGGTTATGGGGATTGGCTTCTTACACCACCGAGGTGCGTACCAAAGAGATAGGAATACGCAAAGTGCTAGGCGCGAGTATTTTAAATATTATTGTACTGCTTTCAAAAGACTTTCTACGTTTGGTATTGGTAGCTTCACTTTTAGCCATTCCACTGGCCTACTATTTTATTACCAACTGGCTAAAAAACTTCGCTTACAAAACAGAAGCGTCATGGGGTATTTTTCTTATAGCGATTGTAATTGTTTTATTGGCAGCCTTACTACCGCTTACCATCCAAGCTGTGCGTGTAGCCCTACGCGACCCAGTAAAAGCGCTCAGAGCTGAATAGTAATATTACCTAAACTTCCCTTATAGTTTATACGTATCAGTAGTTAAATTACTTTTCTACCTGTACAATTAAACAAACAAGATGATGTTAAACCGTAGTACTATTGTCCTACCCTCATTACTTCTTTTGTCTTTCGTAGGATGTGCCCCTCAAGGGGAAGAAGTTGCTCCAGAAGTTACTGTATCAGAGAGCAGTCCTGAAGAAGAGACCACTAACTTTCGGCTTCCTAGCTTTATATTACAAGCTGATGAATTCAAAAATCTTAACCAATGGGATGCTGGCGAAAAATGTTGTAACCATTCCATTATGCTCTCTTCTACCATTTACAGAAAAGGAAAAACCTCCGTTCGCTTTGAGCAACGCCCTGATGACCGTAGTAATATCGGTGGAGATGGTAACTTTCGTGCAGAAATTAAGCAACCTGCCCCTCTTGCACGTAAGGGAAAGACTTACTGGGTAGGTTTTAGTGTATATCCTGTAAAAATCCCTATGCTTACCAACTTCTTTCAGTTTCATCAAAAGCCAGATAAAGATAAGCCTTGGGGATCACCTCCTTTTCAGCTTCGCCTCTATCCTGACAAGCGTGTAGAACTTATTATTCACCCAGGACAGGGAGCGAAAATTATACAATTAGGGACATATAAGCCCAAACAATGGAACGATATTGCGATGCAAGTAAAATTTGCTGAGGATAAATCTGCTTTTATCAATGTCTGGCTAAATGGTAAGAAAACCAGCTACTCAGGACGGCCGCTGGCTTATAGTGATGCGGAGCGTGGAAAGACAGGGCCCTATGTTAAAATGGGTTCTTATACAGGTAAAAATCGCCCAACAAGTAAAATCGTTTTGTACATCGATAGCTTCAAGATGGCCAATAATAACGCCAAGTTACAAGATGTTCATCCTTAGCTTCTTCCAAATATTTTACTACCTTTGCGGCAATAATGATGTACGCCTGGGAAAATGAATAAGAAATTAAACTGTCTCGTAGTAGATGATGCCATTGCTGAAGGTTTGGCGTTGAAAATGTTAATAGATAAGACAGAGTTTTTAGCCTTCGATCGGTTGATTAACGATCCCTTGAAGGCTTTAGACTATTTACAAAAACAACAACCCGATTTACTGTTTTTAGATATAGAGATGCCAAAACTATCGGGCATAGAGTTGATTAAGTCGCTTAAGCAGTGTCCACCCACAGTACTGGTCACCTCCCATACTGATTTCGCCTTGGAGGCTTATGAGCTAGATGTAATCGACTATCTTATTAAACCAGTAAAGTATGCGCGTTTTCTCAAAACCATTACCAAAATTGCTACGGCGCGAAAAGAAACAAATGCTCCTGTCAATCAAGATTTTTTCATTAAAGTAGATAACAAATACATTCGTCTTAGCGAATCAGACATCCTCTTCATTGAGGGATTAAAAGACTATGTAATGATTCATACAGAGCAAGACAGAAAATACATTACCTACGCGACGCTTAAATACATTGAAGAAGAGCTAAAAAACCTCTATCAAGATCGTTTTATGCGGATACACCGTTCTTTTATTATCAATACTCGTAAGATTGATTTTGTAGAAGAAACCCAAGTGTATATAAAGGATACGATCATTTCTATTGGTGCTACTTATAAGCAGCAGTTTTTCAATATGATGAACAAACTCTAGAATTGAAAGTAAATAAAGGGCTGAATGTCAGAAGATTTAGCCTGGTATAGCCCCAGTACAATCACAACAATGATGAGCGCTTTGGCATAGTCAGGCGCTTTGGCAAAGGTTTGTTGCAACTGTACTTTCCAGTTTTGCGGTAGCCAATGGATAATATAACCGAAGGTCATAATGATGAAAAACTCCTTGTAGCCCACAATGACCTCCCAGATAAGCTGTGGCTGAAAACTGGTACCTATTTGCCAAAGTATTTTACGAACTACCTCCATGGCTGATAAGGTGACGCCCGTACCGATCTTGACATCGTTTGCTCTAAAGAAAATCCAACAAAAGCACACAAAATGAAAGGTAATTACCTGCATAAAAAATCTGTAGAACAGGTTATGATTTGACTTTTTATCGCTGTTGGTAACTTCCATCCAAAACTTATGTACTGCCAAAGCGCCTCCATGAAGTGCCCCCCAAATAATAAACTTAATGTGCGCACCGTGCCAAAGCCCTCCAAGCAACATGGTAATCATTAAGTTCATATAAGTACTAATAGCACGTTGTTTCTCTGGTTTGATAAGAATAATTACCCAAAAAATAAAGATAACCGCCCACATACCTGCTAGGTACCAACTTTGGCGTTGGATCAAGTAAAGGATACTGACTAAGACAACGTGCAGCGCCACAAAAGCGAGCCAATTTTTCTTTGTTTTGCGCCAAATCCACCAGAGTAGGCCAATAGCTACAAACAGCCCTACGTTGAGCCAATGCCATCCGTCTAGCATCAATAAAATGACTAGAGTAAGTGGTACACTTATGTAGGTAAACAGAGAAGTAGTACGATTCCCACCCAATGAAATATATAGGTAGTCTCTGAGCCAACTGGAGAGTGAGATGTGCCAACGGCGCCAAAAATTGGTAATGCTGTCTGCTTTGTAAGGCGAGTTGAAGTTGAGGGGTAGGCGGTAGCCCAACAGTAAGGCAATCCCAATAGCAATGTCAGTATAGCCTGAGAAATCGCAGTAGATTTGAATGGCATAGCCATACACAGCCAATAAGTTTTCGAAGCCTGTGTAAGCCGTTGGATTACTAAAAACACGGTCTACAAAATTAATAGAAATGTAGTCAGAGATGAGCATCTTCTTTACCAGCCCATTCAAAATGAGAAAAATTGCGTGCTCATATTCCGCCTTACTGAGGGTATACTTCTTATAAATTTGGGGAATAAACTCAGACGCCCTTACAATGGGCCCTGCTACAAGCTGAGGGAAAAAGCTTACAAAAAAGGCAAAATCGAGTACACTTTCGACAGGCTTGAGTTTTCCACGATAAATATCAATCGAATAGCTCATCGTTTGAAAGGTATAAAAAGAGATACCAATAGGAAGAAAGATATCATCTATGGCAAATATATCCCTTCCTAAGAGTACGTTGCCTAGCTGCGCCAAGTAGTCTTGTGTCTCAAAGCTAGTATGAAAAAGATAATTGATGAAATCAGTAAAAAGATAGGCGTATTTATAATAAGATAATACCCCTAAATTGACCGAAAGGCTACAAACCAATAGGAAAGTACGATAGCCTTTCTTCTCCGTTTCGTACATCTGTTTCCCAAAGAAGTGGTCTACAATGGTGCTAAACACCAACAAAAAAAAGTATAAACCGCCTGCCTTGTAGTAGAAAAAGAAGCTAAAAAGGAGTAAGAAAAAATTACGCTTAAATTTACTCTGATAGGTAAACTGATATACAGCCAAGATCGCTATGAAAAACAACCAAAAGGTACTACTTGTAAAGATAAAAGGCTTTTCTGGATTGTAAATAAAGAAGTTACCTACCTCTTGTAAGAATCGCTCTCCAAACATGGACTTATCAGTAAGTTTATATAAAAGACATAAGTTCTTCTATCTTCATACTGCAACAGAAGAATTTATGTTGCCTACTTTCATATTCATTTTTTGAAAGTGAAATTTTCCAAGACGACGCAATTTAGTAGTTCGTAGCGTTTAATTGCTAATTTTTGATGGTTTTTTCTATGGTTAGTAAGTAAAGTTTTACAAAGCACGTGTTTACTGATAGCTTCTTAAGGAATACTACCAATCCCCCTTGCCATCAGAGAGGCCATCATAGGAATAAGCAGTAAGAGTAATAGCTCTATACGTATAACCCAAAAAACACGGGCAGGAACAACAACCAAGGTAGCTTCTGTTCCTTTACGGTATTTTCTAAAGAAAAGACTAGGCACAAGAGAGAGGATGCCCATCAATCCAAATAAACCTATCTTTAGGTGAAAAATCCAGTTAGTGCTGTAAAAGGCTGCAGGTTTACCCACCCCAAACCATAAGGTAAAGCCGGCCGCTAACAGAAAGATGGTAGCCGCTCCATATAGATTATCTAAGAAGAAAAGTCGCTTGATTGCACTAGGTGGCATCTCTTTCTTGAGTAGCAAGTGCTGGCCAACGATGCTTCCTACAATGATGAAGATACAGATAAAATGTACGTAGCGGAGCAGAATTTCAGGGATCATACAGAAGCTAAACAGCCTGCACTACTATTTGTTTATAAGTTTTAACCATTACCTTTCAAGGTAGAGCAGCTATAATGGCTACTACCGTATCGATTTCTTCAAATGTATTGAAGTAATGTGGAGATAAACGAATAACGCCATCAATTCCTTTATTATCAAAATCGATGTAGGCATTATGCTTTCTACTGATGGAAAAATAAACATTGGCTTGTTGTAGTTTCTCTGCAATAGCCTCCAATGTATAACCCTCCACACAAAAAGTAACAATATTGGCCAGTTGGCTTCCGTAGTCGTATACCTGTACCTTAGGTAAGCGCAAGAGTTGTGTTCGTAGCCTTTCTAGCAACTGTTGGTTATAGTGAAATACCTCTGTAATGCCGATCGTATTTAGATAAACAACGGCAGCTTTTAAGCCTACCATGGCTGCATAGTTGCGCTCGAAGAATTCAAAACGGCGTGCATCGGGCACTAACATATAGTGATTGGTGGCCGCCCAAGTAGCGCCTTGCGCATCAAAGAGGAGCGGAGCAAGGTCATTGGCCAGTACACGCGTTGAAACATACAAGAAGCCAGTACCTCTTGGCGCACGTAAAAACTTTCTTCCTGTGGCGCATAAAAAATCACAGCCAATGGCTGCTACATCTACCACTGCTTGTCCTACTGACTGGCAAGCATCCAATAAATACCAACTATCGTATTTTTTACAAAGTTTTCCTACTGCCTCTGCCTCTTGTATAAGTCCTGTATTGGTAGGAATATGGGTGAGTGCCGTTAGCTTGGGTTGGTACTTCTTCATTAACGTTTCCATCTCGTCAAGGTCAAGATCGCCGTTGGCTAAATTACCAGCTCTTACGACTTTTATAGGAAAGCGTTGCTGTAGAGAGAGGAAAAAAAGTTGATTGGAGATATAGTCCATGGCAGTAGTAAGAATAACATCACCTGCTTCAAAAGGAATAGCAGAGAGCGCTTTTGCATAAGCATCGGTAGCACTGGTAGCAAAAGCTATTTGTGAAGGCTTACAGTGAATGAGCTGCGCAACGGCTGTGTACATAGCTGCTAGTTCCTTTTCAAAGTGATCGGCTACGCGGTAACCACCTTCCTGTATTTCCGCAGACAGGTAAGTTTGCATCTCGTCTACCACTACCTGTGGTATTAGCGAAGCCCCAGCGCTATCGAAAAAGAGCTTGTCTTGGCAGGCGGGCGTATCTTTTCTAATTTGTTGAATATCCATGGATCAAGGAGTGATTGTGTGAAGGATTTGATGGATTGAAGGACTAATGGGGTGAAAGATACGCATAAGTCTTATTTCTAGTGTCTTTCGTCTCTTTTCCTTCTTCTAAAATAAATGTATAAATAATTCATAAGCCCGTGTTGGAACGTGATAAAACTGGAGAATTGTAATCACCAATACTACAATCAGCAATCTATATGTCCAGAGGTTGGCTTTAGGGTAGCGAGTGGCAAATAAAGCACCTACGTAAGCGCCTACGCCTTGCCCCAGTGCAGTAATAATACCTAGTGGCCAGTCTACTTGATCTTTGATAATAAAAATAATCAATACTGGAACGGCATAAAAGAGCACTACGACTAATTTAATCGCATTGGCGTAAGTAATGGTATAGTTTACCAGCATTACCATACAAGCCAGTAGAAAAATGCCTACACCTGCTTGGATAAAACCTCCGTAGAAGCCAATGATAAACATCAATACTAAGACCAAAGGACGTTTTTCGTATGTGATCGAGTCTGCCGCCTGAAATTCTCTGATCCACTTACCCGGTTGTAGCAAAATGATCCCCAACATCACTATCATTAATACACCTAAGAAAGATTTGATGGTGGCTGCAGAGGCAATTGTAGCGATGTAAGCACCTGCCATTGCTCCAATTACGCAAGGAACAATCAGCCACCAAGCCCGTCCTATGATGATTTTCCCGCTTCTTAAATAGGTTCCTACGCCTACGAAACTCTGAAAAAGTACTGCTACACGGTTCGTACCATTGGCTACATCGGCAGGTAAACCCATCCACATCAGTAGTGGCATCATAATAAGGCTCCCTGAGCCCGCCAGTGTGTTGATAAAACCCGTAAGAATACTAGCAAGGATAAGTAAAAAGTAATCCATAAAGTGTAAAGGAACTGTCTAGCAATGTTGCTAGTACATTTTCAAAAGAGGTATATTTATCTATTTTTTATAAGCTTTTTCAAGTCGGCCAACTCGTCTCTTAGGCGGGCAGCCTCAATAAAGTCTAAATCTTTGGCTGCTTTTTCCATATCTTTTTGGGTTTGCTTTATCTGTTTTTCCAGCTCTTCTTTGGTCATGTAGCTCACCACAGGGTCAGCGGCTAGGTTGTTCTTTTCGGGTTCTATGTAGTAGTTGCCGCTACTATACTTCTTGGCATCGGCTACCTTGGTTTGTTCCATAATCGCCTCTTTTGATTTCGTTACGGTAGTAGGCGTAATGTTATGCTTTTCATTATAGGCCATTTGTAACTTACGGCGGCGTTGGGTTTCAGAAATGGCCCTATCCATCGAAGCTGTCATTTTATCCGCATACATAATTACCTTTCCCTTTTCATTACGAGCAGCCCTACCAATCGTCTGGATCAGCGATCGCTCATCCCTTAAGAAACCTTCTTTATCCGCATCCATAATCGCTACGAGCGATACTTCAGGCAAGTCTAGGCCTTCTCTGAGTAGGTTTACACCCACCAGTACATCAAAAACACCCAAGCGAAGCTCACGAAGAATCTCTACTCGCTCCAATGTTTTAATCTCAGAGTGTATATAGCGTGTTTTTACCCCAATTTTTTCTAAGTACTTGCTCAGCTCTTCGGCCATTCTTTTGGTAAGCGTTGTTACTAGCGCGCGCCTATCTTCTTTAATGGTATTGTCAATTTCTTCTAGCAGGTCGTCGATTTGGTTCAGGCTAGGGCGCACAAAAATCTCAGGGTCGAGCAAACCCGTAGGGCGAATGACTTGCTCTATAATCACACCTTCAGAGGCTTTTAGCTCATACTGGGCGGGTGTAGCGCTTACAAATACTACCTGATGCACCAAACTCTCAAACTCTTCAAACTTTAGCGGGCGGTTATCCATAGCAGATGGTAAGCGGAAGCCAAAGTCTACTAAGTTTGTTTTACGAGAGCGGTCGCCGCCAAACATCCCTTTGATTTGCGGAATGGTTACGTGGCTTTCATCTACCATCAACAGATAGTCGTCAGGGAAGTAATCGAACAAGCAGAAGGGGCGTTGCCCAATGCGTCGCCGATCGAAGTAACGGGAATAGTTTTCTATACCAGAGCAGTAGCCTAGCTCCCGCATCATTTCTAGGTCAAACTCCGTGCGTTCTTGAATACGCTTGGCTTCTTCTGTGCGCCCTTCTTTTTCAAAGTAGTCGATTTGCTTTACCAAGTCATCTTGAATCTCTTTCATAGCTACTTGGAGGGCATCTTGCCCTGTAACAAAAAGATTGGCTGGAAAGATAGAAATTTGCTTCTCATCTGCTATTTTCTTTCCTGTCTGAGGCTCAATACGGTGAATCGCCTCAATTTCGTCCCCAAAGAAGAAAATCCGATAGGCGAAGTCTGCATAAGCCACAAATACATCTACAGTATCGCCTTTTACCCGAAAATTTCCTCGGGTGAACTCGCCCTCTGTTCTACTGTAGAGAATATCTACTAAGGCGAATAAAAACTGGCTTCTGGGTACGGTTTGTCCTACTTTGAGATGAAGAATATTTTTACCAAACTCCTCTGGATTACCGATACCATAAATACAAGAAACAGACGCTACTACAATGACATCTCGGCGCCCAGAGAGCAGGGCAGAGGTAGCCCGTAGCCGTAGCTTTTCAATTTCATCGTTGATTGCCAAATCTTTTTCTATAAAAGTGTTGGTAGAGGAAATGTAGGCTTCTGGCTGATAGTAGTCATAGTATGAAATGAAGTACTCGACGGCATTCTCAGGAAAGAACTGCTGGAACTCTCCGTACAACTGTGCAGCCAAGGTTTTGTTATGGCTCATAATTAAGGTGGGGCGATTGGTCTGCGCGATCACATTGGCCATAGTAAAGGTCTTTCCAGACCCTGTTACCCCTAAAAGGGTTTGTGCATATTCGCCCTCTTGGATACCCTGTATGTTCTGTTCAATCGCTTGGGGTTGGTCGCCAGTAGGCTGGTATTGGGAGGTCAGTTGAAACATAGCAGCAGAAGGTTAAGTCAAGCGCCTAAATTACAAAAAAATTAGCGAAGCATAAAGCTCAGTAAGGGACTGTTTGAATGAAGTATACCCTACTATTTTTTTATTATTTTTTATATGAATTTTCCAAAGTTTTGTGAGTGTAGCGAGAAAGAAAAAATTATACGCTTGGGAAAAAGTTATCATTTCCCCTCATTATCCTGCTAAAATTTTAACCTAATTGTATGGAAGTAAAGGGTAAGTAAAGCAATTAAAGATTGATAAGCTACTTTTCCTGCGGAACCTGAGTGATCTGAGCGATGATGGTCAGGAGCCTATCGCGTTCTGCCTGTAGGTCGGCGATCTGCTTTTCATAAGCCTTTAAGAGGGTACTTGTTTCGATGAGGTGAACAGATGTTCCTTGCTCGTTGGTAAAGGTTTGGTACTCAGCAGGGGTGTTAGAAGTAATGCCTAGTAAGTCGGCGAGTGAAATCCCAAATAACTGTGCTATCTCTTCCAAACGATCTAGTGTAAATCTTCTGATCTGGTTGCTTTCCATCTTGGAGTAACAATTCTGGCTGACGCCTAATTGCTTGGCAATCTCTCCTTGGCTTAAATCTAATTGTTTTCTGTATTTTTTAAGTTGTTCACCTAAACTTTTGCATGCTTTCATGGATAGTGTATCAAATATCTTTATTAAAGATAAACGTTTTTTTGCTTAGGATGCAAGGGAAAAGAAAGATTTACTGTTGAGAGAGGATGAAGGACTGATGGATTGATTTTGTGAAAGAGTGATGAGTGAAAATCTTTAATTCCCTCTGGTACGATTAAAAGGGTAGTGGTTCCTACTGCTGCCGTCGTCTCTACGTAATTTCAATTCCCTCTGGTACGATTAAAAGGACTTTCACAGGAAAAGAAATGAATGCATTTAAAAAGTTTCAATTCCATCTGGTACGATTAAAAGACTTCTTCACGTTCATAAGCGCGTGTTCGTAGTGCTATTTCAATTCCCTCTGGTACGATTAAAAGGGGGAGGTGACGATGGCACGCTGCGGATCGGTAAGCGGTTTCAATTCCCTCTGGTACGATTAAAAGTTTTCTGTGTCTACTTGGGCGGTGTCTCGGCCTGTGTTTCAATTCCATCTGGTACGATTAAAAGTTTTAGCCTCGTCAGCTTCTCCGTTTTCATCAAGAAGTTTCAATTACATCTGGTACGATTAAAAGGTCTATGTTTCGTAAGATGAAAGACGAGACGATAGCGGTTTCACTTCCATCTGGTACGATTAAAAGCTGTCACTGTTTTTGAACGAATTGAATAACTGATCTCGAGTTTCAATTCCATCTGGTACGATTAAAAGTCGTTTATTTAAATTCTAAAGTAAGGTATTCTGTGCGATAGACCAAGTTTTTTAATCTGAACTTTCGATCTTTTGTCGTCGACCTCCAATAATACGATTTACCCTGAAGATCGACGACCTATTGGTAATCAGTGAGTTAACCCTGAAATGATGGGTTTGAAGTCGACATTTTTACTAAACATTAAGTTCAAAAATAGGGGTTCGACGACTTGTCATTTGTTAAAACATTGTTTATCAGTAGTATATGTTTTTCTTTTGCTTGCATAAACGCTAACGTATATGTAGCATACTTTGTATGCTAAAGTAGGGATTTTTATAAAATGAAGTAAGTACAAACTCCTTTTATTCTATGAACCTAGAGCTATCCAGAAGCTTGACCAATGAGTGTTCATAAATGATGTTTCTCTTCGCTTATTCTAACCATTTCCTAGCACACAGTTATCTTACAACACCTCAAACTGTTTAGAATAAAGGCAGGGCTTCATCAGTTAAGTGATTTACCTTTCAAATTATTTTCTCCAACCCTGCTTTTAATTAAAGGAAAACTGTTCGTAATATCTTCTCAATACAGTACATCAGGTAAGTTACCCTATCTCTCAGGGAGATGTTTTTAGATTCTTCTATTACTATCATAAACAATTAGTCACTTGTAATGCGTATCCTCGAAGAGTATCTTGATAGTTCGGCCATTGATGTTTTGGTGTTACTGATAACTAGCCAGTTTTGCGAACATATCTTATTCTAACAGGATGCATTGGCAGATTATTCCATTTAGCACCATTATGTAGGGCATTGTTTTATTTCTACTCCGTTTTTAATCTTTACCGAGTGATAACTATTTTACAGATTAATAACATAAGCAGATGCTATTCTAGCAAACTCAAGGGAATGAATAGTTTAGATTGACAGTTCATATACAGTTACTTAGATGTATTTTTCAACTCAACATTTTTCCGCAAGTTGCGTAGTAGCTAGATAGATTAATCTCAAACATCATTTAATACAATATGAAACAAACTTACCTCATATCATTCAGGTTAAATTTCATTTTTAAAACGCTTACACAAGTCTCTTACCTGAAAGCTTTACCCCGCTTTTAGGTGAGGACTTCCTCATCCTAACCACGAGTGATAAATTACGATAGTAAAAAGTACTGCTAAATGGATGAATAAGCGCTGAGGCCGACACGGATAATACCCTTTATTTGCTGCGCAGCGCATGCGTGTGAAAGTGCGCATACTTTTCTTCGTAATAGATGTGCACAGAGGGAACACTTATTACCAGTCAAATGACCGCCAAGAAAGGCTTGTTTTTGTGTCCGAAGTCTGGTCTTTCGTTGAGAGCATCCTATACTAAATTCCAAGACCTCTCTCTTATTTACGCAGATACTTTTACACTCCCTAAATTTTTTAGTAGCTTTGATTCTCTAATAGCTAAACACCCTATGAGGCATTATTTACTCTACATTCTCGTTCTGTTATTGTGTATGCGATGCGTACCCATTACGCAGCAATACGGCACAAACGAAGCCATTACTGGCAAGGCGCTCCGTACAGAAGATTTTATCTACGAAGACAGCATTAAAACGGTAAGGCTCTACCCACAACTGGGTGTTGCCGATCAAGTGTTACTTCCCCCCATTATACCTATTTCACAGGCACAGCCACTACTACTGGAGTTTGATGAAATGGGGAATGAGTTTGATAACTATATTCTAAAACTGGTGCATTGTAATGCCGACTGGAGCCAATCTGTACTCACCGACCTAGAGTTTATGCAAGACTTCAACGAGGTACGCATTACAGACTATCAATTCTCCTTCAATACCAAAGTACGTTATGTACATTACAAAGTACCGCTACCTAAGGTGAAAGTCTCTGGTAATTATTTGGTAAAAGTATACAGAGAAGGCAACGAGGCAGACCTCATCCTAACCAAACGGTTCGTTGTCTACACTAACCAAGTGATGATTGACCCTAACATAGGGTTTACAAATTTGCCTAGCGAGCGGACGGCCAATCAACAAATTGATTTTACAATTAACTACAATAACTTTGAGTTAGTCGATCCGCAACTGTCGATCAAGGTAGTCTTACGACAAAACTACCGTTGGGACAATGCCATTACGAACCTACAACCGCTTTACGTAAAAGAATTTGATAAAACATTAGAATACCGCTCCTTTAATGGCGAAAATAACTTCAAGGGTGTCAATGAATATCGCTTTTTTCAAGCAGAAAGCATTCAGTTTTTAGGCTTTAATACTGCCAAAATCGACGTCACAGGTGCAGTGGCACAAGTGTACTTGGGGTTAGATAAACCAAGAGGAGAACAGGCATATTTACGCAATAAAGACCTGAATGGAAACTTCTTGGTCAATAACTATGAAACCAACAACGGCGATACCGATGCAGATTATGTTCGTGTACATTTTAAGTTGGCTGCACCTTCCAAGCCAGGTAATCTATACGTTATTGGCGCTTTTAATAATTGGTCGCTTACCAACGACAACGTCTTGAATTATAACTTGGAAAAAAACTGGTACGAGGGCAGTGTATTGCTCAAGCAAGGTACCTATAATTACGCCTACGCCTTACAAACACCACAAGGCAAAGTGGATGAAACGATTTTTGAAGGAACGCACCAAGCGACCGAAAATGCCTATGAGATCATTGTTTACTATCGCCCTATGGGAGGGCGCTACGACCAGGTGATAGGCTACAGAAAAATGACTGCTAATGAATAAAAGAGGTTTAGCTAAGACCGCGTAGTGAATCGCCAGTTATGAAACAGGTTTTTCAAGAAAACAAACGCTTTTATCTTACTTTTCTCGTTTTCTTAGTATTAGGAGGAATCTTTCTATCTGTTTACACCCAAACAGCTACCCATTTACTCTTCAACGCTTGGCACACCTCTTTTGGTGATCTCTTATTCCCTTACCTCACTCATCTGGGAGATGGCTGGGTATTGGCAGCGCTAGCATTGATCGTGCTGCTGTTTCATAGTTATTATGCGGCGCTGGTGGCTACTGTAAGCTTCGTAGGCACTTCATTTACTACACAGTTTCTCAAACGGGTGATTTTCACAGAGGCGCCACGACCCAAAAGCTATTTTCAAGAGAGTGACATATTACATTTTGTAGAAGGCGTACAGGTGCACTGTTGTAATAGCTTTCCGTCAGGTCATACAATGGCCGCTTTTGCACTCTTTAGCTTTATTGCCTTGTTTGTAAAAAATAAAGCAATTGGCTGGCTCTTTTGTATCGCTGCCTTGACAATCGGTTTCTCAAGAATCTACCTACAGCAACACTTTTTTGTAGATGTATATGTAGGCGCTATTTTGGGTACATCGCTTACTACTGTTACTTACATGTTTACAAGCCAAAGTAAAACAGCCAAGCATATGATTTGGCAGGGTGCGTTGTTGAAGGGGAGGAAGTAAGATATCAGAAGCAAGACGTCAGACTTTAGCGACAAGAAATGAGGAGATTCAAGTATAATGCTTTAAGCGCTCATTCACTTACTCACTCATTCGCCCTTCAGTCCTTCAACTTGTGCTTATCTTGTTCTTCTTGTATAAACTGCTCTGCTGATAAATCGAGCCAATTGAGGGCGTTCAAACCTAAGATCTTCTCTTTTATATTGGTATTGACTGGTAAGTCTTCTACCAACTTACCCATTTCTAGGTCGCCTAATGGAAAAGGATAGTCGGTGCCCAAGGCGATGTAATCTTCTCCCATTAAGTCAATGAGATATGCTAAAACTTTCGGATCGTGAACCAACGAATCTACGTAAAATTTACCCAGATAATTTCTAGGATTTACATTATTGTCAATGGCGCAAAGGTCGGGGCGTACATTAAAACCGTGTTCAATACGACCAATAGTAGCAGGGAAAGATCCGCCACCGTGTGCAAAGGCCACTCGTAGGCGTGGAAACTTTTCAAATATACCTCCAAAAATCATCGAGCAGATGGCCAAAGAAGTCTCTGCGGGCATGCCTACTAGCCAAGGAAGCCAATATTTTCCCATTTTCTCTTTGCCCATCATGTCCCAAGGGTGTACAAAGATGGCAGCACCTAACTGTTCAGCAGCTTCAAAGAAAGGAAAAAGACTTTCATCAGAGAGGTTCCAGTCGTTGATGTGTGAACCAATTTCTACCCCAGCCAAGCCAATGTTTAGGCAACGCTCCAACTCTTGTACAGCTAACTCAGGGGCTTGCATAGGTAAGGTACCCAAGCCAATAAAGCGTTTCGGATAACGTTGTACAATTTCAGCGATGTGGTCGTTAAGGAATTGCGCTACGGTAAGTGTATCTTTAGGTTTTGCCCAATAGTTAAACAGTACAGGGATGGTAGAAAGCACCTGCACATCTACGCCAAAATGGGCGGCCTCTTTGGTACGTACTTCAGCATCCCAGCAATTATCGTAGATTTGCCTAAAGAATTTTCCATCTACCATCATCCGTGCACAGCGAGGCTTATGATGATCTAAGTTGATAAAACCGCCATACCCAAACTTTTCTCTAAAATTAGGAACGTTCTCAGGAATAATATGGGTGTGAATATCAATTTTGAGGCACATGATCGCTTGAGTTAGTCGCTACAGGCAAGATAAGCATTCACCAGCCGAGTTGCAAGAAAGTGAAGGAGTGAGAAAGTGAAGGAGTGAGAAAGTGAATGGGTGAATGATAGATTGATGGACTGAAAGATTGAATGAGTGATTGTGTGAATGAGCGAGTAATTGAATGGATACCTAAAGCATTACGCTTGAGAATTTTCTCTTTTCTTGCCTCTAACGTCTTGTGTCTTGCTTCTTACGTCTGAAATCTTGTTTCTTTCGTCTTTTATCTTACCTCTTGCCTACCACATCTACCCTAACTACTTCCCCGGAATTTCTAACACCGTACCGCAGTTTTTACAACGATGCAGATGAGTGTTCTGCTTAAACTTTGCAAAGGTAGCGGGGAGTTGTTTCTCTATGTCGGTAAGCTTAAAGTACTCTTCGTAAAGCTTATGGTGGCAGTTATCACAATACCACTGGAAGCCATCTGTTTGGTAGTCTTTTCGTCGTTCTTCTATCACCAAGCCTACGGTATTGGCAGGGCGTTGGGGAGAGTGTGGTGTTTTAGGAGCAAGCAGATAAATATCGCCCTCTTTGATGAGAACATCTTTAAAGGCACCTTCTTCTATAATCTTGAGTGTAATGTCTCCTTTTATCTGATAAAAAAACTCAGGGCCTTCATTATAGTGATAATCTTTACGAATATTGGGGCCACCTACTACCATTACAATAAAATCACCTCCTGGATAAATTTCCTTATTTCCTACAGGTGGTTGTAGGCTCTCTTTATTTTCTTCTACCCATTGAAGCAGATTGTGTACATTAAAAGCTGCCATAAAAATCAATCAAAATATTCAAGTTATTTCTATTAAAACGTCTTTTTAATCCAGATAGTTTACTCCTTAATCGTTGCAATGACTTTAAGTTCAATGGCGATAGGCGTAGGAAGCGCATTGACCTCTACTGTAGTACGGCAAGGAAGGTTATCCTTGAAGTAGGTCGCGTAGATTTGGTTATAAATAGTAAAATCATCTTTCATATTGGTGAGAAAAACGGTTACATCTACAATCTGCTCCCAGCTACTACCTGCTTCTTCCACAATGTAGCGGACATTCTTAAAAACTGAATGACACTGTGCAGCAATATCATAGCTAATAATATTGCCTTGTGGATCTAAGGTGACACCTGGTATTTTTTTCGTGCCCTTTTCTCTAGGGCCTACCCCTGACAAAAAGAGGAGGTTGCCTACTTTTCGTGCGTGAGGATACAATCCAACAGGGTCGGGCGCTTTGGAGGAGTGATGAATATCTTTGTTGTCCATAGGTTTTATAATGAGTGAATAAGTGAGTTTGTGAATGAGTGAATGTATAATGGATTGGGGTTAACGAATCATGGGTACCGTAGGGTAGGGAATCATGGATTCTAAGAGCATCACAGCACTGTCTTTTACCAAAACGGCGACTACGATAACAATCACCCCTACGATAATCCCTACCGCTTCGTTGTTTTGAGCGATTTCTTTGAGCTCATCCACGGTGCTATTGAGCCAGTTGAAAATATACATCCCTGCCAATACTACTAAGAAAGCGATGACAAACCCCAAGCCAATAAACAAAAGGCTGTAGAGTACTATCTGTCCAATGACGACGGTAGTATCTTTATCTGAGTTATCTAAAATACGCAACACGTGCAAAAGTGGCTGTATCACGCCAGAGACCATGTAGCCTACTGAGAAAATAATACCTGCTGCAAGCCAAGCGAAAGCCTTGTTCTGGTAAGTAATACCGTGTTTCTTCATGATTAAAAGCTTGATCATCTTGAAGGTGAGAAACGTAACTAGGATGACAAGCACTAGTGAGAGCCCCAGTTGCAGTAATGCCAAGATGAATAGTTTGAGTGTCATAACACAGGATTAAGTAAAAGTTTGATCAATCATTTTGGCTAGGTAGGTATACCTTCCAGTGGTAAGGTTTGTAATTAGGAGGAACTTGCCCTATTTGCCAACCTACATTGGTCGTTTCCCAAAAGTAATACTTTTTCCCTTTATAACGTAGGTAGTCTCCGTTGGCAGGCAACGCAATGCCTAGCATAGCGTGTACCTCACAACCCAATACTACCACATCATAACCAAAGTAGGAGAGAAGGGCATAAGCCAACACAGCACGGGTGTCGCAATCACCTTTAAAATTGTACATAAATTCTGTAGGAGACTGCAAGCCATACTTAACATTCGGTACACACTCCTTTCCCTCTTTATGGTAGGTAACTGAAAAGCCTCCCCAGGCTTGGTCTTCTTCGCAGGTACCTTCATGAATAAGCACGTAAGGAATATGCTGGATGAAAGTCATAATGGTTTCTGCCAACAGTTTTCGCGTAGGGCGTTCTTTTCGTGCTTTCTGCTCAAATTCTTTATAAATCTTCACTAGCGCTTGTTGGTCTATCCGTACCAAGCTAGCATAAACAGCTCCCCAATAAGGGGCTGCATTACGACCGTCATAGTAATGGGTGGGATAGGACTCTCGCTCATCGTGGGCTTTACAAGCATCTTGGGCATCTACTTCTATATCAGCACGATGCTTCTTTCGTTGGTAGTCCTCCCAGCCCACACGATGCCGTACCCAGTGCTGATCACTTTCGCAAGGGAATAAGGTGTGATTTTCTTCTAAAGAAGAGGAGCTGGTTATGTATTCTTCTCTCAGGTCTGTAGTAAAATTTTCTGTTGCTTCTTGCTCCTCTGTTTCCTCAGTGTTTTCTCTCGACAAGAAAAAGGTGAGCAATACCCCAAGGGCATTGAGGAGAAGGAATCCCGCTAAAAGCCTTTTAAACCAAGTAAATAACTGCTTCATAGAAATATTAAGTGTGTGTTTCTACACAAAATAAATGAGTACTTAATGTAAATAGTAATGCTTTTATTGGATACAGACATTTTTCTTTTCTGTAAAGAAGTCAAGCGCCTCAAAGCCTCCTTCTCTGCCCACACCAGAATCTTTCATTCCTCCAAAAGGTGTTCTTAGGTCACGTAGCATCCAACAATTGATCCATACAATGCCTGCTTCTATCTGCGCAGCCATACGATGAGCCCTACTAATATCTTGTGTCCAGAGGCTAGTAGCCAAACCGTAACGTGTACTATTAGCATAGTGCAGTACCTCTTCTTCGGTATCAAAGGGCATCAGCGTAACAACAGGGCCAAAGATTTCCTCTTGATTGGTACGGCAATCAAAAGGCAACCCCTCTGTAACAGTAGGCGCTATGAAATAACCCGTTGCGCACCTGCCTGAGAGTGAAAGGGCTTCTCCGCCTGTGAGCACTGTACCGCCTTCTTCTTTAGCTAGTTGAATATATCCTAATACTTTCTGAAAATGCGCCTCTGAATCAATTGCGCCTATGTCTGTAGTAGTTTCTAGGGGCTCGCCTACTACCAATACCTAAACTGCTTTTACGATGTCTTTCTTAAAAGTTGTATACACAGAACGCTCTATGAAAATACGTGAGCCACACAAACAAATTTCCCCCTGATTGGTAAAGGCCGCTCGAACGCTGGTAGCTAGTGCTTTCTCATAGTCGCTATCAGCAAAAATAATGGTAGGATTTTTACCGCCTAGTTCTAACGAAAGTTTCTTAAACCGAGGGGCAGCAATCTTTGCGATAGTAGCACCCGTTTGTGTACCCCCAGTAAAAGAGATGGCCTTAACGGCGGGATGTGCTACAAGCGCTTGCCCTGCTTGTTTTCCCTCACCGTGTACTACATTCAAAACACCTGCTGGAAGCCCTGCTTCTTGGCAGATTTTCGTGAGTAAATGGGCCGTCATAGGGGTGATTTCCGAAGGTTTGGCTACCACACAGTTGCCAGCAGCTAGCGCAGGCGCAATTTTCCAAGTAAACAGGTAAAGCGGTAAGTTCCAGGGAGAAATACATCCTACTACGCCTAAAGGGTGTCGTAAAGTATAGTTGATTGCTTGAGAAGTAATATGACTTTGTGAAGCAAAGTGAATGGCGGCGGTACCGTAAAAGAAAAAATTCTTTGCAGCACGAGGGATGTCTATCCGCTTCGCTAAATGTACAGGCTTACCATTGTCAATACTTTCTGCTAAAGCCAGCGCGTCTAGTTGTGCTTCGATTCCCTGTGCAATGCAGAGTAATATTTTACCACGCTCTTCAGGGAGGAGGCGCGCCCAAGCAGGAAAAGCTTCTGCTGCTGCTTTTACTGCCTTTTCTATGGCCACTTCATCACTATTAGGAAGTTCAGCGTAAGGTTCCCCAATGGCTGGATCAACCACAGGCAGGTAGGTATTGGTGGATGTATTGTCCCACTTTCCAGCAATATAGTTCGAGATGCGTTCCATTTTTACTCCTTAGAAAGAGCAGCGTATTAAAAAAAAGCGTAAATTCATTATATTAAATGTGAATATAATTAAAAAACTTAAATGTTTGTGGTATGGAAAATCGCCCCAATGCTATTCAGCAGCCTACGGAAGTTTTACTGAAAGAGATTGATTTAGAAAACTACATCAGAGAGCAACTCTCTGAGACACAGATATATTTTGACTATAACTTTGTTCCCTACGACGATAACAAAGTACCCTTGATTCGCTTGGATTTAATCACAATTAATAAAGAGCACAATCAGAAATTTCTTTTTCATGCCATTACAGGAGGAAGTAAGATTGCTATTCTTGAAGAGATGATTGTTTACATCAAAGAGTATACAGCCAACTTAGAAAACTACGCCATCGAGTGGCTCGATACCAAACATAATACAAAGGTGCAGGTATCATGGTTTAGAGGAAAAGATATCTTTGATGTATTGGAAAAATTCTACTATGAAAAAGAAAAAAGCCGTTTCAAAATTATGAAAATTAAGTTAATGCCTGAAACTTGATTCTTCTCTTTTTTAAACACGTTATAATTTAATTGCATCTTGTAAAAATACTATTAAAAGTACATCTGTACGCTCTTTTTTTTAATTCCATTGCTTATTATCCAAAACCTTGATATATTGCATATAATTGTAAAAACTATACTTGAAACTACCTATTAATAAGTAAAGATTTGGACTATTCTGTGAACCTTGCCAGCTTAAAAATTTAAAAATAGATATTACCAAATCGAATCAAATATGTTACAGAGAGTTATCGCTCTTATTTTGTTATGTGTATTAGTACAAGAGAGCGTTGCCCAAGACGGTTCAAGTGCCAGTTTGGAAGAGACCGGTCTCTGGGGAGGTGTCTACCTGAAAGCCCGTTTTAGTAAGCATTTAGGTTACTATGGAGAGCATCATCTACGGATGAGAAATAGTGAATCTAATCTCTATGACTTTGCAGGAAGAAAGCGACAAATTTATAACCGCGCAGGACTTAACATTCTATTTAGTCCTTACTTTGAAGCGGTAATTGGTCCTACCTTAGTGCTTAATTTTGCGCCCGATCCTGACGATCCTAAATATGAAAAAGTGACCTTGGAGCCTCGTATCTGGCATCAGTGGCTTTTCATCATGCCTCCTATGGGACGTGTAAAATTCTACCATCAATTTCGTTTTGAGCATCGTTGGAAAAGGAAAAATGAAGTTGATGCCCCTTATGACTATACCAACCGTTATCGATACAAACTATTTGCGTATATACCCATCAACAAGAAGAAAATTGATGTAAAAACGTGGTTTATCTCTCCTAGTGCAGAGTTGTTTATGCACTCAGGAAAATCAGTGGTGTCAAATCCCTTTGAAGATTTTCGAACCTATACTGGTATTGGTTACGTAGTAAATCGTAACATTACTTTTTTTGGTGGACACATGTGGACCTATGGACAAAAACCGAGTGGCTTTGAATACAAGTCGAGCCACATCATTCGCTTGAATGTATTCGTAGGGCTTGACTTTAGAAGTATAGAAAACAAACTACCTCAAATCAATCTTGGCTATTAAAATGAAAAAGTTAAATAAACAAAAACTCTTTTGGGTATCAGCCGCCCTTAACGTTTTATTGATCATTGGCTTAAGCATCGTATTATTGGCGAGAAAATCTACCCACGCCAGTCATTTAGACAACGCTTATCAAGCGAAGTACAGTGAGCATATCTCGCAGGCAAGCTATTTCTTACTCAATAAAGATTATGACAAAGCGGTACAGTGGTATCAGCGTGCCGATAAACTCAAGGCGAATCGTTTTCAGTGGACAGCGATGGCCAAGGATTTCATTCAGTCGCAACGCCTAATGAAAGGCAATGTAGATAGCCTACAGTATATTCTAAACGTACTAGACAGTGGCAGTGTGATGAAAGAAGAGGCCATTGGTGAGCTACAAGAAGAATTGGAAGAGCAGGAAATGAAGATCGATACACTCAATGATAAGCTCGACGAAACAACCATTGCTCTGAATAATACTGTACTTACTAACCTAGAGTTAAAGAGTAAGCTAATGGAGGTAGGCAACAGCTACAAGGTACTTGACTTCTATAACGAAGAACACAAAAACGTACGCTATTATGGTGAAGTAAAGAATGGTCAAGCCAACGGCTTTGGTGTAGGTATTTTTAAGTCAGGAGGAATTTATGAAGGTAACTGGCGAAATAATATACGTCACGGAAAGGGAAAGTACACTTGGGAGAACGAAGATGTATATGAAGGAGAATACACAAACGGAAAACGCGAGGGCTATGGTACATATATCTTTGCAAACCAAGTAAAATATGAAGGAGAGTGGAAGAACGACCTTCGTCACGGAAAAGGAAAAATGTACTCTCAAGAGGGAAAAATATTACTTAATGGTAACTGGATTGACGATAAGTTTCAGAAAGAAAAACATAAAAAAAAAGTAAAGTAGCGTACAGACGTTCAGCAGTGCCTCATTTTCGTTCAATTACAAGTGGTGCTGGTCTACTTTTGATCTTTACCGACCAATCATTACAAAAGCGCCCCAGTAATAAGGGTGTGGATAGCTAGCTCTAAGGCGCTCTTGTGCCTCTTTAAAAGCTGCCCGTTTATCTTTATTGGTAAGCCAAGCTTCGTAAAAGTAAGCCATAAGCTTTTGTGTTGCCGTGTCGTCTACGCGCCATAGGCTCATCACAATGTTACGCACACCTGCAATGCTAAACGCGCGCTGTAGGCCGTATACGCCTTCGCCACTTTGTACCTTGCCTAGTCCTGTTTCGCAAGCAGAGAGCACTACTAAATCAGTTTTTTCTAACTGTAGATTCATCGCTTCATAAGCAGTAAGAATACCATCCTCTCTTTGCGGGCGTTCTAATGCCTTAAAATAGTCTGTTACCCCCGCAAGTACTAGCCCAGAATTAAGCATAGGATTCACTGCTTCTTCTATTGTTTCATTAGAGGTAAGTGCTAGGCGACTTGTAGAAGGCCGGGTACTCGAAGGCATAAAAAAACCGTGTGTAGCTATGTGTAGAATACTAGGAGAGATCGCTTGCTTTACTACTTCCTCTTTGGCTGCTTCTGCTTGGTAAACTTGTGCGGTGATATTCTGTTGTGCAAGAAGCCCACTAATCGCTTCCACTTCAGTAGCCGTACCAGCCAATTGACCAAAATAGGCATTGGCAAGCCAACTATTATTTTGCTCCTCTAAGTTGACGATTTCATCTGTTTGGCTAGCTTCTTCGATGGTATAGCTTGGGTTTCCAAGCAAAAGCGCTTGTTGTAAGCTAGCTGGCGTGGAAGGAAGTAGTAAATCCTTCGTATTTGTTACCATTACCACTTCCATTTCCTGAAATACATATTGCTGTGTGGCAGGATTACGTAGTGTACTAAGGTTAATCTGATTATAAATGCCATCAGGCGAGATATATACTTTTTGTATATCGGTTAGTGCAGTTTGTAAAGGTGACCAAAATCTGTTGTAGGTAATATTATCTTCTCGCTTAAACTTGATGGTATTCTTGTAGTAGTAAAGGTCTTCTTCCATTTCTTGCCCATTGCGCATCAATACAAGTGTAGGGCTCGTTTGGTCGGGACGTACAATGAGGGCTGCATACAGAATACGATTGGTATCAATACGCAGGCGTACAAATTCTATCGCCGCCTCGTTGGGTTGGAGTATACGCTGTACCTCTTGCCATTGGTATATCTTTGTGTTAAAAGCCTGATCGAAAGAGGTAGAAGCCTCAGAAAGAGATTTTTCTAGTGAATTAGCTTGTTGCTCAAGGCTATCAAGGTTGATATTCCGCCGTGCTACCTCTGCCTCTCCCAAGTTATATGTACTGGCAATCACATCCCGTAATTTTTGCCAATCTTTATACTGTGCAATCAGCGTACTATCACCACTATTTAAAATGCCATTTCTTACCCGACTGGTAGCATTCAACACAATGGCTTTGGTAGCCAGTTGTACATTGTAAGCCTCACTGAGTATATTGGTTGTAAATCCTTCTTTCTTAGCACGTTGCGCCTGATTTACAGCAAACAACATAAAGTTATCGAAGAAAGGCTTATTGGCTTCAAAAAACTGCCGTTTTTCCTCTTCGCTGAGGGCACTAAAATTAGTACCAATCTGATAAAAGGCCACTTGAATCGCTTCCTTATAGTGCGTTTCGGCTTTTGTGTACTGCTTCTCAGCTTCATAGAAGAGCGCAAGATTATTGAGTGCTTTGGCGTAGCTTGGGTGCTTATTACCTAGTGTCTCTTGAATAATTGACAAAGAAGTAGTATAGTATTCTTGGGCTTGGGTACTTTGATTATTCTGCTCGTAAAGAATCGCGAGGTTGTTGAGCGCTGAGGCATAAGCAGGGTGGCGTTCGCCATAACGTGTCCTAATGACAGCGATGGCTTGGTTATAATACGTTTCAGCCTCGGTAAATCGTTTTCTCTGTAAGTAAAAGTCAGCTAAATCTTTTAATGAGGCAGCATAAGCAGGTGATTGCTCTCCTAATGTACGCTTACGAATGGCCAATGCTTCTTTATAAATTTTTTCTACCTCAGCGTTGCTATTTATTTTCTTATAAAGAGAAGCCTACTGATTCAGCGTATAGGCATAATCTGGATGTTCTTTTCCTACTACTTGCGCTCTGATTTGTAAGGCTTGTTGGAAGGCCCGTTTAGCTTCTGAATAGCGCCCCATAGCGAGGTAAAGACTCCCCAAATGATTTTGAGAAGCCGCATAAGGAGCAGTATATTCTCCTAGCTGTACTTTACGGATGCGTAAGGCTTCTTGTAGTAGCTTCTCGGCTTCTGCGTATTTTCCCATTGTTTTATACAATACCGCCATATTGTTAAGGCTCTTGGCGTAGTCAGGGTGATTTTTACCAAGGTTGATACCGCGAATCAGCAGGTTTTGCTGATGAATGGCCTCTGCTTCTTCGTACTTACCAATGGCTTTGTAAAGCACCGCCATTTCGTCTTTAAGTCCTGCATAAAGCGGATGGGTTTCTCCGTATACTTTTTCACAAAAAACTAACGCCTCTTGAAAGCGCTGCTCTGAGGCCAAAAAGTTCCCTAAGTTTTTATACAAAACAGCCAAGTTTTCCATGGCATTGATGTAAGCCGTTGCTTCGCTCTCAGCAAGAGAACGAAAAATTTCCAAGCTCTGCTGTAAAAGTGCCTCTGCTTTTCCGTAGTCGCCAGTTTCATAATAAAGCCCCCCCAGATCGCTTAAAGCGGTAGCATACCTAATAGAACCAACTCCAAAAGTTACTTTTGAAGCTTCTATGTAGGCCTGAAAAGAGGAAAGTGCCTCTTCATATTGGTTGCATATGAGTTGTAGGTTGGCCAAGGCATATAGGCTTTCCAAAGTAAAAGGATGTTGGCTACCTAGCACCGTATTACTGATAGTAAAGGCTTGTTTGTAGTAGTCGAGGGCGGCTTCGTTTTGCTGCTGTAAAGCGCTTAAATCTCCAAGGCTGTGTAGGGTACGGGCGTAAGTAGGATGCTGAGTGCCCAAAAGCACTTTTTGTAGGTCAGCTACCTCCATGTAGGCCGTTTGTGCCTTTACAATTTGGTAGTTACGAAAGTAAGTATTGCCTAGGTTAAGTAAAGTAGCAGCGTAAGTATTATTTTCTTTTCCTAAAGTTTTATGTTGTATGTCTAGCGCCTGCTGAAAAAGCAGTTGTGCTGTATCGAGCTTATCTTGGTAGAAGTGCGCTCTTCCCAAATCGCTAAGTGCTGCTGCATAATTAGGATGGTTTTTTCCTACATTCTGTGCACGTCCTTGCAGCGCTGTTTCCAGCAAAGAATCCGCGAGTATCAGTTGTCGTGTACTAATGTAAGCCTTTCCTAAGCTTTGTAACGTACTCAAGTAAACATCGCTGTTTACCCCAAATTGCTTTTCTTGGAAAGTAAGTAGCTTTTGGTAGTAGGGAATCGTCTCTGCTTGCTTGCCCAAAGCATCGTTAGTCACGAGCAGGTTGTTGAGTACCTTGAAATAGCCTGCAGTATTATTTTTTCCTGCTATTTCATAAATCTCTTGGGCTTGTGTAAACCGTTCATTGGCTTGTGCATATGCCCCTTGCTCGTATAAAATAGTACCTTTTAGATCGAGAGCTTGGGCATATAAAAGACTTTTAGGCTGAGGTGCCAATGAGGCAAGGGCTGAATCTACTTGTGGTGTTGCCTTGTCAAATTGTTGGGCACTTATATAGAGGCTTGCCAGTCGTAAAGAAGCTTCTGTGTGGGCGGGCTCGCCCGGGGTTGAAAGTGACTTTAGCGTCTGATATAAAGCTACTGCCTCTTCTGGCTTACCCGTAAGTAAGTACAATTGTGCTACTTTATTTAAAGTTTTAAGATAATCGGGGTGGGTATTACCTCCTAGCTTTTTGCGAATGGCCAACGATTTCTGGTAGGCGCCTTCAGCCACTTCCCATTGCTGTGCACTGACGCTAAAGTTCCCTAAATTATAATAGAAAGAACCTAGTTGCTTACTATCTTCTCCCAATACTTCTACCGCTTCTGGTGTAATGGCTTGCCCGATATCAACGGCTTCGGCGTAGTTCTTTTGTTGAGCAGCCTGAATCATCGCTTCATACTGTGTTTGGAAGGATTGTCCGAAGGCAGCCAATTGTAAGCTACAAAGGAAGAGGGTATAGCGCAGAGATCTCATGAAAGATAGTATACTAGATAACAGTTTGATGAGGAAAGATACAATAAACTCACCAGAGATAAAATAGAAAACGTGTACAGAAATAACCTTTAATAGATTTTAGCGTGGTTTCAAGGTTTTAACTTTCCCCACCTAGGGTACGCATTTTATCTTTTAATTCATTGCTATGATCTTCAAAGTCAATGAAAATATCCTCTATAGCTGGCGTGGGGATATCAATGATGCTACCTAAGGAGGTGGTTTTTAAAGGGAGAATACTCAAGTGATCTCGCATAACTTTGTTTTCTTCTCTTCTGCGTAGAAGTTGCTGGTACATAAAGCCACTGTGCGAAGCACAAATAAAGCGGAGGTCTTTCCTACTCATTTGAATGAGTAAGTCTAGCAGTTGGTTTTGAAAGTTGAGATGGAGGTGTGCCTCAGGCTCTTCAATAAAAAGTAGCTTCTGCTTAGGGGTTGTTTTACCTTGTATATTGCTAAAAATATCCAACTGGTCTACATCGAGTGCTTGTCCAATCTCAAACTTCAAGTAGGCCACGAGTGGAGCAAGGGCAGCGATCAGGGTAGAAGCTTCGGTAATTCGTAAACGTAAGCCGCTTTTACGACGATAATACGCTAGCTCGTGGGTAGTTGTATCGTACACAATTTGTGCATCGAAAATATGTCTTTCAATCTGCTGTGCATAATGAGTAAAACGATCTTGTTGGTTATTGGGCTGAATGCGAGAGAGCGTTAGAAAATAATCTGACACAGGTTCTGGAAAAGCAGGAATGGTAACCGGTATATCGTCGCTATAGCGTCTTTGGGAAAGCTGCGTAAAGATAGTTCCAAAAGCGCGCATAGTATGGTATAAACCTGCCCGTGTATCAGGTAGGAAATACACACCATCTATGTGTTTAGTAAGGCTTTGAAAAAAGCGCTGGATTACTGCCAAGGTCACACTAATGACTTCTTCTTTCAGGCGTTCTACCTCTACCTCATCTGGATTAATAAATAGCGTGGTTTGATGTTCAGTTTGGGTTACTTTCTTACGTTTCCTATGAAAAGCGGCTTCATAACGCATAGGAAGTTTTATCTCGTTAATATGCCAGCGTTGGTTGCTCCCTTGCCGAATACGTAGTTGTAAGGCTTGCGTTTCCAAAATGATTTCACAAGCTTCCACAGAGGCTTTGTTTTGTAAGTCATCAGAGAAGGTATGCTGAAAAGAGCGCTGCAAGGCAGGAATAAGCATGCGATTCATCACCTCATCAATCATCTTTTCAATGCAGTATCGCAGATCAATCGGCGTTGTATTCTTTTGGGCAACAGCAAATTGCAAATCATCTACCAGCGACTGCACGTGGCTATGCTTGGTTTCCATCAGCTCCCACAAGTAGGCTTTGTACAATTGGCTTTGTTCCAGTATATTTTTAACGATCAAATAGGTAGCTCGTAGCGCATAGGATTTCCCAACGTTATTTTTTCCATAAATAAAATGAAAGGGTTGGTGTGTATCTAACACAAAGCGATAGAGATGCCCAAAGTTATGTAGCTTGATCTTCATAAACGCGATTTTTTAAAGCGCAATGAAATAAAGGTACGAAAAAAATTGATTCACAGAAACTCACTGTTCTTGAAGAAGGGAGAGGAACGGTTGAAGTAGATAGACTAACTAGGCGTTCACTTTAGTAAAGGTATACATATTTTAAAGCAGTTCGTACAAGCGATTGCGCAAAATATTATATATTTAAAACAATTATTGACGAAGATGGTACAAATAGGCGATAATATTAAGAAATACAGAGAGATGCTCAAGTACAGCCAACAGTATGTAGCTGAGGAACTTGGTATCTCTCAAAATGCATACAGTAAGATTGAAAATAACCAAACGAGAAGCTTCACGCTAGAGCGATTAGAAAAGATTGCGGCACTCTTCAACATTGCACTGGTCGATTTGCTAGGGGTGGAGAAAACCGTTTCTATTCAAAACTCCGACCTCAACAACAGTGGTGGCTACAATGTCAATCATTATGATTCACCTGTTTTAATAGAGACCTTCCAGAAACAGATTGCTGATCTACAGGCAGAGCGTGACCGACTGTTAGCAATTATAGATAAGATGGCCTC